>Ga0114969_10002525_pt1 | contig 15031 bp, 9 predicted proteins | sample M_130807_MF_Meta_FD_87316 | JGI IMG/M metagenome (GOLD analysis project Ga0114969, IMG submission 87316) | Freshwater microbial communities from Lake Montjoie, Canada to study carbon cycling - M_130807_MF_MetaG | ecosystem: Environmental > Aquatic > Freshwater > Lake | place: Lake Montjoie...
CTCACCAAGGGCGTGGATGGCATTGCGGTCAGCCCCATTGATCCCGCCAACCAAACCGACTTGCTCAACACCGCTGCCCGCCGGGCCAAGGTATTGACCCACGATTCGGATGCGCCCAACAGCGACCGCTTAGTGTACATCGGCATGGACAACTACAAGGCCGGCCGCATGTGCGGCGACCTCGTGCGCGAGGCCATGCCCAAGGGCGGCACCGTGATGATCTTCATTGGTCGCCTGGAGCAGGACAATTCCAAGCGCCGCCGTCAGGGAACCATCGACGCCATCCTGGGACGCCCGGAAAACCCCGCCAACTACGACGCCCCCGGCACCGTGCTCGAAGGCAATGGCTTCAAAATCCTCGGCACGCTCACCGACCAGTTCGACCGCGCCAAGGGCAAGGCCAACGCTGAGGATGCACTGGCCAAATATCCCGACCTCGGCTGCATGGTGGGGCTCTTCGCCTACAACCCTCCCCTGCTGCTCGAGGCTCTGTCCCAGGCCGGCAAGCTCAACAAGGTGAAGGTCGTCGCCTTCGACGAAGACGACGCCACGCTCGATGGCATCCAGAAGGGCACCGTGCACGGCACCGTTGTCCAGAACCCGTATATGTACGGCTACAAGTCGGTGGAAGTGCTCAACGACGTGCTCGCCGGCAAGCCTGAAGCCATCCCCACCAGCAAGTTTATCGACATCCCGGCCCGCCAAATTCGCAAGGACACGGTCGATGCCTTCTGGACCGATCTAAAGTCAAAGGTCGGCGGCAAGTAACCCGCTCACTGACCCTTCGCGCAGCCCGCATCGCTCATGCTCCCCGTCCTGCTGGAAGCCCGTTCGCTGACCAAGTCGTTCCCCGGCGTGCGGGCGCTGAAGGGCGTGAGCCTGACCGTGAGCCGCGGCGAAGTTGTCGCCGTCATCGGTGAGAACGGGGCGGGCAAGAGCACCCTGATGAAGATCCTCGCCGGGGTGCAGACCTCCGACAGCGGTGAGATCCGAATCGACGGGGTTCCAGCGCCCCTGCGGTCTGTGGAAGAGGCTCTCGGGTTGGGCATCGCCCTCATCCATCAGGAGCTGAACCTGGCTCAGAACCTCGACGTTGCGGCTAATCTCTTCTTGGGCCGAGAACCGCGCCGCTGGGGGCTGATCGATTCGGGGCGACTTCGACGGGAAGCCGGCCAGTTTCTTCAGGCGGTCGGGCTCGATGTTTCTCCAGATACTCGCGTTGGCTCACTAGCTATTGGTCAACAGCAGCTCGTGGAAATCGCCAAGGCCCTGTCTACCCAAGCCCGCGTGCTCATCATGGACGAGCCAACCTCGAGCTTGTCCGCCGGCGAGGCCGAGAACTTGTTCCGGGTCATCGACGACCTTCGGGCCCGCGGCGTGAGCATCGTGTACATCTCCCACCGACTGGGCGAAGTAACCCGCCTGGCCGACCGAGTGGTGGTGCTCCGGGATGGCGAGAACAGCGGCGAACTGGCCCGCCACGAAATTAGTCACGCCGCCATGGTACGGCTGATGGTCGGCCGGGATTTGTCTCAGTTCTACCCGCACCAACCCCATGCACGGGCCGAGACCGTTTTGGAGGTTCATGGGCTCCGAACTCCGGCTCATCCCACCCACCCGCTGACCTTCCAGATACGGGCCGGAGAAATGGTCGGATTAGCCGGTCTGGTCGGCGCAGGCCGCACCGAAGTGTTGTTGGCGCTCTTCGGCGTCCAACCGGCCGTCGGTGGAACTTTGAAGATCGGTGGCCAACCCCTCCGTGCTCAGACTCCGGCCCAGGCCATCGCCGCCGGGTTGGCGTTGGTGCCCGAAGATCGAAAGCGCGAGGGCTTGGTTCTGGGAATGCCTGTGCGCGAAAACCTTAGCCTAGCCAGCCTGCGCCAAGACCAGCGCCGCGGATTCCGCGATACCGCCCGCGAAGCCTCTCTCAGTGCCGAGATGATTCAGTCGCTGCGCATCAAGACTCCGAACGACCGGCAGGTGGTGCAGTTCCTCTCCGGCGGCAATCAGCAGAAGGTGGTCATTGGCAAATGGCTGGCGCTAAAACCCAAGGTGCTGCTCCTCGACGAACCCACCCGGGGCATCGATATCGGGGCTAAGCAGGAGATTTACCGTCTGATGGAAGAACTCGCCGATCAGGGCGTAGCCATCGTGTTTGCTTCCAGCGAGATGGAGGAAATCCTAGGTATGAGCGACCGCGTGCTGGTGATGCACGAAGGCCGGATCACCGGCGAACTCTCCCGCCATCAACTCAGCGAGGAGGCCATCCTGCACCTGGCCACCGGAACTGCTTCGACCGCTTCGTCTGCCCATCCAGCCCACCCTGCCTCTCCTGATTTCCACCCATGAAAAAGCTGCTCGGCATTTTTGGTCTTCTGCTCGCGGTCTGTCTCTTCGCCACCTGGGCTAGCGAGAGTTTCCGCTCAGGCTACAACATCGAGAACCTCATCCGTCGCACCGCGCTCTTCGGGGTCCTCGGCATCGGGGTGAGCTTCGTCATTGTCACCGGAGGCATCGACCTCTCCATCGGTTCGGTCATCTGCCTAGTAGGCTGTGGTCTGCCGTGGCTGCTCACGGTACAGCATTGGTCGCTACCGGCGGCGCTCGCGGCGGTCATCGCCGTCTCGGTGGGCATCGGACTGGCCCACGGCCTCCTCATCACCCGACTGCGCCTGCAACCCTTCATCGTCACCCTTTGCGGTCTCATGCTCTACCGCGGCGTCACCCGCGGGTTCACGGCCGACCAAACTGTAGGATTCGCCGACGGCTACAAGGGCTTGCGCGTGTTGGCCACTGGCAAAATCCCAGTGCCCGGCATCCAGGGCTTCGAAATCCCGGCCCCCTGGGCGGTGCTGGTGGTCGTGGCCATCGCCGCGGCGATTTTCCTCAACCGAACCATCTACGGCCGCTACCTGCTGGCCTTGGGCAACAACGAGAATGCGGCGCGTTACAGCGGTATCAACACCTCGCGCATGATTGTGCTAGCCTATGTGCTCTGCTCCACCCTGGCGGGGCTTGGGGGCGTGCTCTTCGTGCTGGATGTCAATTCAGCTCAACCCGTCGATTTCGGCAATTTCTACGAACTCTACGCCATCGCCGCGGCGGTCCTCGGCGGGTGCAGTTTGCGCGGCGGTGAAGGTTCAATCTTGGGAGTGATTATCGGCACGGCCCTCATCCTGGTGCTGCGCAACGTGGTCACGCTGGTGACCAACCACAGCAACATCGAGTTTGCCATCATCGGCGCGGTGATCCTCGCAGGTGTCATCACCGACGAACTCGTCAAGCGCTACGCCATCCGCCGCCGCGCCGCCCGCGAGCTGGCGCAGTAACCTTCAGCAGTTCAAACCAATACAAGACCGCTCCGCTAGGCTGGAGCCTTTGGGTTCGAGACCACGAAATACGAATCAGTTCCCCGGCGGGACCGGAACCGAGAGATTCCGGCAAATGGACTGTGCGAGAAACTTTTTGATTTCGGTGTGGCGGGGAATGGCTTCTTTCCGGCCGGTCTGCGGATTGATCCAGATCGAATGGCTACCGCCTTCACGGTGAGACAAGCATCCGTGCTAGTTGAGATCGCCGAGCAATGCCCGACGTTTCATGCCACCAGCAGTTCGGCCGTTTCTGCGTGGGGATCCAAACGAAAAACCTCCTCGCGTTCAGTCTCCAGCAGGAGACGTACAGCCTCCCTGAGGTTGGCTAGACATTCCTCCTTGGTCTGGCCCTGCCCATTGGCTCCAGGAACCTCGAGGCAGGTGGCCCAATAACCTCCCTCGACGGGTTTTCCCTGATGCAAAATCGCCGTCAACTTCTTTATGACTGTACCCTACCTGTTTAATGCCCGGCGGCCAAAGATTGTTTGCCCCACGAAATCCAACACCGCACGAGCCCTACAAGATGGCCCGGATGGGCTGAACCTCCTCGACGCCGACGAGCTTCTGGTCGAGGCCGCCGTGGAAGAAACTCAGGTGGTTGGGGTCGAGGCCCATGAGGTGGAGCACCGTTGCGTGGAGGTCCTTCACATGCAACGGATGCTCGACGGCGTTGGCTCCGATGTCATCGGTCTGGCCATGGCTCACCCCGCCCTTCACCCCGCCGCCAGCCATCCACATGGTGAAGCCGTAGGCGTTGTGGTCTCGGCCGGTGCCCTTCTCGTATTCCGCCGTGGGCTGCCGACCAAATTCACCGCCCCAAACGATGAGCGTCTCTTCGAGCATGCCTCGTTGTTTGAGATCTTGGATTAAGCCTGCAATGGGCTTGTCGGTGCGGCCGGCATGGAAATTGTGGTTCTTCTCGATATCGGTGTGGGCGTCCCAGTTGTCATCGTTGTGGGCCCCACCGGCGTAGAGCTGAATGAAACGCACCCCCCGCTCGACCAAGCGGCGCGCCAAGAGACAGCGACGCCCGAACTCCTCGGTGCGCGGATCGTCGAGGCCATAAAGGCGACGAGTCGCCTCGGTCTCACGCCCCAAGTCCACCGCCTCAGGCGCATGCCGTTGCATGTTGAAGGCGAGTTCGTAGCTGGCGATGCGGGCCGCGAGGTTGGAGTTCTCGGGGTGCAGGGCGGCGTGGTCGGCGTTGAAGGCTTGCAGCGCATCCAACACACGACGCTGGGTTCCACCTCCCATCCCGGCCGGGCGTTGGAGGTCCAGGATGGGATCCCCAGCAGACCGAAGGACAGTGCCCTGATAGGTCGCTGGCATGTAACCACTGGCCCAGTTTTTGGACCCAGAAATGGGTCCACCGATGGGATCGAGCATCACCGCGAAGCCCGGAAGGTTCTCACTGGCTGTGCCCAGGCCGTAGTTGACCCACGAGCCCAGGCACGGGCTACCCGAAAGGATCTTACCCGTGTTCATTTGCAGCATCGCCGATCCGTGGATGGGCGAATCGGCCGTCAGGGAATGCAGGAAAGCGATATCGTCGACGCAGCCACCGATGTGCGGGAAAAGATCGCTGACCCATTTGCCACTCTGCCCATAACGCTTGAAGTCCCACTTGGTTCCGACGACGCGACCCTCGTTGCGCTTGCCGCCACGGCCGAAGGTCTTCACCGCGATCGTCTTGCCGTCCAAGGCGTTGAGCTTGGGCTTGTGATCGAAAGTATCGATGTGGCTCGGCCCCCCGTACATGAAGAGGAAGATGACGCTCTTGGCCTTGGCGGGATAATGCGGTCGCTGGGACCTCAGCGGATTCGCACCGTTTCCAACGGGGATATTCGAAGCGGCTTGGACTTTCGCGGCATCCAACGCCATCAAGCCGGCCAGGGCCGTGCCGGTGAAACCCGCGCCCGCTTGCCAGAGGAATTCTCGTCGGGTGCGCCGACAGAAAGGTCCGGACTTTCCGGAAGGAACCGATGAATGAGGCGTCATTCGAGGTAGAGGAATTCGTTGAGGTTAAAGGCCAGCAGACAAAACGCATCCAGGGCCGCAGTGGGGTCGAGCCCCTCCTCTACGGTTAGAGATTCTAGAAGGGCCGCACCGCGGGCGACCTCGGCCTCGGTCGGAGGCCGGGCGGTGACCCGGTGCAGTGCGCGGCGCACCTGGGCCTTAGGCTGGCTTCCCGCCTCGCCCCGGATGCGGTCGGCCAGCACCCGCGCCTGTTCGTTAAAAAAAGGGCCATTGAGCATCCCCAGCGCCTGGGTCGGCTGGGTGGTGGCAAAGCGCACCGGTGTGGAGCGGTCCGTCTCGGCCAAGTCGAAGGAAAGCAGCACTGGCGCAAGCAGCGATCGCTTCACGTGAATGTAAATGCTTCTCCGCGCCTGCTCCGACGGCGGTGACTGTCCCCAACCTTTTCCGGGCACCGACTGACTCGCCAAAACCTCCTTCGGCAAGTTCACATAAACTCCAGGGCCGTACATGCGCGGATTACCCGACCCACCCATCCAGAGCACCGAATCACGAATCTCCTCGGCCGTGAGTCGACGCATGTCGAAACGAGAAAACAAATCGTTGGAGGGATCCAACCGCAGGGCTTCCGACGTCGGTACGGTCGAAGCTCGGTAAGCCTGGGAAGTCAGGATCAACCGATGCAACCGCTTGAGGCTCCACCCATCCTGAATGAACTCCGCAGCCAACCAATCGAGCAGTTCGGGGTGGGTAGGAACACTTCCCTGAACCCCGAAGTCGCTGGGAGTACGCACCAGGCCTCGACCGAAGTGGTGCTGGAAAACCCGATTAACGATCACACGAGCCGTCAGCGGATTATCGGGCGCAGCAATCCAATCCGCCAAGGCCCGGCGGCGCCCGGAAGATCGACCGGAGGCCGGCGGAGTCACGCTCGGGATGGCTGCACCCAAGACCGACAGGAAACCCGGTTCCACGGCCTCGCCGGGGCTGCCCGGATTGCCGCGTCGCAGGAGGCGGGTCACCGGGGCTGATCGACCTGCTTCGGTCACGACGAGTGCTTTGGCCGCGGTCTGGCCCGGCAGAGGTAACTCATCGGTCACACCGCCATTATGGTAGGGGTGAATGTTCCGAAAAAAGGCCAGCAGCGCGTAGTAATCTCGCTGGGAAATTGGGTCGATCTTGTGGTCGTGACAACGGGCACAATCGACCGTCAGCCCCAAAAACACCTGCCCCGTCGTGGCAACCAAATCATCGAGTTGATCGTACAGCGCGAGCTCCTTGTCGGCCGGGTCGTTGTCCCAAATGCCCAGGCGATAGAAACCCGTGGCGATCAAGCCATCCGCACCACTGTCCGGAAGTTCATCTCCGGCCAATTGTTCCCGGATGAAGCGGTCATAGGGTTTGTCGGTGTTGAACGCGCGAATGACATAGTCGCGGTAGCGCCAGGCGTGGGGTTTGACCTCGTCGGTCTCATAGCTGTTGGTCTCAGCAAAGCGCACCAAATCGAGCCAATGACGTCCCCACTTTTCTCCGTAATGCGGGGACTCCAGCAAACGATCGACCAGGTTTTCCCACGCTTGTGCGGAAGGGTCGTTGACGAAGGCTTCGACGGCCTCGGGCGTGGGCGGCAGACCCGTTAAATCGTAGGTGACCCTGCGTATTAACGCCCTCCGAGTCGCTGCCTTTGGAACCGGCAAGCCCTTTTGCCGCAGGCGCTCAGCGATGAACGCATCCATCGCATGGCTCGGCCCCACACCCCGTCGCTCCGTCGCCAAGGCCGGAGGCACCGTCTGCCGCACGGGTTGAAAGGACCAGTGTGAACGCCTCGGATCCCGCGACGGGACCGAGTTCGAAGAGGTCGACACCGTTGAGGACCCGCTGTCGGCACTCGTGCCTGCGCCCGCGACGGGCCCCGTCGTCGCCAATCCCAGCGTCAGCGCGGCAACGCAGGCCATTAGCCGACTCGGAATAGAAGCCAAACACGGTGCCATGGAGACTCAGCTCACTTGTGCGCAGGTAAAACGGCGACCACCGGGGTCGAGTTGCCAAAGCGGGTGAAATCCTTCCAGCTCCAGACCACCTTCTTCTCTCGGGTGACTTCGATAAACTGAGGGTTTTCCGAACCGGCGTGGCAGTTACCCATGAGCGTATTGCCGTTGGGCAGGCGATCCACACTAGTGACCCAAGCCAGCGTGATACCGGGGAGATCGTTCTGGCTCACCTGCCACACGATCTTTCCGGCACGATCCACCTCGAGCACGCTGTGGCTATTGCCGCCGCCGATGAGGGTATTGCCATTAGCCAAGCGGATGGCGCTGTAGGCCTGATTGCCCCAGGCCTCTGGGCCGTGGCCGCCCTTGCGCTCCTTGCCGAAGAGAGGGATGTCGTACTGCCAGACGATCTTGCCCTTCGCATCGTATTCACGGATCCGGCCGTCGGCCTCATGGGTCACCAGGTAATTGCCATTGGCGATCTTACGGACGCGGCGGGTATCGGAATGGGCGTTCGGATGATCCACTTGCAGCTTCACCTCGCGGTGCACCTTGCCGTCACGATCCACCTCGATGATCCGGGCCGGGCCGGATTCAGCGATCATCGTTAGGCCGTTTTCCACGCGCTGAAAGGCATGCACCTCGACCGGCTTGCCCGGGTTGGCCTTCGCCGCGTCGTATTCCCAGACCACTTTTTTGTCGCGGTCAACCTCCTGAACCTTCGTCCACCCCTGCTGGAGGAGCACATGACCGTTGGGCAACACGTGCGCATCGTGGATAGCGCTGACAGCGATCTCCCACTCGAAAGAACCGTCCGGCGCGATAATGGCCAAACGCCGAGTCGAATCGTCGGCAGCGAGGATCCGGCGACCGGGAATCGATAGGTCAGCAGCGTGAATGGCGAGGGTGGCGGTGACGGCAACGATTCTGGCCAGCACGGCCAGACGGGAGCCCGAGCGAGAAGTGGGGATCATGGCGGGGAAATTAATGTGTGAAAGTTACGCTCACCCAACACCCGCTGTCGAGGGAACCTCACCACACCCGCCCCAGTTCTCGCGATTCCTCGATTTGTGATTTACCGATTGGGCTCAGCCCAGAGCAGCCAAGCGTTCCAAGGCTGCCTCGAGTTCTACCACACGAAGGGGCTTAGTTAGGAATAAATCGAAGCCGGCTTGCAGGGCTTGCCGACGATCCTCTTCTAGGGCGCTGGCGGTGAGTGCGATGAGGTAAGTTCGTGTCCCCGGACGGACCGTTCCCGATCGAGCGGAGGCCGCTGTGACTACAGACGCGGCCTCCAGTTCGCGAAGCCGGACCGCCAACTCTAGACCACTCATCTGCGGCAACTGAAGGTCTAGCAAAACGGCATCAAAGCGCGTCCCCAAAATCCAACCCGACAGCATGGCCTCAGCCGTGTCGAGGGTCTGAACTTCATGGCCTGACCGAGCCAGCAAAATGCGGATAAACTTCTGACTGGTGGGATCGTCATCCACCACCAGCAAGCGCAGCGCGCGGAAGGGTTTTGGGGGCGCGGGCACCGACCCAGCAGGCGCGCCAGATCGGGGATTCACCACCGGAAACACCAGGTTCACCGCAATTTGAGTCCCCTGCTCGGGTCGACTACGCACGCTCACTTGCCCACCCATCAACTGGACCAACTGCCGAGAAATAGCCAACCCCAACCCGGTTCCGCCCGACACTCGTCGTTGTGACGGACTGTCGGCTTGGAAATAGGGCTGAAACAATCGGGCCTGGGTCTCCGAATCCATGCCGATGCCGGTGTCTTCTACCTCGATTCGAATCCCGACCAAAGACACATCCCGACTCGTGAGAACCACAGCCACCCGGACCATGCCGCTCTGAGTGAACTGGATGGCATTGGAAACCAGATTGGAAACCACCTGAGCCAATCGATCGGCATCCCCCTTCACCCGTTCAGGAAGGTGAGAATCAAATTGAACCTCTAGAGCTAATTTTTTCTCGTCTGCCCGAGGCGTGAAGAGTTTACCGACGCGCTGGAACACTGTCCGAAGGTCAAATTCGTCGACCGCCAACCGCATCTTGCCGGCCTCAATCTTCGAGAAATCCAGACTGTCATTGAGAACATTCAACAAGGTGCTGGAGCTGGAGCGGAGGGTCTCGGCCCAATCGCGTTGTTCGGCATCGAGTGAACTTTTCTCTAACAAATGGAGCATCCCCAGCACGCCATTGAGCGGGGTGCGGATTTCATGGCTCATCTGGGCCAGAAACAACCCTTTGGAACGCTCCGACTTCTCGGCACGACGCAGTTTGTCGGTCAATTCCTGGGTGCGCTCCAACACCTGATTCTCGACCGATTGGCGGACACGAATGAGATCTGACAAGCTCTGGTCTGTCTGCTGTCGGGTCGCGGAAATCTCCGACAGGTTGCGCTGGACTCGTTGTCGCAGGCCGAGGAGGGCTTCTTGGATTTCCTGCAACTCGTCGGGAGCCCAGCGGATCGAAGACAGCCGGATTTCCGGACCTTCTTGAGAATCGACGCCTTTCAACTGTCGGGGCAACGCATCGAGAGGCCCGACCCATTGGGCGGACAACCACGAGGCGATCATCAAGGCGATGGCGAGGAGGACTAATGCGGCAATGACCACCCAGACACGACTCTGCCCGCTGCCCATGGCGACCGAGTGGCTCAGGGCTACAGCACCCTCACTGGCCTGCGAGGTGAGCGAAGGATCGGTGGTAGGCTTCTGGAGTGCCTGGTCCAACCATGGACCGAAGACCAACATTGGAAGCAGCGTGAACCCCAAAAACGCGACGAGGAGGCTCGATCGAAACGACAACGGATTGCGCAACCGAGGCCAAAGCCCCAGGCGGAAGAACACCTTTTGAAACCGAGTGCGGGGAACCCATTGGGAAGTGGGTCGGGGTTCCGGAGTCCAGGTCCGAGCGGGGTGACTCGGACTCGGACTGGGTTGAGCGGCGAAGAGCGGATCGCGAGGTTCAGTCATGAGGCATCAGCCACACGGGCGATGGGAATGCATCGGCATCCCCGCCCGGAAGCTTGAGCCTCACTTAGTGAGCTCGAGTCCCCGAAAACTCGTGTCCCAACGAAATCGACCTTAACCCGCTAGGCTGCAACCGGTCTCCTGCGCAGGATGGGTTCGACCGTGTTTGAAGGGCTCCCGCATTCGGAGGCCCAGCGCCTTGAGCAGCTCGGCATCCCGATCATAACTCGGCGACGGCACGGCCTTCGTCAGCATGAATTCGGTCTCACTGCTGAAGATGGAATTGGCTCCGGCCATGAAGCACAGGGCCTGGGCTGTGTCGTCGAGCTTGACCCGACCGGCGGTCAGACGGACATCCGATCGCGGCAGGACAATGCGCGCCGTGGCGATCATGCGAATCACATCCCAGACGGGCACATCCGGATTATCGGCCATCGGAGTGCCCGCGACCTTACTCAGAATATTGATGGGCACGGACTCCGGATGCGGCTCAATTTGGAGGAGCGTCTGCAGCATCTTCAATCGATCATCCACCGTCTCGCCTAGGCCGATGATACCGCCCGAACACAAGGTCACGTTAGTCTTGCGAACTTCCTCCAAGGTCTTCAACCGATCCGCATAGGTACGGGTGGTGATGATGGTCTCGTAGAACTCGGCCGACGAATCGACGTTGTGGTTGTAAGCGTAAAGGCCCGCCTCCTCGAGACGCTTGGCTTGATGCTCGTTGAGCATTCCCAGAGTACAACAAACCTCCATGCCGAGGTCAGTGACTCCGCGGACCATGTCTAGAACTCGGTCGAACTGGGCGTTGTCTTTCACCTCGCGCCACGCCGCTCCCAGGCACACTCGGGAAACTCCGGCCTGCTTGGCCCGGTTGGCGATCTCCACCACCTTTTCCTTTTCCATGAGGCGCTCCGGGCTAACCCCGGTGGAATACCGGGAAGACTGAGCGCAGTAGGAGCAATCTTCCGGGCAAGCCCCGGTCTTAATGGAGATCAGTTTGCTGACCTGCATCTCCGCCGGATCATGGAATTTCCGATGCACGCTCGCCGCACGGAACACCAGTTCCATCAACGGCGTGTCATACAGTTCGCGGAGTGACTCGAGAGTCCAGTCGTGTCGAATGTCGGCGGTCATGCAAGGCCGGTTGGCGAAAGCGCCTTCCGTAGGAGCATGATGATCGGGGCAGCCCCAGCTTGTAAACCCAAGGATGACAGGAGATTGACGAGCCCCTTTCTCTCATGAAACCCACTCACGACACCGACTCGCTGCGTAAGACCTCCAGCGGGGACTGCTGGGTGATCCCGCGACTTGAAAACAAACCCACCACCACGGTCAATGTGGTCACGATGACCACGGCGCCCAGAAGGATTATGGGAGAGGCGGTAAACGGGGTTCGGAAGCCGAATCGAGCCAAAGCCCAGGCAGCGGCACAGGCCAGCAGAGTCCCAGTCAGGGCCCCCATTACTCCCAGAGAGGCGTACTCGGCCAGCAGCGCCTGCTGCAACTGGCGTCGGCTGGCGCCCAAGGTCCGCAGCAGCACCATCTCACGGACCCGCTGCCAGCGCCCCGTCAGAATCGCTCCCGCCATCACCACCAAACCCGTCACCACAGTGAAGAGCGCCATGAAGCGGATGCCGTAACCCGCTTGGGTGACAACGCGGTCCAGGGTCTCCAAGACGAGGGTCAGATCGATGGTGGAGACATTGGGAAACCGTTCCACCAGGGATCGTTGAAGCCGGGCCGAGGCGGCCGCATCCGCAACCCGCGTCGCCAAGACGGTCATGGCCGGAGCCGATTCCAAAACGCCTTCCGGGAACACCACGAAGAAATTGGGCCGAACCTGTTTCCAATCCACCTCCCGAAGACCGACCACACGGGTTTCCATGGGCACTCCCTGGATGTCGAAGGTGACCGCATCACCGACACTCAGGCCGAGATCCCGGGCGATGACCGACTCCACGGTGATGGGTACCGGGCCTTCGGCTTCGGAGGCCGTCGGCACAAACCGGCCGGCGATCAACCGCTCCGATTCGACCAACTTGCCGCGGAAAGTGGACCGATACTCCCGCCGCAAGGTCCACCCGGGGATGGGGCTATTAGTCTCAGCCAGCAAACTATCCGCACTCCGACCCTTCAGGGAGGCGATGCGCATCGTTACGATGGGAGCCATGTCGAGCACCGGGAAACCCTCGGCCCGAACCGTCGCGATCACGTCTTCGCGTTGATCGGACTGAATGTCGAAGAGAATGGCGTTGGGTTGCTGCAAGCGGTCGGCGGGAAACAACTGGGTCAACAGCACATCCCGGGTTAACTGGAGGGTGACGAGCAGGAAGGTTCCCAGACCGACCGAGGTCAGCACCAACAGCGTGCGATTGCCGGGCCGATGAAGACTGGCCAGGCCTTGACGCACCGCAAAGGGCCAGGAGGCAGGAGTCCATTTCCGGACCATCCAAGTCAACATTCGGGCCACTCCTGCCAAGGCCCCAAAGGCCGCCAGCAGTCCGGCCACCGTGGCCAATCCTTCCCACGGCTTACGGGCTTGGACGGTGGCAAAAAGACTCAGGGCCGCCAGAATGGCCAGACCGATCCGAACCCTCCAGCGCCGGTCGGAGGTGTCGCCTCGCGAATAGTCGGCACGGATCACACTCAATGGTGAAACCGATCGAACGACACCCAAAGGCAACAACGTGAAGGCTAAACTCACCGAGAAGCCCGCCAAGGCCGCGACCAAGGCGGGCAGCAGCTGGAACTGCGCCTCGAAGGTGACCGGCAGCCAACCCTCCAGGAGTCGGGGAATCAGCGGTTGCACCATGCCACCCATGATCAAGCCCACGGCAGTTCCCAAGGTGGTCAGAGCCAAACCTTGTGCGAGATAAATGGCTGACGTGGCATCGATCCCTGCCCCGAGACATCGAAGGATCGCCGCATTCGCCAGTTTGGATCCCACATGCACTTGAAGAGCACTGGCGATCCCGATGGAACCCAGAATTAATGCGACCGCCGCCACCAAATTGAGAAACCGGTTTAGGTTCTGAAGCGTTCGACCGAGGTCCTGCTTGCGCTTGTCCACCGTATCGGCCTCCAAACGCAGTCCGGGCAACTCGGTTCGATGGGTGGCAGACCATTGCTCCACCGCAGCGGCCTCGGGCCACCGGAACATCATCCGGTACCGCGCCAGACTGGCCACCCCCAGCAACCCCGTCTCCGTCAACCGGGAGGCCGACAAGTAAGCCCGGGGTGCCAGCGCGGAGAACGCCACCGTGTCTCCGGGTACCCGGACCAGTGATCCAAGAATTTGTGTCTTCCAACGGCCAATATGAACCGGATCCCCTATTCTGAGTCCGAATTGGAACAACACGCTCGAATCGAGGATCACCCCGTCACCGCGGCGCAATGCCTCCAGCGCTGAGGGTGGTTGGCACTCCAGTTGACCATAGAACGGGAACTCGCCTTCCAACGCCCTCGCATTGACCAGTCGCGTGGCATTGGTCAGTGCGGGAAATACCGCCATGGTAGAAAAGCTTGTTTCGCGAGCCCTCTCTAAAGCGGGCACGGACCGAGCCAACGCCTCCGCTTCCGGTGAAAAGGGCTGCCGCGAGGCCAACACCAGATCCGCACCCAACAAGGTTTTGGCCTGCACCTCAATCGCCTCACGCAACGTCGCTGACAACGATCCAACCGTCGCCAAGGCCGCCACTCCCAGCGAGATCGACAAGGAAAACCAAATCAACCGAACCCGAGCGGTTCGGGACTCCCGCCAGGCCATTCGCCAAGTCCACCGATGAAACAGCGCCCTAATCACCCGGACAAAATAGTCTCAACGGACCGGGAGGCGAGCCCCTCTGTCGGGAATCTGCATCCGGGATGTCCATGGAGCAAAGAACCCGATACCTTAGATCCCGTTCGCCTGAGGATCCTGCATGCAAATTCGCTCCGCTCAATTCGTGATCAGTGCCACCGACCTGGATGGATGCCCGGACCCTGACGTCCCGGAATTCGCCTTCATCGGGCGTTCCAACGTAGGCAAGTCCTCGCTCATCAACCGCCTCACTGGACAGGCTGGCCTCGCCAAAGTGTCGGCCACCCCGGGCCACACCAAGACGCTCAACTTTTTTCTCATCAACCGTGACTGGCACCTAGTAGATCTTCCCGGATACGGCTTCGCACAGAAGAACTTAGCTGCTCGGGAGCGCTTCGAGGAGATGATCATTGATTACCTTGAACAGCGGGAATCACTCATCCGCGTCTTCGTGCTGATCGACTCACGCCTGCCGATGCAGAAACTCGACAAAGATTTCGTCCAGTGGCTTATCGGAGCCGACATCGATTTTGCCATAGTCTTCACCAAGGTCGACAAGACCAAGCCGGCCATCTTGCGAGAGACGCGCGGGCAATTTGAAGCACTCTTCCAGCAGCTTGGCCTCTCAGCATCGCCCATGTTTGAAACCTCCTCTGAGACCGGCGCTGGAAAACTTGAAATCCTGCGCTTCATCGGAGCTGAAGTAGCCAGTGTAGAGTCGGACGAAGACGAGGACGGAGACAGCAGCAACGAAGTCATAGCCACGCCATAAGACCGCCGGAATCAACACCCCCAAGAGGGACAGGCTCAAATATTTAAGGGACAGGCTCTTTTTTCGAAAGAACTCGTCCAGAGGCAACGAATCATGAGGCAGACGCTTCATGAGAACTCGACGCCTCAAAGCCCATCCAG
>Ga0114969_10002526_pt1 | contig 15030 bp, 14 predicted proteins | sample M_130807_MF_Meta_FD_87316 | JGI IMG/M metagenome (GOLD analysis project Ga0114969, IMG submission 87316) | Freshwater microbial communities from Lake Montjoie, Canada to study carbon cycling - M_130807_MF_MetaG | ecosystem: Environmental > Aquatic > Freshwater > Lake | place: Lake Montjoie...
CTAGGCTTTACACTTCACCTCGCTTAACAATCCTTGGCGGGTTGCCCGAGCGGCCAATGGGAGGGGACTGTAAATCCCCCGGCTCTGCCTTCGAAGGTTCAAATCCTTCACCCGCCACCAGTAAGAACTCATGTGAATGAGTAGAGTTCGTAAAAACAGTGTTCGGATTAGGAGTTTATAAATGAGCAAAATTGCAATTGTTACTGGGGGAGCCAAAGGAATCGGCTATGGCAGCACCAAACGTTTATTAGACGATGGCGTGACTGTAATTATGTTTGATTTAGATGAAGCTGGCTTAGTCAAAGCCCAAGAAGAATTAGCGGGCTATGGCGAACGTATCTCAGGAATAAAAGTAGATGTCTCATCATACGCACAAGTAAAGGCGGCAATCGAATCAGTCGGCAACAAATATGGTCATATTGATTACGTCGTAAATTGTGCTGGTATCCAAACCTATGGAACAGCTGTTAATACCAGCGAAGAGACTTGGGATAAGACCTTTGATGTAAATGTTAAGTCCATGTATTTAACTGCCAAATATGCGATTCCATTTATGCGCAAAGCCAAAGGTGGATCAATAGTTAATATTTCTTCTGTGCAATCACTGGCAAACCAGAAGGGCGTTGTTGCATATGCCGCCTCAAAGGGTGCAATTAATTCACTAACTCGAGCGATTGCTATCGATCATGCAGCAGAACAGATTAGATGTAATGCGATCTTGCCCGCATCAGTAGATACGCCAATGCTCCGCGCATCAGCACGCGCTTTCAGTAGCACTAGAAGCGAAGAAGATATTTTGCAAGAGTGGGGAAGTTCTCACCCAATTGGTCGTATGGCAACAATTCATGATATTGGTGAACTAGTTGGTTTCCTATGTTCTGATAAGGCCTCATTTATTACTGGAAGCTCTTATGTAATCGATGGTGGGCTTATGACTCAAGTTCCAGTCATCTTGCCTGAATAAAACCGAATTCGAGTGCGTGCCTTAATAAGTTAATCTACACAAGCCGTAAAAATCCTAGCGGGTGCCCGAGCGGCCAATTTAGGGGACCGTAAATCCCCCGGCTCTGCCTTTTTCATTATTCACGCTCATTTGACCCAAATACAGGCAGTAAATCTATGGACTATAAGGTGTTGGTTCGATAAGTTTCTCTTACGGCGATCCTTCGCCGTAATACATATGATCATATGTTAATACTCGGAAGGAACTACATGAAAAAGCTACTAAAAGTTGTTGCTATTTCATCAGCACTTGCATTGGCGGTAACTACCAGTTCTGCTGTTCATGCTGCTGACAAAGAGCTCAACATTACTATGGTTTCAAAGGGCTTCCAGCACCAATTCTGGCAAGCAGTTGAGAAGGGTGCAAAACAAGCAGGAACCGAGCTTAATGCAAAAATTACATTCGTTGGTCCAGAAACCGAAGCTATGGTTGATAAGCAACTAGAGCAACTTCAAGCAGCTATTGATTCCAAGCCAGATGCAATTGGATACGCTTCATTAGATCCTAAAGCACCACTTGCTCTGCTTAAGAAGGCAAAGACAGCAGGAATTCCTGTTTATATGTTCGATGCTGCTGCTGGAGATCCTAAATCTGCTACAGAAAATGAAGCATCATTAGGTGCATCAAGTGATATCGCGCTTGGCATTGCACGCACTGATGGAGTAGCCGCCTCTGCACTTGCTGCAGATAAAATGGCTGCACTAATAGGTAAAAAAGGTAAAGTTTTCGTAATTAGTGTTAACCAAACTGGCGCAACTGCAATTCAGCGTCGTGATGGATTCATTAACCAAATGAAGGCAAAGTACCCAAATATTAAGGTACTACCAGTCCAGTACGGAGAAGGCGATCACCTAAAGTCTGCAGACATCGTTAAAGCTGTTATTGCGGCTAATAAAGATCTAAAGGGTGTATTCGCAGTCAACGAAGGTTCTGCAATCGGCGCTGTAAATGCCTTTAAGGAACTGAAAATCAAAAAAGGTACAATCAAGCTGATTGGTTTTGACTCAGGCGCAGGCCAGATGGATGCAATCAAATCTGGACTTATGCAAGGAGCAATCACTCAAGATCCAATTGGTATCGGTTACAAGACCGTTGCTGCATTGGTTGCAAAAGTTCGCTCCGGTACAACACCTAAAAACTTCATCGATACCGGGTTCTACTACTACGACGCAAAGAATATGACCGATGCAAAGATCGCGGCAGTTCTTTACAAGTAATAGTAAATAACGCTTAATAAAAAGGGCGTCCGGGGTAATAAACCATCCTGGACGCCTTTTTTCATTTAAATGTCACTTATTTTGCTGAAATAATTCTGATTATTTTGACTGCTTTGCGTGCATTCGGTCGTCTAATTCTGCAATGCAAAGAATTGCTAAAGCAATTCCTGTTAGCGTGGCTGCCGACCAGAGCGGGGAACCATAGCCATAATTGTGAGCTATTAGAATTCCGCCAGCACCAGCGCCAAGAGTATTTCCAATATTAAATGAAGCGATGTTCGCTCCCGATGCGAGCGTTGGAGCGCTCTTAGCAAAGCGCATAACACGCATTTGAACTGCGGATGCTGGTGCAAAACCCAAAATCCCCATCAGTAAAATGCATAATATGGCTATAGGTTTATTGGAAGCGGTGAACGCAAAAATAATTAATGTGATAAATAATAATGCCAAGTAGCCTCCAATAGTTATTTTTGGGTGTTTATCCGCAGTTTTACCTCCAATATAGTTTCCAAAAAAAACTCCAATGCCAAATAGAAATAAAATAAATGGCACTGTTGAATCTGCAAAATGAGTAACGCGAGTGAGCATGTATGCAATATATGTAAATCCTCCAAACATTCCCCCAAAACCAAAAATTGTAACCAATAGCGCGTACCAGATTTGACGATTTTTGAATGCTAAAAGTTCTTGCCTTATGGTGCGAGCGCCATTTTGTAGATCAACTGGCCTATCTACTGGAACAAGAAGTAAAATTCCTACCATCGCTCCTATGCCAATTCCAGAGATACATAAAAATGTTGCTCGCCAGCCAAAATGTTGACCGATGGCAGTACCAAAGGGAACTCCTAAAACATTCGCCACTGTTAACCCTGTGAACATAACAGAGATCGCACGAGCTTTTTGATTAGATTCAACTAGATCTGAGGCAACGACGGCCCCTATTCCAAAAAAAGCTCCGTGACAGAAAGCGGAAATAACACGACCAACCATCATCACGCTAAAATTTGTGGCAATTGCGCTAACAAAGTTTCCAATCACAAAGAGGCCCATCAAACCTATCAATACTTTCTTTCTCTCTAATTTTGTCACAGCAATTGTTATAATTACTCCACCTAAAGCAACACTTAATGCATAACCAGAAACCAGATAACCTGCGGTTGATGCGGACACATTAAAATCCGAGCCAATTTGTGGAAGTAACCCAATTGTTCCAAATTCGGTTAACCCAATTCCGAAACCACCAAGAGCAAGAGCGTATAGTGCAATAGGCATAGCTGTAATCCAATCTCTACTTACAAATTCGGATTAACAATATATTTTATGTCTCCTTTGCCTGGTGGATTTGCAAATATTTCTGGAAGTTCATCAAGTGAAATTACTCTTGAGATTAGTGCATCTAGGTTTAGTACTCCAGAAGCAACAATAGCTGCTGCCCTGCCGTGAGTGAATGGATTAATCCAAGATCCCTGGATTCTTATTTCCTTATTCATAATTGTTAGGGGTGAAATTTGTGCAGTCTCGCCTTCAGGTGTTACGCCGAATACGATGACAGTTCCACCTCGCTTAACAACTGATATTGAATCCTCAAAAGTCTTTATTACTCCAGCACATTCTAAAACAACATCTACTCCATCGACTGATATACCAGCCGCTCCATTTATGGCTTCGTCAAGAGAGATAGAATTTGGATCAATCGTATGCGTCGCTCCTAGTTTTATCGCTAACTCGCGACGTTCCTTTTGTCTGGTTGATAAAATAATAGTTTTGGCCCCAGAAAGTTTTGCTAATTGAATCATTATTAAACCTATTGCCCCGCCACCAATGACCAAAACCGTATGACCAACTTCTATTTGTGCAAGATCCAAGCCACGTAAGCAACAACTAATTGGTTCGCAAAAGGCCAAATGATTATCTGGAACAGTATCCGGTAAAACATAAATTTGAGATTCAGGAACACTTACAAATTTTGACATCCCGCCATCACGATGAACGCCTAGGGCTGATAAATTGATACAAAAAGAAACTTGACCATTTCCACAAAACTTGCATTTGCCACAGAAAATATTGGGATCAACTGTAACTTTGGCTCCAACTTTATAAATACTATCGGGTCCCACTTCTTCAATTACTCCACCAAATTCATGTCCAAGAACCACAGGAGGCTTTGTAGGAAATTCTCCTTTTATGAAATGTCTATCGGAGCCGCAAATTCCACAAGCAAGAACCCTAATTAAGACTTCACCATGCTTGCGCTCAGGTCTTGGAATATCATTAACTTGAAAGTTTTTAATACTTTTTAATAATCCTGCTTTAATGGCGCTCTCCTAATTCGTCGTAATCCTATTTACATTAGAATACCCTGATTCTGTTGATTAATTGAAAATGTGCTCAGTTGATTATGGAATACGGCGTCTGAAATTGATTTCTTGCAAAGGTAGGGGACCTTCCTAAAACCAATCTAAGCCTATAGGATTTGAAAACATAAAAGCCTTATTTCGAGAAATGAGAAGAGGTTATTATTCATGAAGCTTTCAGAAAGTACTCTTAATTTATTACCAAAAGAACTTATTGCTCCCGCATACGATAGATCGAAACTTTCTGAAAATATTGTTCACTTTGGTGTAGGCCATTTTCACAGAGCACATTTAGCAATGTATTTAGACAAGCTCTTGAGTGAAGACCCTAAATGTAATTGGGGAATCCGAGGAGTCGGAGTTGCCAGTTTATCGGACGCTACAATTAAATCTTTGGTTAGCCAAGATTGGCTTTATACGTTGACACAGAAGTTTGCTGACGGAAATGCAACGACTTCTGTGATTGGTTCAATAATTGGAATTGAACATGCTCAAGCTGGAGGAGAGCAAGTAATTTCACGCCTTGCTGACGCTAAAACAAAAATTATTTCACTTACTATCACTGAAGGCAGTTATGGCACTGATGAAATCTCAGGAGATTTTTCAGGTAAGGGGGATAAATTAATTGAAGCTGATTTAGCAGATCCAGATTCTTGCGCTTCATGGCTAGGTCTTCTAGTACATGCCATCCGCAGACGCAGAGAATCAGGAGCGGGAAAAGTAACTTTAATGTCTTGTGACAATATTCCACATAACGGAAAAATCGCTCATGACGCTTTAATTGGATTTGCAAAAGTTATAGCACCAGATTTACTTAGTTGGATTGATGAGAATATGACATTTCCTACGTCGATGGTTGATCGCGTGACTCCAGGGACTACAGATGAAGATCGCGAATATTTAATAAAAAAATATGGAATCGAGGATAACTGGCCAGTTGTATGTGAGCCATACACGCTCTGGGTGCTAGAAGATAACTTCGCCAACGGAAGGCCTGATTTTGGAAAAGTAGGAGTTAAGTTGGTCCCTGATGCGCTTCCTTATGAACTCCTAAAATTACGCACCGGGAATGGCACACATCAAGCACTTTGCTATTTCGGAAATTTATTGGGGTATACCTACGTCCATGAAGCAGTTCACGATCCTGATATCAATGCACTTTTGATTAGATATATAAATGAAGAAGCGGTTCCAACGTTAGAGAAGATTCCAGGGATTGATTTAAATGAGTATGGAAAGAATTTTATAGATCGATTTGGAAACCCACAGATCAAAGACCAGCTTTCTAGAATATGTGCAGATACTTCAGGAAGAATTCCAAAATTTTTGTTGCCAGTTGTGCGTGATCAAATTACCAATGGTGGTAGTTCTCCTATTTGTGCCGCCATTGTTGCAAGTTGGGCTCGGTATGCAGAAGGGTTCGATGAAAATGGGGCCTCTATTAATGTAATAGACCCGATGAAGGAAGAAATTACTGCAGCCGTGAAAGCTGAAGCGAATAATCCAGGGGCTTTCTTGCGAATAACGTCAATTTTCGGCGAATTGGGTTCGAACAAGGAATTTCTTTCGCAATATATATCGGCACGAGAAACTATTCACAAAGTTGGGGTTCGAGGACTACTGAAAAGCCTTAGATAAGGTAAGAGCATGAGCGAATTCGCTAAGCGCCCAATTGAGCCTATGCAGATCTCATTAGATATAGCATCGGGCTCATTAACTCCATCTGGACCAACGCTAACTCGTAGGCTTTCTGATCTTGATGGTTGTTTCTTAAATCCCAAAGAATTTCAATCCGATGTAACTTCTGGCAATCCAATTGTTTATGATGTCATTTCATCACTCGTTCCAGAAACAGCGCGCGAGCTCCCGCAATCAATTACAACCATTTATCCAGGTTCTTGTGGTGGAGAGTTTTATATGACTAAGGGACATCAACATCTAGATCTGCAAGGTGAGATTTACTACGGTCTAGAAGGCACCGGAGGAATCATTTTATTTGATGGAAAAATCTCAAAGTGGCTAGAAATAACTCCTGGAAAAATTGGATATATCCCACCTGGTTGGGCTCATCGCTCTATAAATACTGGAGCAATAAAATATAAGTTTCTTGCTGTTTATCCTGGTTCTGCTGGCCATGATTACGGTTGGGTATTAAAAAATGGCATGGGATATCGTGCCTTTAGCGAAAATGGAAAACTTGTACTCAAGGATTTTGTTATCTAATGATCATCGCGCACGACCTAGGAACTACTGGTAATAAGGCATCATTGCATGAAGATGACGGACGGATAGTTTCTAGCTGCACCATCACTTATCCCGTGCACTTTGCCACCGGGGGAATTGCTGAGCAAGATCCAATTAATTGGTGGATCGCTGTCGGCACTGCCACAAAAAAACTATTACAAGATGCAAATATTTCTCCGAGCCAAATTACTGGAGTAGGTATATCGGGCCAAATGATGGGCGCAGTTTTACTAGATCAGGACTATCAACCAGTACGTCCTGCGCTGATCTGGGCAGATTACAGAAGTTCAAAGCAGACAAAGGAGCTAATAGATCAACTCGGAATGCCCTCTGTATATGCAGAACTAGGACATCAATTAAATCCAACATACTCAATTACAAAAGCAATGTGGGTTCGAGATAACGAACCCGACAACTGGGCAAAAGTAAAACACATTTGCCTTGCCAAAGACTTTGTAAATTACAAATTAACTAATCGTTTAGCAACTGATCCATCAGATGCGTCAAGTACAAATGCATATGACCAAACCACTGGAGTTTGGTCACAAAGAATTCTAAAGGCGGCACGAATAAACCCTGACCTGCTTCCAGAAATCCTTCCCTCAACTTCGATACTTGGGGAAATAACTAAAGAATCTTCGCTACATACTGGACTACGCGTTGGAACTCCTGTGATTGTTGGTGGCGGAGATGGACCAATGGCTGCTGTGGGTGCCGGAATTATTTCTGCAACTGACGGTGCTTATGTATGCATGGGTTCTTCCTCATGGGTTTCAATCTCATCTGATAAACCACTTTTGGATCAGAAGATGCGCTCTATGACTTTTAATCATGTGGTTACAGGAAAGTTTGTGCCAACTGCCACAATGCAAGCAGGCGGTGCAAGTCTGCAATGGATTGCTGAAACACTTATTCCAGAGAATATTCCAAATCTATACGAAATTTTATTAAGTGAAGCAGAAAATAAAAACGCAGCAAACGAAGGTCTCTATTTCTTGCCACATATTATGGGAGAGAGATCCCCGTACTGGAATCCAGATGCATCAGGTGCTTTCATTGGTCTTGCAAAACATCATAACCGAGGGTTGATGGTTCGAGCAGTACTCGAAGGGGTTGCTTTTAATTTACTGACTTGTATTCAAGCCTTCTCAGAAAATGGAACAAATGTAGAACAAGTTGATGTAATTGGTGGAGGTGCTGGAAGTGCGCTCTGGCTACAGATATTTGCTGACACTTGGGGAATCAAAGTTCGCTCCAGATCGATTGTTGAAGAAGCAAACTCCTTAGGCGCAGCAGTCACAACCCTTGTGGGACTTGGCAAAACTAACTTTGATGTAGCTAAATCTTTATCCTCCATTACTGGAGAATTCACACCAACTCCAATAACTCACAAGAACTATCTATCACAGCATCAAATATTTTTGAGAGGTTATCAAGCACTCGAGCCATGGTTTTCAAATCGGTTTAATAAATGAGAAAGAAAGTCGTGATCTCATCCCGTTCATTTTCAAGTGGTAGGTTGGATTTAATAAAATACTTGGAAGAGAATGGCTTTGAAAGTAAATTCATAGGTTCAAAACATGAATTAAGTGAATTGAAAGAGGAACTAAAGGGCGCATCTGGATGGATCGCTGGAACTGGCGAAATAAGCGATGAGATGATGGGATTTGCCCCCAATTTAAAAATTATTGCAAGGTATGGGGTTGGATTTGAAGGTATAGACCTAGCCGCTACTAAATCTCGCAAAATAGTTGTTACAAATACACCAGGTGCTAATAGTTTGTCTGTTGCAGAACTAACCCTCGCCTTAACTTTTGCCGCGCTGCGAGGAATTGTTGGATCTGCTGGCGGTGTTCGAAGTTCAAATTGGCAGGCCACAAGAGGTCTTCAATTAGAGGGATCCAAGGTTGGAATTTTTGGCTTTGGCAGGATTGGACGCTTGCTTGCTCCAAAATTTAAGGCTCTTGGTTGCGAAGTATGGGTTTGTGATCCATTCATTGATGAGAAACAAATAAGCCAAGGTGGATTCATTGCCAAGAGCAGAGACGAGATCGCTAAAAATTGCGAAATTGTTTCATTAAATGCCCCAGGAGATGGGGCAATCATTGATTCTAATTGGTTGGCTAATTGCAAGGATGGTCAAGTAATTATAAATAGCGCTAGAGCGCAATTAATTGACGAAGCAGTGGTCGCTGATGGGCTTCGAAGAGGAAAAATATTTGCATATGCCGCAGATACTTTGCAAGGTGAGGCCAACTCAAATGGCTCTGCCTTAATGCAAGATGACATAAAAAATAGAGTAACCATAACTGCGCATTTAGGCTCTCAAACACAAAGCGCTATAGATGCGATGGGTAAAGCATCTTGCGATAACTTAATAGCGGTCCTAAACGGAAAACCGCCAATCAATCCGGTGCAATAAATGCTTAAAAAGAAAGTTATGCGATTTATTGGTGTATTTACCGGTGGCTCCTCGATTAATAAAATATTTCCAAAATGGGCAGAGACCTTAAATTTAGACGCAAAGCTCATAGGCCTGGATCTACCAATTGGAGCAAGCGCCAAACAATACAAAGGTGCACTAGATGAAATGCTCTCGGATCCAAATTGTGTTGGTGCATTGGTAACAACTCACAAGATTGCGCTATATGAAAGTGCAAAAGATCGATTTGAATCCCTTGATTCATTTGCGCGTGCCTGTGGAGAAATCTCATCCATAAAAATCAGAGGTGGAAAACTTTATGGCTCAGCTAAAGATCCTTTAACTGCTGGCCTTGCAATAGAGGATTTTTTAGAACCGGATCATTTTAATAGCGGTGCAAGCGTCCTTTGTTTTGGTGACGGAGGGGCAGCAATAGCAATCGCTTGGTATTTAACTGGAATAAAGACTGCTCCAAAAAATATATACTTCTCTGGAATTAGCCAGTCGCGCTTAAAACATTTGGAGTGCGTCATTGCCACTCGCCCCTATAGCGCAAGAGTTAAAACCCTCCTTGCAGACCCAGTTGAGATAAGTAAAACCTTGGGAAGTCTTGCCCCAGGTTCATTAATTATTAATGCAACTGGAATGGGAAAAGATATTCCAGGCTCTCCAATTCCTAATGGTTCCAGATTTCCTGATCAGGCAATTGTTTGGGAGCTCAATTACCGCGGTTCACTCGAATTCTTACAGCACGCAAAGAGCCAAGGTGGAAATCTTAAAATTCATGATGGATGGCGATATTTCATTCACGGCTGGAGCCAAGTTGTTGCAGAAGTTTTTGATATCGAGTTAACGCCCCAACTACTGGTCAAACTCTCTGCTACTGCCGAGAGAGCCAAATGATTGTTCGAACCATTAGCGGTGATTTGAAACCAAGTGATTTAGGCAGAGTTAATTATCATGAACATGCCTTTCAAACTTCTCCACTTCTAGTCGGTGAAGAATTAGATGATTTAACGAAGAGTTCCAAAGAGTTTATAAGACTAAGAGAATCGGGATTCGAAAGCTACGTTGATGCAACTCCGATCGGCCTCGGAAGAAACCTACAAGACATCCTGAAATTACAAGATGTGACCTCTTTAAATATCATTCAGGCTACGGGTGTACATCGAGAAGGTCACTACGTAAATGGCCATCCTGTTTGTGACTTAAGCATAAAAGAATTGACCACGCTTTTTAAATATGAAATTGAAATTGGAGCGCTGCTTGAAGATAAGCAAATAAATATTTTCCAAGGTAATACCAGCAGAGTAAAGGCAGGACTAATTAAATTTGGAATTGGGTTGGATAAAATTTCGGCTTTTGAAGGGCGTGCACTTGATGCAGCCGCAATCCTTAGCGCCGAACTTGGTTTCGCAATTATGGTCCATCTCGAATCTGGATCTATGGCACATGAAGTTTTAAATAAGTTGGAGAGCTTTGGATGTGATCTTTCAAAAGTTGCACTTGCTCATCTAGACCGCAATCCCGATGCAAACTTCCACATTGAATTAGCAAGCCGTGGTGCGATGCTTGGCCATGATGGAGCCGGACGAAGTAAGTACTTTTCTGACGGTGTTTTAATTGAACTTTTTAAAAAGATTGTCGATGCAGGACATGGTTCAAAAATATTGCTCGGGGCTGATGTAGCTAGGCAGAGCCGTTACGTCGAATATGGCGGGGGACCCGGTCTTGAATATCTCGGGCGAAAATTTATGCCAGAACTTATTCTGGCTACGAGTAATGAAATAGTTAGTGAGGTATTGACCACAAATCCTCAAGGTTGGCTATCCTTTACGCCAGCACACACAAGTGCTTGATTTACAGCAACCACGAGCGAGGGGAACAGAATGTCTAAGAAAGTAAAAATGATTGCACTTATAAAGATCAAACCAGGAATGACTAGGGATCAATTCAAGAAGCGTTGGGTTAATGAGCATGCATTATTTACTTGTAAATTTCCAAACCTAAAGGGTTATCTAATAAATATTCCAATTGAGGAATATCAACAAATCCAAGGAAAGTTGCCATATGACGGTACTGCAGAGCTTTTCTGGGATTCTTTAGAAGATGCAAAAACAGATTTTGTATCTTCAGAATCTGCAGCAGCAGGAGCAGATGCTGATGAATTTACGATCGTTCGCGAACATATATTCGTTGAAGAATTCGTAGCAATGGCTCGTAAGTAAATAAATATGAGCGCTCCTAAGGTTGGTTAAGTAACTGTTGTTGGTGCGAACATGATCGATTTGATCGCATATATGCCACGCTTCTTAATTGTTGGTGAAACATTGCATGGCTCAGAGTTTGCTGCGGGCTATGGGGCAAGGGCGCAAATCAAGCAGTTATGGCGGCAAAATTATTAGGAAACTCTAGACTAATTTGCCCTAAAGCAATATAGTTAAAGCATACGAAGGGATTAAAATGCCAACCGATCAGCTGCTGGTGATCAGTGGTGTAAACAAGGAGTTCCCTGGCGTCCAAGCACTACAGGATGTACATCTCGACCTCAAAGCTGGTGAGGTTCACGCACTCGTCGGCGAAAATGGCGCTGGGAAGTCAACTCTAATGAAGATTCTTTCCGGTATATACACAAAAGATTCTGGAAGTATTACATACCGTGGAGAACAAGTTAATGTAGCAAGTCCACTAGAGGCCCAGCAGCTCGGAATTAGTATTATCCACCAAGAAATTAACTTGATGCCGGACCTTACAGTGGCAGAAAATATTTTTATTGGGCGTGAACCAAAAAGATTTTTTAAAATATTTTTAGATAAAAAATTGATCGTCAAGAATACTCATGCCCTATTAGCCGAGGTAAATCTTCGGTTAGATCCAAACCAAAAAGTTGGAGACCTAACAGTTGCAAAACAACAAATGGTTGAAATTGCAAAAGCTGTTTCATACAATGGCAGCGTAATTATTATGGATGAACCAACTTCATCACTTACTACAACTGAAACAGCGGCACTATTTAAAATTATTGGCGATCTAAAGAAAGCTGGAAAAGGAATAATTTATATCTCTCACCGACTTGAAGAGTTAAGCCAAATTTCTGATCGTGTAACAGTTCTTCGAGATGGTAAATACATTGATACAGTTAAAACAAGTGAAACCAACATTTCAAAGATTATCGCGCTTATGATTGGGCGAAATGTCGAACAAGATTTGCGACCAGAGGTAAATACTTCTACAAGTGAAGTAGTTTTAGAGGTCAAAGGGTTAACAACAAAGCGTCTTTTGAAAGATGTTTCATTTGATCTAAAGCGTGGGGAGATTCTTGGATTCGCTGGTTTGGTGGGGGCGGGTCGTACTGAAGTTGCGTTGGCTCTAATTGGAAGAGATCCTATTGTTTCTGGGGATATTTGGGTTAAGGGTAAAGAAGTTAAGATCCACAATCCTGCAAAAGCTGTGGCCCTTGGAATTGGATATTTGTCTGAAGATCGAAAGCGTTATGGATTACTCCTTGGGCAAGATGTTAGTTTCAATATCACTCTTGCTTCAATTAAACGCTTTACAAATTGGGTCGGTTTTTTTCAGAAAAAAAGTTCAGGCGATGCTGCAAAAAAAGCAGTAAAAGCCCTTTCAATTAAAACTCCAACAATCGCACAAACTGCTAAAAATTTATCTGGCGGGAATCAACAAAAAGTTGTAATTGCAAAATGGCTGACCCGTGAGTGTGATATATTAATTTTTGATGAACCAACAAGAGGGGTTGATGTCGGAGCTAAAGATGAGGTCTACAAACTCCTTCGCAATCTTGCCGCAGAAGGGAAATCTATTATTATGATTTCTTCTGAACTACCAGAAGTGCTTCGCCTTTCAGATCGAATTGTTGTCATGTGTGAAGGAAGGGTCACTGGGATCCAAGATAATAAAGATTCTGACCAAAATTCACTTATGAAGTTTGCGACAAAATATCGTGCATAGCAGTTTAATACTCAAGAGAGGAAGACTATAAATGTCAATAGATACATTCACGGATTCGGGTGAAAAAAGAGCGCGGCGAGGACTTTCCTCTTTAATTCGGCAGCAGGCAGAGCAATCACTGGCATTTGCAAGCTTGGTATTGATTTTTCTTTTTTTTGCTTTTACAAATGCTGCTTTTTATTCTTGGAGTAACATCACTGGAATCTTGCTATCTACCGCAGTAACTGGAATGTTAGCGATTGGAACTACTTTTGTAATTATTACTGGAGGAATTGATCTTTCAATTGGAACTGGTACAACGCTTGCTGCTGTTGTAACCGCAAAAATGCTCACTTCGCTCCACCTCTCTGTGGGCACTGGTATTTTAGTAGGAATTGCGTTTGGTGCACTTTTTGGAGCATTAAATGGAATTTTGATTACATTTTTAAAATTACCGCCTTTTATTGCAACCCTAGCAATGATGTTGATAGCAAAAGGCTTAGCACTAGTTATTTCAGATGTGCGCCCCGTTTATACTGACAGCGTCAGTGGCTGGAGTGAAATAGCGCTTGGAGAATTGATTCCTAACTTACCTAATGCAGTTCTAATATTGGCATTAGCGGCAGTAATTGCATCAATAGTTTTGAATCGAACCATAATCGGCCGTTATACATTTGCAATCGGTTCAAACGAAGAAGCCACAAAACTTTCTGGGGTTAACGTGAAAAAGTGGCTAATTTTAATTTATACAATTGGAGGAATATTTGTAGGCCTCGCAGGTATTCTTCTCACATCGCGCCTAAGTTCGGCTCAGCCAGCACTCGGAAGTGGATACGAATTAGAGGCCATTGCAGCAGTCATTATCGGTGGAACCTCACTTCTCGGTGGTAAAGGTTCAATTCTCGGAACTGTCATCGGCGCCTTGATCATGGCAGTTCTTATCAATGGTCTTCGCATTATGGAAATTCAACAAGAGTGGCAGACAGTTGTTGTTGGCGTAGTTATTGTTCTTGCGGTTTACACCGACTCGCTTCGCCGCCGTCGCGCAGGGCTTAACTAAAGTCTTCTTGCTTGATGAAGTAATTTAAGAGCGCTGGTATGCGGCAATGGCCTTAATGGCTTTGCTATTTTCTTTGAGAAATGCCATGCGCGGACTCATCCAAAAATACCAGCCGAGAATTTAAGGCGCTTCTTTGCGATAGTTCCCGCGTGAGATCTGGCTTGGTTGGCCGAAGTTTGGGCTCGATCAGGACTGTAAATCCCCCGGCTTATGCCTTCGAAGGTTCAAATCATTCACCCGCCACCAGGTTTCAAATCGAATTCTCAGGTGAATCCCTATCAACTCAACATTAACTAGTGAATACTTTCAACTATTAAATTATTTAAGGAGTTGATATGAGGCGATTTTTGCTAGCAATGCCGTTATTACTAGTGTTCGGTTTAATGTTTGTGCAATTACCAAATACAAACTCCGGGGCATCAGATACCTCTATTTCGGCTCAAACTACCTCCCCAGTAACTGCTGCAGCTTCACCATCAAGTCAGGCTCCTGCGCCACAATCAGTTTCAAAGACTAAAGATCCAATTACGCTAGTAAGTAAGTCTCAACTTCCTGGTAAGAAAATTAAAGGCCATGAAGAGAACAATGAGAATGAAGCCGAAGGAGAAGACGACTAATCTTTAAGATTAATCGAATATTTCTTTAGTAATCCCTTTAAGTTTGGATCATTTCGATCTTGATTACCACTTCGCCATAATCCATCTTCTTGAGTTCCATCAATAAAGTTTAATACGCTAAATCCAGGCATCCTTTTAGTTTTAACTCCAACTCGCTTGCTCTGA
>Ga0114969_10002527_pt1 | contig 15023 bp, 16 predicted proteins | sample M_130807_MF_Meta_FD_87316 | JGI IMG/M metagenome (GOLD analysis project Ga0114969, IMG submission 87316) | Freshwater microbial communities from Lake Montjoie, Canada to study carbon cycling - M_130807_MF_MetaG | ecosystem: Environmental > Aquatic > Freshwater > Lake | place: Lake Montjoie...
GTATTACTCGGACGAACGCTTGAAAACAAAAATAGGGGATATTCACGAACCTCTCAAAATCATAAATAATTTGAATGGTTTCTATTATATACCGAATGAGTTGGCGCGTATCAACGGTATCACGAATACAGACAAGGAGATTGGTTTGTCCGCACAAGATGTTATGCGGGTGCTTCCTGAGATAGTTAAACTTGCCCCCTTCGATTTAGCGACAAACGACGAAGGTAAGAAGATATCCAAGTCGGGCGAAAATTATTTGACGATGTCGTATGAAAGATTAGCACCTGTATTCGTAGAAGCGATAAAGGAACTCGAACAAAAGAATCTCGAATTAACCGATAAATATAATGCCTTGTTAGAAGATATTAGAATCATAAAAAAGAGGTTGTTAATCGAACCGTAATAGGCATTTGGTTTTGATGATGTCGTGGTTATGTAGTATATTCACCTTGTTTTTGACTTTACACGTGTTGTTATCAATCATTTTTTTATAGATTACATCATAGTTATCTATCGCATAATTTATAATACTGTTATTAAAAATCCATCGGAAGAAGTTCAGTTGTCCGATGGTTGTTTCGATATACTCGGTTCGCTCGGTATTGATGAAAAACGTGATGCGGTTATGCCTACGGAAGGAATCGAAATTGAACTTGCTATATGACTTCAATTGAGCCCGATAATCTTGGTATAGATTGATTTTTTTAACGTTTCCCTTGACATCGTCAGGTAATATACTATATATTTTCTTTTCTTCATCCATCCAATAATAAATATTATGGGACTTTGCGAAGTGCGTCACAAGCCACTCAATGATACGCAACGATAATTTATGTTTTCCTTCGATAATATCCTTCAATACCACCTTATGCCTCGGGTTTTTATTATAAAACTCGGTTAGCGAAGATAACAGAAGATTTTGTCCTAAATCACTCATATTTAGTTTTAGAAATATTATATTCTTTAAGTGAAAATATAAAAATAAGTTTGGTTTGCCTAATATGCAGCGGAACTACCGATTTCAAGGGTATTTTGGCGAAGGTCAGGTTCTATCGTGCTAATCATCCACGGACCGACGGCATTCTGCGGGTTCGGTATTTCAGAGCGTAATTGAAGGTTGGCATTTCGCAACGATTGTCCGACGGTATTGATTCCTACGTGATACCCCGCGGTTAAATAGTTTTGGTCGTGGATATCCCCTGTTCCTGACGGGTTAATCCTTGCCCACTTACTATCCGCGGCGTCCTTTGGCAGTAAATCATTGGCGGTTAATCGGTCGCGAGGAAAGCAAGATTGCATACCGCCTCCGGCACTGCTACCGACTCCGCCGCTACCGCTACTGGCACCACCGCTTCCGCCCATAAATTGTCCTTGAAGGTCGTTATTGACGGATTGCGGGGAATCTAACATTTGCGAGGGGTTATAATCGGGATTGTCAGGGGAATAATTACCGATTCCCGAAGATGCCAAGGCAGGGTTAGATGGGTAATTGTTAGCGACTGAACGGGCGGCTGCGGGGGGTTGGGAGGGCTGAGCGTCCGCGGGAGAAGCGAAATTCTCGAAATTGTAGTATTTCTCATTGTCGGCTAAAAATCCGCTGGGGATTTGTGAATTATTCATGTTCATCGGTGCTTTATTATTAGGATTGGAACATTTAGAATTGTATGTTAATAATAATAATAATGAAAGTAGTAGCAATATCGCAATTGAAAATGATATAACAACGTTTTTATTAGAACCCATATTATATTTGTCTATATATATCTATCTATTATTTACAATAGATTATATTTACAAGCGTTTAGATATTATCAAGTTTAATTTTTTGACAACTTATGAATTGATTGATTTTATTCAATGACTCTTGTATATTATTACAAGGGGCTACTTTCAACTCCAAAAATAACTTATTGATATTCACGCGATTCTCTTCCAACTCGTTGATATACCTCTGTAATTCCAAGACACGCGTATTCATCTTCGCATTCAAGGCGTTTATATTATCACTCAACTTATCCACAATGTCATCCTTGTTTATCCACTCGTTATTATTGTCGTTGCTTATATCCGTTATATCAATTGAACTTACTACCCACTTATTCTTCGTATTATCCGCATAAAAATAAATACCGTGATACTCGATTTCGACGTTTATGATACACTTCTTAAAATGGTTATTATCCCGCAGTATAGCAATCACCTTATCTACCGTATCGACATCCTTGCTATTATAAACTAATTTCGGATACTTCGTGTTTGTAAAGATTACGGGTATCGTCTTCGTTTGCGAACAGAAACTCAGATGATACATCTCTATCAATTCATTCTGTGTAATCTCCTTATTAAACCATTTAGGGGAAGAATGGACGATATCTTTCATAATCGCGTCGTCCAAGTGATTCATCGTAGATATCCCCTCGTTGTTGATTGTTTCTGGTATATAGAGCATTATCGTATAACCCTTGCTATCAATCAAGCGTCGTATCGACTTCAATTTAACATCCGTAAAGAGTATTTTCACAGAGTCTATTGTTTTCGCGACAAACCTGTCATCTTTTTTTTCGGGTTTTTTAAGAACGGGCATAGCATCTATTTTTAACGATATCTTATAAATGATATTTGATAGACGCACCGTAGATTTGCGGACAAATCTTATATTCTGTTTTATTATATGATGTTTGCTAAAAAAGCATCGAAGGACGATAGCGATTGCGATACCGACAACGAAAGCCTCGCGAATATATTAATCGACTTTGTCAAGGACGAACTACTCAAATCCAATATACGCTATGAGATTGTGAAGCCGATACTTATCTATATCTTGTATTACCTAATACCCTTCATACTATTACTTATGATACTAAACTTTATAACCACGATTATAGCGGTTTATATCGTATTCAAATACTTATTATAGTTATAATTTAATTTATTCTAATTAAATAGAAATGACAACAGAGAAACCCGTGAAAAAGACTTCGTCGCCTAAGAAGCAGTCGTCTAAGCCTAAAAAAACAAAAGGAGGCGACATCATCAATCTCGCTCCGCTAATATCCGCTGTATTATTGGCTGCCGTCAAACTAAGTTTAGAAAACAAAAAGAGAAAGGCTACTGCTAACGCTACTTCCGCTTCCACCTCCTCAAAGTCTCGCGGACGTTCAAGATAAACGCAGTAGCATCTCCGCTACTCCGCTACTCCGCTACTCCGCTACTCCGCTACTCCGCTACTCCGCTACGCATCGCTATTCATTCATATACCATCCCCTTATTTTTATAGATTTCCATAAGCGATATAGATTGTAGTTTCATTGCGTCTGGTTCGCTATCCTTATTCTTAATCATAAACCATCCTCTTTTATATACATCAACGTTTGTTTCAGAAGGCTCTCGGTTGATGATGTGTATCTTCCCATTATCGTAGAGTGTTATATAGTCGAGTTGCGTCATTCGTATAACTGTATTATGTAGGGATGCGAGTTTTTATATCATTTTTTAATAATTTGTAAATATTAAATATGGACGAAGAGACATTAAAGGACTTCGAGGAGTTGTTTGACTTTGATGCTTCGAAGAAGCAAATGATTCTCAATAAAATAATCACCGACGACATCATTACGGGCGACAAAATCGATATATCGGACGATGTGTATAAGGATACCTCAATCGATAAATGGATATCAAAGATGCCCGTATTGGAAGGAAGCCAGATACTAATCGAGAAACTCATACGGCACCCGATAAATGACAAGGAACTGCTCGTAAAGCGACAAAACACCTTAATCACCTATGATATTGACATTGAGATACTGAAAGAGTATGAAAATGACATATTGTGGATTTATAAAATCGCCGAAGAAATAAATAATAACGCGTCTATCGAGATACTATTCCCCTCGACGTTCATCCTCAGTTATATCAACTATATCGAGCAAATATTGGATATGTATCATTTATACAAGATATATTTTATACCTGCGACATCCATTATGTATCCGCTAAGCACCTTTATCGCACCCTACATATATCTTAAAAATTATTTAAAAATGAATATCACCTTCACCTCGTATATCTCGATATTTTATAATATCATTGTGCTTATGTTTAAGACGACTGGAAACTTTCGAGCGGACATAATGAAGTTCGTATCCATCTTTATGTATGTCGGCGTATATCTTTATAATATGTATCAAACATACGAAATCGCCCTGTTCTTACATAATACGAAATACAAATTACACGCGAAGATGCAAGGACTCGTCCATTTCGTGAGGCATTCGCAGAACATTATGAAGAATCTGCCAAGCAATATCATAGCACCCTATTTTAATATTAAAGAAACCTATCAACGCATCAGCATCCATAACTCGATGACGGATATATATCGGATTTGGAAGGACGACACATTAAAGAACGACTTATCATCGCTCTTGAAAACGATTTATGCGGTGGATGCTATCGATACTATCAATAAACTATTGCTATCAGGAGAATGGTCGAAGGTTTCGTATTCAAACCAAACGATATTCTGGGACGCCAAGAACCCGATATTAAAGAACGAGCAAGTCGCGAACCCCGTCAATCTAAATAAGAATATCATTGTGACGGGTCCGAACGCTGGTGGGAAAACGACGTATGTGAAAACGATACTGGCGAACGTCATCCTCGGGCATACGATAGGCATCACGTATAGTTTGCGTTCGCAGATGATACTCTATGACACTATCAATTCGTTTATGCGGGTGTCGGATATACTCGGGACTCGCTCGTATTTCGAAGCGGAAGCCGAGTATTGTTTAAATATGATTAAGAAGGCGGTGGATATCAGTGCTACGCATAAGAAGGGACTGTTTCTAATGGACGAGCCGATGCACTCGACGCCACCTACCGAAGGAATGGCAACCGCTTATGCGGTTATCGAATACCTGAGCAAATTAAACGGGATAACGCTAATCATCACTACGCATTTTCACAGGTTAGTAAAGTTGGAGGAACTATACCCCGACAAGTTTATCAATTTGTCGGTGGATGCGATAGCCGCTTTCGCGGACACAAGCAACAAGCCCCAGTATATCTTTCCCTATAAAATAAAACGCGGATACTCGTATTTGTGTATTGCGATTGAATTATTGGATATAAAGGAGTTTCCTTCCGTAATTATAGAGAACGCGATTAAAATGAAAAACAAAATATGTAATGATTTTAATAAATAATGTATAGTTTTCTTTTTGACCAAACGTATATTAATTTGTTGATATTGGTAATCATTGTATCGCTCGTGATGTTTCTATGGAGAAAACTAATCATACTCGAAGGGAACTTCTTTGTTCTCGAAAAGCGGGTTAATTTGATTAAGAAGGACGCTCGTGAAGATAGTATTTCGCGAAATATCGAGAAGTCGGACGTCATAATGAATGAGATATTCAAGGATTATGCTCCTTCAAATGCGTGTAAGCAATCTATGTGTCAAGGCGGTTCCTGTCCTATTATTGGTGTTGAAAGTTTGGCTCAGTATGTCTTACCCCACCATCCCGATATAGATATCATCACGTTTGCGAATGGCGGTAATATCGTTGTGGATGACGCTGTGGAGACTCACGACGCGACTATCGTTGCTCGATGTGATACAGAGGAAGACGCAGGGGACGCAGGGGACACCCTTGATATCGATGCTATTATAAGTTCGAGTGAAGAATATGAGAAGAAGGTTCGCGAGGATGCGGACGGTGATAACGGAGACAACGATACGATTTCGGTTAGTTCGGAAATAACCTTTGGTGACGATAAAAAGGCGGACGATAAGGCTTTAACAAAGAAATATTCTAAGTTGTCATTGGATAAACTGAGGGAACTCTGTAATCAAAGCACTCTAAATAACGAGGGGACAAAAAACGATTTGATTAAGCGTATTATAGAGGCTAAGAATAGAATATAATAGAAATAAAAATATTGTATTTGTATAGATATATTAAGAATGAGTTTTAGTTCGTCAAAAGAATTGACTCCTCATTGTCCTATAAAAATGGCGGACGGACGTGCTTTCACCGATTACAGACCTCGTTGTATGGTGAATTCCGAACTATTAGCGGACGTATATAATAATTCGATGGTTCGTAGCAGTTATGAGAGTCGCATGTTTTTACAAGATAACGCCGAGAAATTGATGGAACGCAACCGAACCACTATGTTAGGAAACCTTGCCCCGTGTGCTCCTTGTAATCGCCCATTCACCGAACAAGGCACAATGTATCCTCAGCAATACATCGTGAAATGCGATGGTGTCAGTTGCGAGAAAATTGAGGTGAATCCTAATGGACTCGGCACAAGCACTCGCATTTATTAGTTAGATTTTTTCTTCTTTTTATTTTTCTTAATATAAAAAATGACTTCTTAGGTATCCTAACTCTATTATGTTATTTCGCGATATCAATACGATTCCAGAGATTAAGAGGTTGTGTAAAACGATTCTCGAAGGGTTTCTGGCGAATCGCGACAATTTCACGATGAACGACGAAAGCAATTTGCTCACCGACTATATAAAGGAAGTGATGGAAAATAAAAGCAAGATAGAAAAAGATAACGTGATGAAATCGATGTGTAATATATACGAAAATGGCGACGGATGCGGAGGTGGATGCGGATGTGGATATTATAAGGGTTTGATAGAAAAGATGGGCGACTACTATGATATTACAGAACCGTTGCTAATAATCTGCGACAATATATGTAAATACCATTATACCGAATTGTATCCCTGTGGATGGGATGATAATGGCGAGGGTATCTGGGTGCGTCCGTCAGTCGCCGCTACCGTTGCTGTCTCTGCCTCGTAATTCCAAGTATTTATAGCACGAATGTATGTTTTCCCATAACGTATTGTAATAGGTATATTTAATATTGTTTTTTTTACACCAAGACTGTATGATAGGTTTGATTTTGTAATAATGGACGTGCGATATCCGAGGGAATAAATGATGTTCGATTTGATAATTGAGTCCGCCGTGAAAGAAGCCAAGCACACGCCCTCCAACCGTCGAAGAACTCTCAATCTGTGAAATCGCCCAGTTGTCTGTCGTAGCCGTCGCTGTGTTGTTATTCTTGACACCTTCGAAATTATGAGAAATAATAAAATTGAGTCCCAAGTAGATTCCGCCAACCGCCAAGGATACGCCAATGTGGAACAGGGTATAGAAGGAAGGGTATCGGTAGAGCGGTAGGGCATAAAAGCGGATATAAAAGGCGATTCGTAAGACGATTGCGATTTTCTGCTCGTTGGCGGCAAACGACGATATTCGATGCGACATGTGATTCATCTTCCAGAGGTCGCGGAGTTCCGCGAAATGCCAATTCAACGGCAAGAATAGAAATAGAAACCATATATATATCTTCTGCCAACTGTGATGTGCCTTATATCGAATATCTTTATGAAGACGTAGGATATCCGTCGTGATATCGGGGTCGTGTTCGATAACATTGGTATATGCGTGATGTAGTAAAACGTGATGATGTTTCCATAGGAGCGAACTGCCACCTATCCAATCTTGCGTATAGCCCCATAGCCTATTTATTGTTTCGTGACGAGAGACGGCACCGTGATTTGCGTCGTGTTGAATACACAACCCAATCATCGCCATTAAAAACCCGAGCAAGATTGATTTGACAATTGTATATCCATATATATAATTGTGATATTCGACGTATATCTCGGCAATCATAATAGAGATTGCTTTCATCCACCATTCGTTCGTAGCAAATGGATAGGGAACTGCCTTTGCGACACTCGCTTTCAACTCATTAAACAGAGCATTTTCTTTTGAGATGTCCGCTGCTACCGCTGCTACGCTACCGACTTTGTATTTATCAAGAATATGTGTGCGAATACGATGGTGTGGATGTAGCATATAATAGTGGATTGTAGCGTCTTTGCCTCCAAAGATGACGATACTGTTCGAACCACCCGGATGAACCTTCGAGAACTCGCGTAAATCATATATAACGCCTTCTAATCGAACTTGATGGTCTGCTATTTCTATCGTATCAGTCATATCATTTATAATATTTATATATAAGAAATAAAAAGAAGCATTGTTATTTATTTATTTAGGGATGGATACGCTTTCCATACTTGACAATCCTTCGCGTCTCCTTATGAACGTTCGATACATTTCGTCTATCTTCTCGTTTGTTTGTTTAGGGTTTAAATTGGGAAAATTGCTCTTCACCTTAGGACGCATTTCCTTTACAAACTTTTTATATTCCGCTAATCTCTTCTTCGCCGCTGCGACGATATTCGCTTCGGTGGAGGAAGCATGATGAACTGGTGTATGAACTTTCGCTTTCGCGGGTTTCGCGGGTGCCTTCGCTGCGGCTTTTGTATGGGTATGTGGAGATGATATGTAAAACGGAGTGCTATTAATGACATTGGCAGGGCGATATGTCAGAAACATTCCCTTCGGGGCATATGTTAATAACTCTTCTAATATAAAATCAAATATGTAATTTTCAAAGTGTTTTTCGCCGTTCTTTGCGTTGTTTTTCGCGAACTCTTCGGTCAATAAGTTTTGTAAATTATTGTGAATGGCGAATGCTGATTTATGCGTGGCTTCTGGATGTTTATTCGGGTAATCCTTGACGCTATGCGACTTACTATTAAAAAAACTGTGAATGATATTTGTGTAATCGTATGAAATCATTCGGCATTGACTATTGATAAGCCCGGGCAACATCGTTTTCTTATACTCTATAATCGGACTTGCGAATCCATAATCATAAATAATGATATTGTATTTACACGCCTTTAAGTAATAACTAACACCATTAAAAATGTAATGGTAATACCCCTTGTCATTATTGTTCTGAAAGAGGAAGTTTCCGTAATGAGGGTCTCTGTGAATGTATCCAAGAACGTTCTGGAATGTAGCGATAGATATGAACGTTTGTATCAAGATGTTAAACGTCAGTTCGCTATCGCTTATGACATTTCGATTATGAATGAGCGATTTCAGGTCGCCGTCGGCAAGTTCGTTGATACTCACTAATTTCAACTTTTCGGCGATTTGTTTCGTACATACGCAACTTCCGTATATCATAAGGAAATGCCTTGATGTCTTCTGTAAAAGGATTTCATTCGTTATCTTTGTCATCAGTTTAACCTCTTTTTCGTTGTCGGCACTGTTGGTCATAACCTTTGAGGCGATTGGGTAGATGCCTAAGAAGTCTGGAATACTTGTCAAATAAATCGCTCCAAACTTACTGGGTGTCCCGATTTGTTTTTCGAGATTTATAAGGTTGCGAATCGTGTATCCCTGAACGCCATTAAATACCTTCTTCTCCAAACAGTCATTCGACTTTATACCTGCCACTCGACTTGACACTAATTTATAGGCATTGACACGGTTGTTTAAATTATTCTTATTTGCGATAAGTTTATCACGAAGGAACTTTTGAATCTTCATAGCCCCTTGATTTTCATAATAATCCTTTGAAAACGCACGAGACTCTGAGCGATACGAAGGTTGTGTGGGCGACGACGAAGGAGACAGCGACTTGTGGGGAGACAGCGACTTGTGGGGAGACAGCGACTTGTGGGGAGACAGCGACTTGTGGGGAGACAGCGACTTCATCGGCTTTTTCGCAAGACGTCTTTTTATCGCCGCTTGTAATATCCTGATACGTCTGTTCTTATTTTCAATGTCTTCCTTGCTACTTTCCTTGGACTTCGACTTTTGAATGCTCGATATCTTCTTCATCATCTCGCGTATTTTAAAATAATCCGCAGAGCCTTTGCGAGGGATACACCATTTATCGCTACCCTCATTGTATCTACGCAACGCATCCATATACTTCATTTTACTATACTATACTATCCTATATATTGCAATGATTAATATTTAATATTTATGATTAATATATATTATCAATTTGAAAAGGAATCGTGTTGATGACTTTCGGCGGTCGCGAAGTGATAAACATACCTTTCGGTGCGTATTTTAAAAATATCTCTTCGATGATAAAGGCGAACATAGAGGACGCAAACGAAGAGCATTCGGTAGTGCGTTTGTTATATATCTCATATTCTATATTCGTCAATAATAACTTTCTAAACGCATTCATTTTGTCGCTCAGTTTCTTATCAAGAACCGATAATTCATTCCATCCATTGCTACTTTCCTTAATAAACGCATTAATTATTTTCACATAATCTTTGTAGATTGATATCTTACACTTCGATACCTCGCTATTGCTCGTGTATGTGCCGATGCCTGTTCCTGTGTCCGATACAGTCGTAGTGTTGCGGTCGTAGGTGCTGATTCGTCTCGCAAATCCATAATCATAAATCATAATATTGTATTTACACGCTTTCAAGTAATAACTGACACCGTGAAAGCGGTAATGATAGTATCCCTTCTCGTTGTTTGTCTGATATAGGAAGTTTCCGTAATGCGTGTCGCGATGCACGTGTCCTACGAGGTTGTGAAATGTAGCGATAGAAATGTAGATTTGTATGAAGATGTTAAACATTAGTTGGGCATTTCCGACAACCTCGGGAATATGTATCATCATTTTGATGTCGCCGTCCGCAAGTTCATTTATGTTTATTAATTTTAATTTTTTGGCGATTCGCTTCGAACACACGCTATCCCCGTAGGTCATAAGGAAATGCCGAGATAAACCTTGTAAAAGGATTTCCCTCGTTATCATCGACATTATTTTAACCTCATATAGATTATTCATATTATAGGGCATCACCTTTGTGACGATTGGAAAGGTATTCGCTAACGAAGGGATACTCGTCAAATAGATTAGTCCGTATTTACTTTTCGAACCGATTTTTTTATTCAGATTGATAATATCACGAATGGTGTAGCCTGACGTTCCGTCCGCGAACTTCGTTGCTTCCAAGCAATCGTCGTGTCGCAATAAAGACAGTTTGTCTCGAAGATAATGATACTGCTTTATGCGATTTGCCAAGGTATGCTTACGGACGGAGACGACGACGGACGATGGAGCGGTAGCGGCGGCAACCGTTGCGGCATCTTTTGCGAAAACCCGCATACACGATTTGTATGATGGGTCTGCCTTATCACACGCAAATTTATCCTTCATCTATTTACTATATATTATTATATAAATAATAACTATAATATTATAAATTATGCTATGGAGGAACTAATCGTATATACCACGACACCAAGCGTTATGTCATTCGCGGTCGTGGTATATTTTAGTATGATGTATGGGCTATTGAATGCGAAGAATCGGGTTTCGTATCAACTCAAAGTTCCTATGTTGATATACAACATTGCTCAGATAGCGTTGAATCTCTATATGGTTTATGGGTTGTCTGCTGTGGTATCGTATCCAAATATTTACGGGATTAATATACCTTATACGAGCGATTTACGGTATTTTGTATATATTCATTATCTATCCAAGTATTTCGATTATTTCGATACGCTCTTCATTATTTTACGCGGGAAAGAGAAGCAGCAGTTGTCGTATCTCCACGTATATCATCATAGCACGATAGGAATCATTTGGGGGTTTCTGTTGTATCGCGGACACGGGAACGGCACCGCGTCATTCGGGTGCTTTATAAACAGCGTGGTTCATTTAATTATGTATAGCCATTATCTATGTACGTCGCTTGGATACCGCAATCCATTTAAAAAATATATTACACGCACACAATTGGCACAGTTCGCCGTTTGCTTACTTCATTCGCTTGTTGTCATTTGCGTCGAGGATATCGTTCCGCGTATGTATGCGTTAATCGAATTGGTATATCAAACGAGTATGCTTGTGCTATTTAGCAACTTTTATATCAAGTCTTATGCGTCCGTAAAAAGGATATAAAACTAAGATGCTATATAGATATAGTTTCCTACGAACAAACCAACGCCATAAAATGCAACAACAACAACAATATCGATACAACAGAAGGGCATCGAACTTCGACGAACTCCGTAGAAACGAGGCTACATCAAGAGCAGGTTTAGGATGGGAGACGGACGAAGAAGAGAAGGTTATATCGATGCGTTTGAACAAGGCATCATTTGATGAGATTGCGTCCGAACTTAAAAGGACTTCACGTAGTATTCAGACGCGATTGTATCAGTATGTTTGTAAATCGGTAGAAACGGAAAACGGAGATGAATCCTCGCTAATCGCCAAGTATGATATTGATAGCGAGGATTTTCTTCTTTTTAAGACACAGAGACAAGATAAACTCAATAAGTTTGAAAGTAGAAAAGAGCATTTCCAGAAATCGAAGCGATACGATTCGGAAAAGCCTCAATATACGACGCCATTTGAAAATAAGAATTACAGTTTGAGGAATGACTTGAATACGCTTCGTCAAGAAGTGTACGAACTGCGAAGAATTGTGAATGAGAGGAAGTAGCCGCGTTAAATTAAATTATTTTTGTTTTATGAATATTATTCGTCAATCATAAAAATAGAAGAGTTCGCTGCTAAAATATCCCAATCTATTCTATTATCTAATAGAGCATAGTCTTTCTTCTTTAATTTTGCTTCATATTCGAATCTCTCCTTTATTAATTCCATCGCATTCGGATTGGAGGATAGTGCCGACCAAACGACGCTATCTTTATTGTTCTCTAATAAATCAATCGCAAACGGGTTTCTTGATAACTTTTCCCAATCTATACTATCAGGGTCTTCTTTAATTTGTTTTTTCAATAATGGAATCGCATTCGGGTTCGTATTATCTGGCAGATAATCCCATCGTATTAAAACAGCGTATTTTTTCAATAATGGAATCGCCTTCGGATTTTCTGACAAATACGCCCAATTTATCTTCGTACTATTCATTTTCAATGATATTTCATATTGTATTCTCTTCGTTATTAGCGGAATAGCACTTGGATTTTGTGATACCACGTCCCAATCCACATCTTCATTGTCTATATTTTTCTCTAATAATTTAATCACAAGAGGGTTGGTATTCCCTGATAATTCACCCCAATCTACTTTATTTATATTTTTCACCAATCGTTTAATTGCCTTTGTATTGGTATTCCCTGAAAATACAGACCAGTTGATATTGTTATGATATTTTTCAAACATAAAAGCAATCGCTTCGTTCGCTATATTACCAGAGAATATATCCCAGTTTATATTTTCGGGATTCGCCTTTAATAATTCAATTGCACGAGGATTTGTATTTCCTGACAATTCGTCCCAATCTATATCCTTCTTATGATTTTCTAATAATTCAATTGCTTCGGTTGCTATATTACGTGATACAGAGTGCCAATCTGCTTTTTTCGGTTTTTCCTTTAATAACTCAATAGCCTTCCTGTTTTTATTCTTTGATAACTGATGGTAATTTATGAACTTTTTATTCTCTGTCAAACTTAAAAAATCAATCGCATTAAGATTCAATGAAAGCAAAGGGCTCTTTCTTATTTTGTTGAGCGGAATCCAATCTCTTATTTTGTAGTTTTCGGGTTCATTTGTCCCTTTCATATTCATCATATTACGTATTTTTATATAATCTTCAGTGCCTTTAAGAGGAACGCACCATTTATCCTTACCCTCGTTATATTTTCGCAACGCATCGATATACTTCATTTATACTTATACTTATACTATAGAAGAGTTTTTATAAATTAATTTATAAAAACTCTTTATAATTAATTATATTATATTATAATAGATTAATTAAATTATGACAAAAGCGAGAGTATTGAAGAAATATAGGGGGGGGTAATAGTAATGAGTTGGAGGATTTGGTATTTAGGTTGAGTTTAGCGGGGTTACCCATTCACGAATGTGTAAATATAGTTCAAAAATTAGAAGTGTCAGATTTGAGAAGTTTCAAAAATAAAACTGCTAAGTACGGTTCAATAAATGAACCGCATTCAGGAAAAATAAATGATGTTCAGAAAAACATAACAATGGAAGGCGACGCAAATAGAATTTTAAGAGTCATACTTGATATGAGAAAAAAAATCAAGGAAGATGAACAAATATTACGTCATAATTTATATATTACTTTTATAGGTAACGGAATTAATAGGAATCATAATACTTCGTATATTTCTAATATAATTAGAATTCTACTACTTAACAATCTTTATGACCTAATTGATGCGACGCCAAAAGATATAAAAGATATAAGCGAACAAGAATTACCGCAAATATACAAAGACAAGTTATTGGCATTACGAAAATATCTCAAAACAAAAAATAAAATCTATACACTTTTGATGAAAGATAAAATTTTAACGCAACACGAAGCAATACATGTGTATAAAGTGTTAGGGATATTAAATCCAGATGACTTTGAGTATTTTAGCAAAGAAGATATCGATAATGAAGATATCAAATTAACAACAGAAAAGAGAGATAAATTATGGAACTTGATTCAAGAAATACGAAATGGTAATAAGAAAATATCTCCATCATCTTCTTAGAATAACATCAATTGTTATGTTATATTGGCGAGTTTCATCAATAGCGAGATTGAACTTAGGATGTTATCAATCTTACCAATGTCATACAGGGCATTCGCATTATTTTTATCCAACTCGACAATCAATGTATCATTCTTTGTTGAGATTTGAATGTATTTTACGGTGCTAACATCGATGTAGATGTTCGATAGTATAAGGGTTTTCGCGATTTTATCGGTATTGTTGATTTGCATCGCATTATTGTCTCTCATAATCGTCATCTGCGTTCCTTGCGTATTATTGAGATAGTTAAGGACATTTAGGATATTGATTGCGTTCTGTATGTCGGCGAAATGATTGTATTTGACGATGCGATATACCCGCTTGAAGTTGCGAATACCGATTAAATACCTCATATATACATATTTCTCATTACAGGTGATAAGAGGATTATTGCCATCCCTCAATTGTAATGAACGGCGATTTGAGACGGGACGATTTAATGAGACGGGACGATTTAATGAGACGGGACGATTTAATGAGACGGGACGATTTAATGAGACGGGACGATTTAATGAGACGGGACGATTTAATGAGACGGGACGA
>Ga0114969_10002528_pt1 | contig 15020 bp, 13 predicted proteins | sample M_130807_MF_Meta_FD_87316 | JGI IMG/M metagenome (GOLD analysis project Ga0114969, IMG submission 87316) | Freshwater microbial communities from Lake Montjoie, Canada to study carbon cycling - M_130807_MF_MetaG | ecosystem: Environmental > Aquatic > Freshwater > Lake | place: Lake Montjoie...
AGACGACCGGAGTAAATATAACAGGATAGCATCTTTTTTTCATTAAAAGTGAAATTGAATTGTTTGCTGTTGCTATCCTAAAACTGGCAGGGGATATCAGATTTGAACTGATGATGACGATTTCAAAGACCGTTGCCTTAGGCCACTAGGCGAATCCCCAACAAATTTGGTGGAGCAGAGAGGGTTCGAACCTCTACAGAACGTGCTGACCTCCGGGTTACAGCCGGGTGCCCTTCCTCTCAGGCGTCTACTCCATATTATTAAACACACTCTGACGAATGTGTGTATTAAAGCACTCTACATGGATGAACCCACTTGTTACCTCTTGTGAAGGATAGAGAATGCTTTAATACGCTTAGATTTTTCACACTAGAAGAAGTGCTTCATCCCTAAGGCCGCCCATTCGCCCATGTTTAAAGTGCAGGCTAGGATCTCGTTTCCTATAACACACTATCTCTCCACTACGCAACTTTTTAGTTGCTACCTAATTAACCCTTAGTATAACAGAGTATCCATTTACTGTCAAACTCTGTTATGTTGTTTTTACACAACACTTGTTAATCTTAAGCAACCTTTTTGATTGCTTCTTAATTGTTTCTAGTATAACAGCCTATCCATTTATTGTCAAGATTATTATACTACAAAAAACTAAACCCCTGGGACTTTTTAGTTTCCCAGGGGTTGAATAAATTTGTTATGATGTAACTGATTATTCTGTTCCCCGGGCTCCTCTTTGATTATCATTGCCGCGAATACTTGTAGGATATGATACCGCGAAGGCTGATAAGGTTTCTATAGACCATAGCCCCGTATGTTTCGGCATGTAACAAGTTTTATTCATCATAGTATTCTATTTAGTCCTGGTTGAAAATCGCAGCAATTTACATAATGTTTTTTGCGTTTATGTGTGAATTATACATGATTTTTAATAGAAGTCAATAGTCAATCTACCCAAAACAAATAATACACTATCCTATTTTTATATTAAATACTCGCATGAGTAAAGAATTCAAAATATACGAATATGAAGTTGTTTATCTTAGCTATGATGAGCCCAATGCACAAGCAAATTGGGAAGATTTGTTGATAAAAATTCCGCATGCTAAAAGAGTACACGGAATAAAAGGTAGTGATGCTGCACACAAAGCAGTTGCAAAAATAACAAATACCCCACGAGTATCAGTAATTGACGCTGATACCGTTATTGAACACGATTATCTACATCAGACAGTGGTGTTAGATGATTCAATTGATGATTCTAAAACAGTTTTTAGTTGGCCTAGTAAGAATATTATCAATGGATTATTGTATGGCAACGGCGGAATCAAATGCTGGCCTGTACAAGCAATGCTTGATATGAAAACTCATGAGGCCGCAGATCCAAATGACCCTGTAACTCAAATAGACTTTTGTTGGGCATTGAATTATATGGCCATAGATAAATCATATTCTGTAATACACAATAATACTAGTAAATTACAAGCATGGCGTTCTGGATTCCGTGAAGGGGTAAAGATGTGTTTGGATCAAGGAAACAAAGTAGAAGATTTATCTTCCCTAAACATTGGAAACTTAAACCGATTACGCATTTGGATGACCATTGGATTAGATGTTGATAACGGAATATGGGCTATATTAGGCGCCCGCCAAGGTTGCTATAAAGTACAATTTAGTGATTGGGATCACACTCAAGTAAGAGATTTTGATTATCTAAATAATTTATATGACACAACTGTAGCCAATCTATTTAAACAAGATGCTATGGAACAATGTTTAGCCTTAGGTAAAATAATATCTACTCAAGTGTTTATATGCGAACCTTTACCTGCATTAGAAAGCAAATTTTTTAAGAGTATAGAATTCAATCCAGACCGACAACTAAAAAATATACACTCAATTGATACTATTAATGAGTATGAATATGATATTGTCATGGTTACTTATAATGAACTAAATGCTGAAGAAAATTGGAATAATCTTAAAAAGAGATTTCCAAGAGCAAAAAGAATAGATGGTGTAAAAGGTATACACAATGCACACATTGCTGCTGCTAAGTTAGCCACTACCAAAATGTTTTGGATAGTAGACGGGGATGCTATCATACATAAGAACTTTCATTTTGATTATATCGTACATCCAAATAAGATGGATTGGGTTCATGTTTGGAGAGGTATAAACCCAATTAATGATTTAGAGTATGGATTTGGCGGTATTAAATTGTTCCCCAGAGTAATGACACTTAATATGGACATGTCCAAACCTGACATGACTACTAGTATAAGCACCAAGTATAAACCTGTGTTTGAAGTTAGCAACATAACATGTTTTAATACCGATGAATTTAGTGCATGGCGCAGCGGATTTAGAGAATGCTGTAAACTATCAAGCAAAGTAATTGACAGACAGAACGACAAAGAAACAATAGAACGATTAGAAACATGGTGTACGGTTGGTGCCGATAGACCATTTGGTAAATATGCAATCGAAGGTGCTATTGCAGGTAAAGAATACGGAGAAGCAAATACAGGAAACTTAGAATCATTAAAGAAGATTAATGATTTTGTTTGGTTAAAGGGGAGATTCGATGAGCAACACCGTTAATATATTAAACGGATTAGAATTACTTTATCCCGACAACTCAGTAATATCTCAACTAAAAAGAACACTTCATTCGTATCCAAAAGTTGAACCTGGATTAGTTAATGCATATAGTATTGGTCAAATTAAAAGTAAGTTATGGTTAATTGATCATCTACCTGATAATTTAGGTATGGTGTTTATTTGTGCAGGCTGGTATGGCACATTAGCTAGCTTTATGTTTGATAAAGCAAGGCATAAATTTGATAAGATTCGTTCATTTGATATTGACCCATCATGCTACAGTGTTGCCGATACTATGAATAAACCATGGGTAATTGACGGATGGCAATTTAAAGCTAGCACGTTAGATATTCATAGTATGAAATACCCAACTGAATACAGTACATATCGCTCCAATGGCACTAGTTTATCTCTAAGCGAAAGTCCTGATACTATAATCAATACAAGTTGTGAACATATTGAAAATTTTGACACATGGTATTTTAAAATTCCCAATGGTAAAATAGTAGTACTTCAGTCTAACAATTTTTTTGAAGTAGAAGAACATATTAATTGTTCTAATAGTTTAGAAGAATTTGCTAATCAAACACCAATGGAACATGTCCATTACAGTGGTGAATTATTTTTTGATAAGTATACAAGATACATGAGAATAGGAATCAAATAATTAAATCTTTATAAATACTATATGGATCTCCGACATATGCAACTAAAAATCTTCCGAGTGATCGCTACTATACACGCATCTACTAAAAATATTGCAGTTTTTAACAAAATAGTTTACCATAATAGCAGGGCCAGGTATGCAACAGTAATAGAATGGTACGTTTTAGAATAATGAATTATCTATCACCAAACGACATAAAATTTATTTCTATAGACCACACCAGTAAGTGCAATTTAGCATGTCCGCAATGTGCTAGGACAAACAATAATTTACTACCAATGTCTGACTTGACAGTAGATGATTACAAATCATTCATTACTCCGATTACTAGCACACTGCGCGGGTTGTTTTATTGTGGAAACTACGGGGATGCAATAGCAAGTAATACCCTTATGCCAATTTTAGAATGGCTATACCTTGACAGTGAGTTTACCGGAAAAGTTGATATAGTAACAAATGGTAGTTTACGAGATAAAAAATGGTGGACAAAGTTAGCAACCCTAATTGGCAACCGTGGTTCAATACGATTTAGCATCGATGGATTGGGGGAGACCAATCATATATACCGAGTTAACAGCAACTTTGACAAAATTATTGAAAATGCTAGTGCATATCTTGGAGCCGGCGGTGTTGCACATTGGGATTTTTTGGTGTTTAAGCATAACGAACACGAAATTGATCAAGCACAAGATTTAGCCAGGACATTAGGGTTTAGCACGTTCAAAATCAAACAAACCAACAGATTCATGTCTTACCACGATGCTTCTGCAAAGGGGACGTCCTGGCCTGATAATACGGTCGCAATGACAACCGTTGAACAGTTTCAAGGTATGGTCAAAACAAATCTAGGTAATATTTTAGAAAAGCATGGAAGTTGGGCTAATTATAGCGATAGTTGTCAAATTACATGTAAAGCCAAAGCTGATTATCGTTTATTCATTGATTTTAATGCTAGAATTTGGCCATGTACCTGGACAGCAGGTGGGCTATATTACACTGGTAAAAATGATGTGCAACGAGCAGATGCTTTGCGAATTTTAGACAAATATGGAACTAATTTTAATAGTTTACGGCATTTTTCATTAGAGGAAATATTACAGCATGAATATTATGCTACCGATCTTAATGCAAGCTGGTCTTCAACCTCAGGAAGTATTAATCCTAAATTAGAAGCCTGTGTTCGTTTTTGCGGGAATGAGTTAGAAACATCAAGCGGCTGGGGGTCACCCAATAACAAAAATAATGAAGTATTTCAATTACAACAACCGATATGAAAATTTTAATTGCCGGTAATCCCAACTATGGCTTGGCAGAAGCCATAAAAGTTATTTTTCCGGATGCCACATTTGCCAGTAGATCATCTGGAAATTGGGACTTAAATCAGCGTGAAGATCGAATTAAATTGGCTACCCTCAGTTTAGAATATGAAGTTTTTTTGAGTGTCAGTTGCCTGTGGCATTTTTATCAAACTGAACTAGTTCAAGAAGTTGCTCTACAATGGAATAAACATGCACATAACGGATATATTATAGCAATTGGATCTTCTGCGGATACTCCGGTAAAAAGCAGTACATGGGAATATCCAGCCAATAAAAAAGCATTGCGAGCATATTGCCGACAATTAAGTCAGATGTCTGCATCTGATGGTAAAGGTACCATCAAAGTGACTTACTTGTCTCCGGGCAATTTGCATACACCGCTTCAGGATAAAAAACTACCAGACTATCCAAAATTAAATTGCACTTATGTAGCCGGTATTATACGCTGGTTATTATCACAACCGATTAATGTCAACATAAGTGAACTATGCTTAGATTCAATTGGGATAAAAGATGTATAAGGCTCGGGATATACGTACGGTTCATTTAGAAATAACACAGTTATGTCAAGCGGCATGTCCCATGTGTGACCGTAACGAAAACGGTGGAAAAGATAATAAACACATAACTAATAGTGAGTTATCATTGGAAGATTGCATGAAGATATTTTCCCCTGACTTCATTCAGCAATTGAATACAATGTATATGTGCGGTAACCTAGGAGATCCCATAGTTGCCAAAGACACATTGGAAGTGTTTCGTTATTTCAGAAAACATAACCCAAATATGTGGCTCAGTATGAATACTAACGCAGGTGCTAGAGATGCTGAATGGTGGATTGAGTTAGCAAAGATATATAATAACAAAGGTGCTGTGATATTTTCAGTAGATGGCTTAGCAGATACCAATCATTTATACCGACAGAATGTTAAATGGAGTATTGTAGAAAACAGTATGCGTGGTTTTATAAATGCAGGTGGCAGGGCAAGATGGGATTATATTATATTTGAACATAATCAACATCAAGTGGAACAAGCAGAACGACTAGCGAGTGAATGGGGATGTGAGAAATTCATCAAAAAGAAAACTGCTAGATTCTTTAGCACTGCTAGAAATACTGGTAAGGAAGAACATCAAGCACAGAATCGTAAAGGCACAGAAACCATATTGCTTAAAAAGCCTAAAGAAGAATTTCAAAATCGTGTGTTATCCAAAGAACAAGAATTAATTGCTCAACACGGAAGTATGACTAAATACAATGACAGTTGTAAAATAGATTGTAAGGTTGTTAAAGAAGGTAATATCTTTATAACTGCTGAAGGACTATTGATGCCCTGCTGCTGGACAGCGGGTAGAATGTACAAATGGTGGCATGAAAATTATAGAATAGAACAGATTTGGGATTTCATTGATAATGCAGGTGGCAAAGAAGCTATAGATGTTATTAACAATAATTTGATTGATGTATTAGATAATAATAGATTATTTTCGGATATAGAATCAAGCTGGAACTTATCCAGCGTAGCCGAAGGAAAATTACAAGTATGCTCACAAAAATGTGGCTCAAACTTTGATGCATTCACAGAACAATTTAAGTAATATATGAGCAATTCTTCAAGTAAAACATTTTGCCCATGGCCCTGGATGTATCAAGCAGTTCGTAATAACGGTGATATACGAGTATGTTGTCAAGCAAATCAGAGTGCTTCTCAAGGAATAGCTAAAAAAGCTGACGGTACAAATTTTAATGCAGCCACGGATTCCATGATTGAGGCAAGAAATGCGCCCTTGATGAAGGAAATACGAAAAGACATGCTTGAGGGAAAATGGAATCCATCGTGTATACGATGCAAAACTGAGGAATCAACTGGACTACACAGTGGTAGGCAACGTGCAAATATCGCCTGGAGTAATATAAAGATAGATGATGTACGCAATTCTACAAGCGAAGATGGTACCATAGATACGGATAATTTGCCAGTTATATCATATGATTTACGATTTGGAAATCTTTGTAATTTAGCATGTCGAATGTGTGGACCGGCGGATAGTCACATGTGGTATGAAGAATGGACAAAATACAACAAACGGGAGAGCTTTACTGACACTCACGGAGTTGTCAAGTTACATAGAAATGCATCTAATAGATTAGTAACTACGGATTACGATTGGCATAATTCTCTAAAATTTTGGCAACAGATTGAATCTCAACTTGGTAATATTCAACATGTATACATGGCTGGAGGCGAACCGTTGCTCATTGAGAGGCATTATGAATTCTTAAATCTATGCATCAACATGGATATGGCAAAAAATATAATATTAGAATATAACACCAATGGTACTAATTTTTCAACAAAAGTATTAAACATATGGAAAAACTTCAAGGAAGTGCGACTGGGTATAAGCGTAGACGGTATTAAAGAGGTAGTCGAATATCAACGTTGGCCAGTTAAATGGGAACAACTGCATGCCAATTTACAGAAAATAAACCAACTTGCTCATATACATTCCAATATTAAATATTGGCTAACTGTTACGGTCACGGTGTACAATGCCATGCATATTGCTGATATGACGGAATGGATAGTACTTGACAGCGGGCTAGACAACATGACTAATAGGATTATGTCTATGCATATGGCACATAGACCACTAAGTACAAATGTAAAACTTTTACCAAAGCATGTAAAGCAAGAAATATCTGATAGATACGCTACCTCAATAAACACGCTAAAGATCGCCAAGGTTAACGATGCGTTGATTAACAATGCACAGACGCTATACGACGGTATAACCACATATATGAATTCCGCAGATATGTCTGTACACATGCCCGAGTTTATTTCATATACTAAATTTTTAGATGCGGAACGTAATCAAAATATTTTAGACATCATGCCATCACTACACCCTTACTTTAAGGCATCAGCATAATGCAAGTATATGTTATAAAATGTACAAAAGAATTTGATGTAGTAGGGTCACAGTATGAGTGATTCGAAAAAATTATCACCTACTTTCTGTGCATTACCATGGATGCATTTAAGTAGTAGACCGGACGGAAAAATGCGTACCTGTTGTACTAGTAATGCTAGTTCGGTACAAGACCCTGATTCAAACATTAAATTAGGTGGTGGTCAAGTAGGGGTAGTAAGAAAAGATGATGGAGTACCGGCAAATTTTAATCATACTAGCCTAGAAGAGGCTTGGAATTCTAGTTACATGCGTAATGTACGCAAGATGATGTTGCGAGGTGAGAAGCCGGCGAGTTGTCTAAAGTGCTATAAAGAAGAAGATGCAGGGCATTTAAGTAAACGAAATTGGGAAACTAATTATTGGGCAGAACGATTTGATTTAAATGAATTGATAGATGAGACTGATGTGAATGGTAAGATTCCACCAAAGATTAGGTATATTGATTTACGTATGGGTAGTAAATGCCAGTTAGCATGTGTTATGTGCAGTCCACATGATAGCACAGGATGGATAAAAGAATGGAAAACCATCTTCCCCAAGATAGTAAATGAAAAATTAAAAAACACTAGCCAATGGGAAAATAAAGGACAGAATGACGGTGCTAGCTATAACTGGCACAAGAACAATCCTAAATTTTGGAATGACTTATATGAACAAATACCCCACATGTATCAATTATATTTTGCAGGTGGAGAAAGTTTAGTTATAAATGAACATTATGATTTATTGGAAGAATGTATCCGTAGGGATTATGCCAAGAATATTGAGTTGAGATATAACTCAAATGCAGTTGAATGGCGTAGCGATTTATTTGATTTATGGGCACAATTTAAACGTGTAAGATTTCACTACAGTATTGACGGGTACGGAGAAGTTAATGATTACATACGGTATCCTTCTAATTGGAAACACCAAGAAGATATTTTTTGGAAACTTGATAATACCGCAGATTCAGTTGAAATAACTACTGCTACTACGATTACTGCATTGAATATTGGATATATACCCGAATTTTTAAAATGGAAAGTTGGACAGAACTTTAAAAAGATAAACACATGGCCATTTGGTGCCGGTGGAATAAACATGCACTTTGCGTACTGGCCACCTCAATTAAATGTTAAAGTATTGCCAAAAGATGTGAAGGAAAAAATCACTAAAAAATATAGTGAAGAACTATATCCATGGATGATTGAGAACTGGCAAAAATTTACTGGAGTATCTGAAAATAATATTACACTAGATAGATTTATAAATGCGCCGTACGGCGTAAAAAGATTCAAAGGTATAATTGATTTTATGAATGCCGAAGATTGGTCTGCTAGATTACCGGAGACCAAAGAATATCTTAATTTAGTAAATGCTCAAAGAGGATGGATTGAAAGATTTCCAAAAGTATTTCCAATTTTATCAGGACTATTATAATTTATAGTTTACATCTTAGTAATGGTCTAACCCCTACTATCCCGCCGGCCTGTGTTTTAGCTACGTGAATAGCTTTAGTTGATATAATTCCATCTTTGACTAAATATTTCACATGAAATCAACAGAAATTAAATTTAATACAGATATTCCCGGTTGGGTTAGTATTGATGAAGTCAGTACAATTGTAACATTAATTAATAATATTGAATTTATTGACATTTTAGAAGCGGGTGCTTGTGCCGGTAGATTAACTTGGTCACTATGTAAGACTTTTCCTGATAAACTTATTACTGCATTAGATACGTTTCTAGGTGATACTGCTCTGGACAGGATAGGAAATTATCATACATCAACTATTAAAGATAGCAAATATCTTGGTAAAAAGAATACATTGGAATATTTTAAAATTCTTCAAGCCGAACATTTAAATTTAAACACTATCCAGAATGATTTTTTAGATTATCAACAATATCACGATATTATTATACTATCGGTCGATGCTACCGACACAGATTGGAATAAAATATATGACCGGGCATTATTACTAAATCCCAAACTTATTATAGGTAGGCATAAGTGGGCTCATCGAAGTGATGTTATTAATTCTCTAAATAATTATGAACATACCAATTATGATTTTGGTATATACGTACTGCACAATAAATTATAATTTGCATCTCAATAAAGGTCTTACCCCAACAATACTACCATTTTGCGTTTTAGCTACGTGAATAGCTTTAGTTGGAACTAGATTAAAATCTTCACATACTTTATAATATCGATCTTCATATTTTTGCCAAAAATATTCAGGACCTATATCTTGCATATACTTTATTCCCACATGTAATAAACTTTTGCAATTCATATTAAATTTGTTCATTATTGTTATGGCGCCAGCAGGCTCTAATCTTGCAAAACGTAATGCTATTCTGTCATTTCCCATTCCACCTTTGCTTAAGCTTATAGCAAAAGTTTTAATTGCTGGATGATCAAAATTAAATGTTATATTTTTACTGCACGATATCCATGCTCCATCAATATGTACTGGAATATTAAGATGCCAACACCGGTCTAATATTTTATCCATTAATGGATGAGTATCACCATATGCAGGAAATGGCATAGAAATGATTAATTCTTTGGTTGCATCAAGTGTATCCAATGTGACAAATTTAATATTGTTGTTTAGTCTCCAATGATATTTGTACTCATTTTCAAAAATCATTACGTTGTTTGTTCCAACTCTTTGGTATATATCATCAATAAATTGAGTACAACCAATACAAATATCTGTATAAAGGAAAGAATCAATCCCTGTAAATTGACTACGTGAATGTGAGTTGATGAATTTTATAAATTCAAGTTTAAATTCAGCAACTAGATTCTCACGATTAATAAACTCTTCTTTAAACACTGATTTATATAATATGTTGATAGAAGCATCATACATGGGTTGAGGGCGATCATATTGTAACCAATCTTTGGTGTATTTTCTTTGTTCGCTATCTCTCATAATGTTTATTTATATCTATAGGGTAACGGTATAAATATAAGTAACAAATCAATAAAATTATGTGGTGCCCTCTGCCCTGGACGCATGTCAGTATAAAAAATAATGGAACACTACGCATGTGTTCTCATAGTCAAAGCGGAAGCAATGGTAATACTGTTTTAGTTAAAAACAATATAATACTCCGCTCTGAATCATTTACTAATATTGATAATATATTAAATTGCGATACACTAAAACAAGTTCGCAAAGATATATTAAATGGAAATTGGCCAACTCAATGTGGTAGATGCCAAACTGATTCTATAATAGGAATTAATAGTAGAAATGAGTGGGAAACCAAAAAACATAAAGATACATTCACATTTGAAGATTCTGTAAAATGCACTAAATCAGACGGTACTATATCAGATCCAAAATTAATTACACTAGACCTTAGAATAGGTAATCAATGTAATTTACGATGTATTATGTGCTTTCCGGGTGAATCAACTACATGGTATAAAGATTACAAAGAAATAACTGGTAATGATACTTTTATTGTTGATAATAAATCTTATAATTTAGTATTAGCGGATAACGATTTTAATTGGGCCAATGATAAATTTAAACTTGATTTATTAATTGACTCTTCAAAATATCTAAACAAAATAAAGTTTGGAGGGGGTGAGCCTTTGATGATTAAGTATCACCACTACTTACTTAGTAAATTAATCGAAAAGGGATATGCTACAAACATTGAATTGGAATACAGTGTAAATCTTACCGTATTTCCTCCTTTGTTGCTTGATTTATGGAAAAAATTTAAACTCATTAAAATATGTGCAAGTATTGATGCTTATGGAATTGCTAACGAAGCCGTTAGATATCCATCTAAATGGGAAACAATTGAAAAAAATTTAAGGATGTTAGACGATACAGATGATAATATAATTGTTTTTACCTCTACTACTATTAGCATTTTAACACTAGAGCATTACTCTACTTTGATGTTATGGATTAGTGATCAAAAATTTAAAAAGATAAACAAAGATATAGAAAATCCCAGAACATCTCACTTAGTATATGATCCAAAATATTTTAATATAAATATACTTAATGAAAATCAACAAAAAATAATATTTGATATCTTGAGAGACAAAGCGACGGGGAACAAAAATATAATAAAAAAACTAGATTCTTATGACAAATATTGTACCACGGCTAGAGCAACTTTGTCTGACCAATATATCAATGAGACTAGGAAACAGTTCACTAGAATTTTTGATAGATTCGCACTTAATCAAAAACAAAATTGGAATAGTATTTTTCCAATGGCATTGGAATTCAAGAAATTATGGGAAGCATTATGAGTATAGAAACTATTGAAAATAACGAATGGATAGATTTATTATTAAATAATATTCCAACCTATAAAAATAAAGAGTCTTTGTTAACAATTCAACAAGAAATAGTAAACTTGCCTTCAAATTCAAAGGTATTACTTATCGGGGCTGGTCAGGGAGCAGAAATTTTTGCGATGAATTATGTCAATCCTAACCTTGATATAGTAGCAGTAGACAGTTGGAACGAATCATTCATTAATAAAAAATATTTACGCGGAAACAAAATAGAAAATACATTGGATAATTTTTTATATAATTGTGATAAATATATGAAGAAAATTCCAAATTACATACGCCTTGATATAGCAAACTTCTATCTTCTTCCTAAAAATAACTGGAGTTTTATATATTATGATGCAATGGATAACACTGGTGAACCTGACGATCCTACTGAAAGAAATCAAATTTTTAATATATTGAATTTTCTATACGAATCCTTAGGTTCAGGAAGAACATTAATGGGTGATGATTATTATGTTGCCACGGGGCAAAAAATGACCACTATAGTAGACGAATTTGCAAAGTTAAAAAATTTAGAAATAAATTCTAAAACTGATCAACATTTTTGGTCAATTAGAAAAATTAACAGCGATGACGGATCTAACATAGTATGATAAATACAACTAGATAGGAGAATTTACATGACTGAATCAGAAGCCAAAGTTAAAATATACCAAATATTAGCTTATCCGCAAGAATTTATTATGGCCCATGGTGGGGAGGGAATGCAATTTTTAAATCAACACATTCCTCAATATAGTACACGATATGCACCACTTTATGCTAGATACAATCCAATGTTTAACATGTATTACAATCAACCTCCTCTATTTTATAAGATTTTAGGAACAGCAATATCTGATGGCGGCACAGTAGATGATTTAGTGAACCAAATGTATACTCTGTTGGTTATGCATCAGTCTGAGACAGTACTTATAGAGAATATATTGGATCTTGCAATCTTTCATCACACCTCTAATAACCCAGCTACCAAACCCTTATTCTGTACACATTTTTCTAATAATGATTATTTTACTATTAACAATACCTGGTTCTTGCATCTAGATCAGTCTAAGTGGTTTAAATACAAATGGATGCTATGGTTTACTAAAGTCTGGCCTAACGTTCTTTATCCAGAGTCCTTTAAATCAGTAATTGATCGTAGAAAAACATACTTTTTGTTACACCAGACACCCGAAGTTGCTAACAAAATTGCACTGTTTGATGAACTGTACAACAGGTTAATTCAAACCAATGCTAACTCTGTCTGCGAAGGACATATTGCATTTATTGAATTTAGCCCGCCATCATTTACCGAACTTCCGGCAAATTATCTTGATATTCCGTTATCAGAGTTAATTGCACAAACAGAACCGAGAATCCCAGAATTTACTGCTGAGAGAGCAGCTTGGTTAGCAAGTGTTGGAACGGTGAACAAATTGAACGTTATGAACTACAGCCAAGTATTTAACTTAGGATACTTAGAAGGGATGTTTGATATTTCTGGTACAGAATTCAATTCTAAATGGATAGACTGGCATACAAAAAATCTAGAAATTATTAGCGCAGCGGGATATCCAATTGATGAGTATCAACTAGGATAAATAATTTGAGCTACGCGGCACAACGTAAATAGTTGTATCCATGATTGATTCTGCAACTAGTAACTACGATTTTTCTGCAATTCCCTTTAAGGACATAGTTAAATTTGGACAACGGTCTTTATTGTATCGTGATCTATTTACCGTGAGTTGGTTATTGGGTAGATTCTGCAATTATAAATGTAGCTATTGCTGGCCATATGCCCGTAGCGACACAAAAGATCATAGACCCACAGAGTTATGTTTAAGTACGATAGATGAGATTAAACGACAAGCAAGGGGTAATGGATTCAATAGTTTTCACTTTAGTCTGAGCGGCGGAGAACCTACGTTTCATCCTGGTTATTTAGACATACTCAAGTATCTAGCAGATGATATAGATAATACTAATTATACCAGCATACATATGACCAGTAACTGTTCTAGGAACATGAAATGGTTTGAAACATATGTAGAACATGCTAAGAAATTTCATCGTGCCAGTATCACTGCAAGTCTACACACAGAGCATTTAGATACAGTTGAGAAGATGCAAGATTTTGCAGACAAATTGATATTCTGTCAGGAACATGATGTACAGATTACTATCAATATGGTGATGGTTCCTGCTTGGTTCGATAGAGATTATGAGAATGCATTGTTTTTCCACAATCAAGGCATCAATGTGACATTGAAACCTCAAAGTGATCCTACTGCTAATTTCGTAGTAAGCGGGTATACTAAAGAACAAATGCAACAGTTACATAACGGTATGCCTCAACGTGCTTATACTGAGAGTAAGCGTGTATGGAATGATAGGCCAAAAACTAAATTTGAACTCCCTCCTCATGTCATAGGAGAAAATGATGCTAGTGTCCCTGCACATATGCAAGTTGAATTCACTGATATATATGGTAAGAAATGGTATATGGATCAAGCAGAAAGATTCAATGCGTTCGGGTTTAACAAGTTTAAAGGATGGGAATGTAATAGTGGATTTCAAGGCATAGTCATTAGAGAGCCGGATGGTAGTATCAAGCGTAGTTACAGTTGCACTGATACTCCATTGGGAAACATAGAGTCTGGGTTCAAATTATTTGATAAACCCATGGAATGCATCAGTCCCAATTGTGTTAGTAGTGCTGATAGTAAAATACCTAAAAAAAGATTAATATGAAAACCATTGCATTTTTAGCACACAACAAATCTTTTACTCGAATTGTTCCCGATGTTAAAGCCCTAAGGCAGCTAGGAGTAAAAATAGTTTTGCTATCAAATAGCAAGGAGTTACGTCCTAATTTTATTGATGAACTTGAATTCTTTGAAGTAAACTTAGGCAACGATATTGAAATAGCAAATATCCTGTCTAAGTTTGATATAACTGCGTTGGTAACCCCGTCAGATCATTTAATAACCACAGTGGTAAGAGTGTGTAATATACTGAAAATAAAACCACCGTGTGATTTAGCAACGGCTGAGATATTCATCAATAAATATACACATATATTAGACGCCCAAGCACATGGGATGGCAGACTACGTGCCCAAATGTGCAATC
>Ga0114969_10002532_pt1 | contig 15005 bp, 27 predicted proteins | sample M_130807_MF_Meta_FD_87316 | JGI IMG/M metagenome (GOLD analysis project Ga0114969, IMG submission 87316) | Freshwater microbial communities from Lake Montjoie, Canada to study carbon cycling - M_130807_MF_MetaG | ecosystem: Environmental > Aquatic > Freshwater > Lake | place: Lake Montjoie...
ATGGATAATTCTTTCATCGATTCAATAACCTTCTATTACGAAGGAAGTTATGATGGTATTCAAAACATAATACAAGAGTTAAATGATTGTATATTAGATTATTGTGAAGACGATTCTAATAAATTAAATACAATAGGATTATCTCTAAACGGATTAGAGATTGAACCAATAAATCTAAAAGAAGAAAATGACAATATTGATTTATTTTATAACTCTACGACCTTCAAAGGTGTTAATAAAGCAATAAAAGGTATTAAGAAGTCGGATAAAGGTCTTACTATATTATATGGTGAAAGAGGTAATGGAAAAACATCAATAATAAATCATATAGCATCTAAATTAGATAGAATAGTAATATTTATACCTAGTAGTATGATTGATCACACAATTAACAATCCTGAATTTAGAAAGTTCATAAAGAAATATGAAAAACCTATATTAGTGATAGATGATTGTGAGATGTTTTTTGGTGACATATATTCTAAATCAAGTATTTTTTCAAATAATGTTCTTCAAATGGTTGATGGATTTCTATCAGATACTATGAATGTTAATTTGATTTTAATCATGAATATTGAAGATGAAGATGAAATAGATCCTTCTTTATTAGAATGTAACAATCTAATAGAAGTAGTAGAATTCAAAGAGCTTTCTATCGAAGAATCAAATGATTTGGCAAAAAACTTAGGCAGTAATAAAAAATACAAAACGGTATCAAAAGTTATTGACATAGTGCATAAAAGAAGTTCATTTGAAGAAATTGCTATAGGATTCTAAAAATGGTAAAAAATAAAACATAAAAAATAATATATACAAAATGATTTTAGAACTAAATGATGAAGAGATATTAGATCTTTTGATGACATCAGAATTCGAGAATAATCTTTCACCTACAGAATTCAAATACCTTTTAAAAAAATGGAGATATTTTTATAGATTTCAAAATGGTATGTTGGAGAGAACTAAAGATGATTTGACATATAGTATAAATACACTAAAAGATGAATTGGAGAGTATTAGAAAGCAAAACTATGATTTAATGGTAGATAGTGCTCAAAAAGATGATAAAATATTAAATCTAAAAAACCGAAAATTATCTTTCAAAGAAAGATGGAGTGGAAAAATTATTGATAGAAAAGATGAAGATAAGACATTGTAGATATAGAAATTGCAATGAGATAATAGAAGGTCGTCCAAATAAACTCTATTGTAATAGAAAATGTAAGTCAAATGAGAGTAAGTACATTTTAAGAGAAAAGACAAAAGGGACGGACAAATAAATAATATATATAGAAAAATATTATTTATTATGGAGACCAAAATATGTACAAACTGTTTAAGTTTAAAAGAAATAGAAAATTTCTACACAAAAAATGGTAAACCAGATAGTCAGTGTAAAGAATGTATAAAAATAAAAGTAAAAAAACATCGAGAATCTTTAGATAAAACAAAGAATAAAGAATACTTTAAAGATTATCAAAAAAATAACAAAGAGAAGTTAAAAGAGTATAAGAGACAACACTATCTAAAAAATAAAGAAAAGGTAAAAGATCGTAGTAAAATACATTATGAAAAAAATAAAGAAAATCATAATAAAAAATCAAGTGAACGACAAAAGAAAAATAGAGATAAAAGAAACTCTTATTTAAGAGAATATAATCAAAATAAAAGAGATAATGAACCTTTGTATAGACTAAAAAATAACCTAAGAACCAACATTTGGTCTTCAATCAAAAGATGTGGTTATAAAAAATCTTCTAAAACATATGAAATACTCGGATGTTCTTATTATGATTTTATTTCCTATATAGAAAAAAAATTTGATAGTTGGATGACTTGGGAAAATTATGGTATGTATAATGGGGATTTATGTTTTGGATGGGATATAGATCATATAATACCAGTATCATCCGCAAAAACCGAAGAGGAAATTTTAAAATTGAATCATTATACAAATTTACAACCTCTTTGTAGCAAAGAAAATAGAGATATAAAAAAAAATAAAATAATATGAAAATAAGCGAGTTTAAAAAACTTGAGAAGAAGATAACAAATCAAGACTTCAATCAGGAGTATAAAACCATAAATATGGTTATGGTTGCACTTTCTTACTTTGGACATATCGCATCGATATTTTTGGCATACTTTATGTTATCTAAGATATTAGAAGGATCCATAGATAATAAAATAGTGGTATTCATATCATCGATAGTAATATTGGGTGGTGTTGAGATTTTAAAAAGAGATATTTTCCATAAATTCAGTATTCTCTATTTAAAAGTAAAATCGCTTACTAAAGATGTTATGCCTCTTTTCTTTTTAAGTATTTTAATAATCGGAATTTCTTTTTATGCATCAATAAATGGTGCTTCTGAATTTCATTCAGAATCTTCTGGTAAGGATAAAATAGAAAATAAAAATGATACTCTGATGTCAAATCAATCCGATGTGATAAAAGAAAAATATCTTTTTCAAATAAGAGAGCAAGATTCTATCTATAAATCTAATGATTCTAAAATATCCATGTTCGATAAAAGAAAAGGGCTTACTGATATTGAAAAGACGAATATGGATGATTGGAAAAAAAATAGAGATGCAGCCAAATCTGAAAAGGATAAATTAAAATTAAAAATGGATTCTGAAATAGAGGATTCTAATAAAAACATAAAATCCGATACTGAAAAAGAAAAAGAAAAAAATTCTAAAAATGCATTATCATTTATAATCATATCTACTTTAATTGAGATTGTTATTTTAGCGGGTGTTTACTTTGGCGAATACTATAAGTATAGATCTTATAGAGAGTTTAGAGACAAGATTGAGAAAGATCCTAACTATCAGAAATGGATGCTCTACAACGAGATATTAGAAATAACATATACTGAAGATACTAAGATGAATCAAAAGCTTCCATCCAATAAAGGAATCATTGAGATGTGCAAAGTTAATGAGATAATAGTAATGCCAAAAGATATGATAAACTTTTTGAAAACAATGGCAAACCTTGGTATAATAAAAGTATCTGGAAGCACCAGATATGTGAACAAACAAAGAGATTTGGCGTTTGAGATATTAAGGAAAAATTTTAACATAGAGTAAGATGAACTTAAAGGTAGGAGATTTATTGATTTTCATTGGAAACAAAAATCTTCAAAACAAACATTACGATAACTTCGAAGTTGGAAAATCATATAAGATTTCAAAATTGGAGAAAATTAGATATGATTTAGATGATATTTCTGGATATAATAGTGAATGTGTTTTGTTTGAGAATCATACACATGGGTGTCTTCTATCAAGCTTAGAAGACTACTTCTTAACAATAGAAGACTATCGAAATAATAAAATAGATAAGATAATAGATGATACTTGTAAGTAATAGACTGACTAATTTTTTTAGTAGAATCTTAGGTATGAAAAAATATGGTGGAATAAGAGCATTGGCTTTTTTCCCCTTCATTATAGTTCCAAAATCTACAATAATCGATGATGAACTTATAAACCATGAAAGAATACATCTTAGACAGCAATTGGAATTACTTATCATCCCTTTTTATATTTGGTATCTGATAGCACTTTGGAGAAAAGGTTACTATGGTATATCATTTGAGAGAGAAGCACATTTGAATGATTTTGATTTGGAATATCTAAAGAAAAGAAAACCGTATTCGTTCATGAAATATATTTTAAAAAAATGGTAGAAATAAAACCACCAAATTCTGAAGAGATACAGGGTAGCACAGTATTCCTTGCGGGTAGTATAGAAATGGGTGTTGCAGAAGATTGGCAGACAAAAGTTGCTAATAGATTTGAGAAACATCAAGTAACGTTATATAATCCACGAAGAGACGAGTGGGATTCTTCCTGGAAGCAAGAGCAGAAAGAATCTAAATTCAATGAGCAGGTAAATTGGGAAATGAACAATCTTGAAGATTGTGATATCATATTTATGTATTTCGATCCAGGAACCAAGTCACCGATTTCTTTATTGGAACTTGGTTTGTATGCAGACAGTGGTAAGATGATAGTTGTTTGTCCTGATGGATTCTGGAGAAAAGGTAATGTAGAGATTGTTTGTACAAGATTTAACATACCACTATTTAATTCTTTAGATGATGGTATGGGTGCGTTGGAATCAAAGATTCGACAATCGAGATAGACTAAACAAAAAAAACCAAGTTTTTAACTTGGTTTTTTATTTTAAATATTTTTTTTATATTCTTGAACATCATCTCGAACTTCTTGTGTTAACTTTTTAAGTTCTTGCATTACTTTACGTATTCTTGTACCTGCGGTTTTGTTTGAACGAATGAAGAACTTTTCAAAATCGTCGTTTAGGTTGTATTTTTTACCATCGATTTCTATCTCTTCGGTAAGTATTTTAACTAGTTTGTCATATTTATCTAAATAATCCATAGCATATTTTTATTTTTATTAAGTATATATTTAATTTCAATTCTTCTTTATTTCGAACAACACAAAACAGCTTTCGTTTTTTAATATATACTTTATATGAAAAAGATAAAGAACTTTAGATTGTTTGAAGGACTCGAAGGTGGTGAACAAATGATATACGATCAAATAAATACTATGATAGAGACAAACCAATTCCTAAAGGGTAAAGTTGTTGCCGATAAAGAAACTGTATTTGATGCAGGTGATTTCATACTTTTACTTGGAGATCTTAATCACATAACAGATGCTCATGTTGATGAAACAATCCCTGGATCCAAGTTTGAAAAAGGAGTAGATTTAAAAAAAGCTATTATTTCTTTAGTGTCAAATAATAAACCAACTGAGATGACTAAAGGATTCGGACCTAGTGAGACGAAAGTTGTTAATATAGAAGAAGCAGAGAAGTTTAAATGGCTTGGTTTAGATTCTAAAGTACCTGTAGGAGTAGACAACATATATAAATCAGAACCTAATAGTGAAGAATTTAAATCAATGAACGCATACTCATACAAAGATTCGAGAGGTAATGAATTCAGAATTAAAGTGAAAGAAGGAGAAGGTGAGAAAACTACTTTCCTTAGTTTCATCGGTGCAAAACTTGGTAAATTAGGTGATAAAATAGTTCTTTCGGTAATGACTGCGTTTCCTGGTCAAAATGGTGCTGAGGTTGTAAATAGAAATGACTTTGAAAAACTTGGATATTATTTCACAACAACAAATAAAGAAGTTATAGAAAACTCTGTAGGACAAGTAGCAGAAGGATTCAAACACCTAAAAAAATTCAACAATTTTTAATATGAAGAAATTTAGTAATATCACAGGACAGAAAGTAGGTGAAGAACCTAAAAAAGAATTAAAGAAATTCAACGAAGAAGATATATTCAAAGCAAAAGTCATGAATCTTATGGAAGACTTTTTGACTATCCAGACTTACGGACCTGTAGATAGATACCTTAGAGCAGGTAATATCAAAATAAGTGGTAAAGAAACATTCTTAGAAGCTTTAATGTCTTTGATGAGTGACACTTCTCTAAAAGAACAAGCTAAGATCTTAGAGAGTCTTAAAGGTGAAATAAGAGACTGGGATGCAATAGACACAAAGATACAAGGTGTAAATGAAGAAATTGCAAAGACATCTGCAAAAAACAAAACTCTTTCTCATAGAAATAAATTAGTTTCTTTATTTGAGAAATATGGTCAAGATGAAGATCTTTTGATGCAAATTGTAGAATCTGATTCTAAAAAGATTAAAAGTGCAGAGTCCGCAAAACTTAGAGCAACTACTGCAGAATATATGGCAGAAGAAGGAAAATATCCTAAAGCTACTTTTAAAATGATTGCAGATAAATTCTATACTAGATATAAAGAAATAGAAGAATAAACATAAGTCACTAATTTATATAGAATATTATGGAAAATATAGTAGATACACTATTCGGAAATTTTTTATCGAGTATATACTTTGTCGATTCGAACCCGGCAGAAGTAGAGATGATAGAGGTTAAGAAAATAAACTCCGAAATAAAAGAGTTTAAGAAGAAGGAAAGCTTCAACCTGTTCAGAAAATCGATAGACAATAGTGGACTACCTTCTCTAAACATCAGAGAGAATGTAAAACAAAATCTTATATCAGTGATGAACTACAACTCCGAAAATAGTGAGTTTAAATATTTCAAAGTCAGATTCTTCAAAAGATTATTCTATAAAAAAGATCCTAAAAAAATTTTAAATCTATTCAAAGAAAAATCGGATTGGATAATAACATCCGAAGATATAATAAGTGAGTTATCTTCTTTAGAAGATTTTGAATATATGTCTGGGTATGGTGATATTAGATTAGTTGGTAAGATAGGTGAGACTATGGTATTCAAGATGAAAGATATCAAAAATGTGATTTACATAGGGAAAAAAGAATCTATAACTGCGGTATTCAATAGAAACCTATTTCAGAGAAAGGACGATATTCTGGTTGAATATCTACTGAAAACCAATGATAGGCTTGAAAAAATAATAGTTTATTGATTTATGTTAAACGATGAACATTTAGAAATGCTTTGGGAGATGGCGGATATACATTTTCAATGCTTTGAAAAATTCTACAAAGAATATGGAATATCATATGAGAATGTTCTTGAACTCAACCATAAAAAAATGATTGATATAGTAGATAATTGTGTTGATTGTGATCCGGATATAGTAACATTTATATTCGAGTCTATAATAAATGATTATAAAATGATGTTGAACAGAGAGAATCCCTATTTAGATTTTGATCTAGATCTTTAGCCAAGTAACATACTCAACAAATCATCTCTTTTCATACTCACATCTTCAAAGTAAGAGTATTCATAATAGTTTTTTTTACCCTGATTGTTTGTTACATAAACAGTAAGAAACCCATTTCTTTCATAAGTTCCTTGAACTTCATACATCTGTCCTTTCTCTAATAACTTCTCTCCTGTAGCGGTCTTTAAATCTTTGACACATTTCAATGTAGTTCCATTTGAAATCTTCATTGCGTTCTTTATTTTGGTCGATATTGCAGACATGACATAGTTTATGTTAAGCTTTCTGAAATCTATCTTTTCTTTATCTACTACTTCCATAAAAGTTTGTAGAAGCTTGTTGGTAAGTTCAATTTCCTTTTGAGGAACTTTATCAAAGCTAAGAAATTCCGATGTATACCATTTTATAGATCCAGATATTCTACCATCATTATCATTTAAAACTTTTTGATTGACTTCGATATCATTTAGTATGATATAGTTTATGATAGGAACGATTGCTGTTTGAAATCCTTCGACTCTTTCGTTCTTTCTTGTTCCATATCCCATACGGCCGTTTCTTCTCATTTGAGGACGGCTTTTCCAAGGTCCGTTCAGCAATCTGTCGAAAAGGTCGTTGTCGTTGAACATCGCGTCGAACTTCTTTTGCGTCCTGTTTTTTATGAACGTCTTGAATCGTTCGGTGGTCGTCAATTCGACGATGATTGGCTTTAGTACTCTGAACGATTTTGTGCCGGATATCGGTTCGAATCCCTGCGCCTTGGTTCTTTTTAGAAACATAGAGAAATCCGCGAACTTGCCCAGGCCAAGCGAGTTCATGGCAGAGTAGTCAATCTCGTTTTTTTCGAATTGATCAATCGCCGGAAAAATTGCCTTCGCTGCCGAATAGATCGTTAGGTTCTTGTTGATTGTGTCGTATGTTATCTTCATTCAACAAAGATATGAAAATTATATTATATTGGAAATAGTTTTTGGAAAATAATCTCGCTCAAGATTTTGAATCTTAACCGCCAATGTTTCTGATGTGTCCAAAGATAATACGGGACATCTGAATTGTTCTATGATTTGACCTTCATCGTAGTTTTCGTTGACCCAATGTATGGTTATACCGCTTTCGTTATCGAAAGAATCTATTACTGCTTTATGTACATTCATTCCATACATTCCTTTTCCACCATACTTTGGAAGTAGGGCAGGGTGTACGTTAACGGTTCTGAACTCGTCGGTTATTTTCTTAGGTATCTTTAAAAGAAAACCTGCTAGAACAATCAAATCTGGTTTGATTGTTCTTAGCAGGCTTAGTACCTCACCATTTTCCAGTTGAGTTTTGGAAATGATTGAGGAAGGTAGGTTCTCATTTCGTGCTATGTCCAACACCTTTGCTCCAGAGTAGTTACAAAGTATCTTCGATACGACAACAGAACTATTTCTGAAATAGTCTATTATGTTCTGTGCATTGGTTCCATTTCCCGACGCGAAAATGAGAATACTTTTCATTATTTTCCGAATACTTCTTTGTTGTAGTAGTCGTCGAATCCATCTAACAAAGATGTGATTGAAGAAGTTTTGTCAGTTAAGATAACTTCATCAATGAATCCAAAGTCTAATGCTTCTTGTGAGTTCAACCATTTATCTCTACGAGCAGCGTCAAGAACATATTGGAAATCTCTTCCACTATTCTCAGCCAACATTTTGAATAAGATAAAGTTGTATTTCTCAGACTCCATTTGTGAAATACGGTTATCTGCTACGTGACCCTGGGCTCCAGAGCTTACCTGGTGTATCATCACTTTAGAAAAGTTCAATGAAGAACGTTTTCCTTTAGTTCCTGAAGATAGAAGGATTGATCCCATCGATGCTGCCATTCCTGTGTTGATTGTAGCTACATCAGAGTTGATGTATCTCATTACGTCTACCATAGACAAACCTGATTTAACAGATCCACCTGGGCTATCAACGTGCATAGTGATATCTTTCTTTTCTACCGAGTCTAAGTACATTAACTGTGCCTGAACTATTGTCGACATATTGTCGTTTACAACACCTGCTACCCATAAGATTCTATCTCGCATAAGTCTACTAAAGATATCCATCTGTGTCACTCTCATTTCTCTTTCTTCAAGAATATAAGGTGTCATGTTGTTTTCTAAGTTTTGTTCAAAGTAGTGCATATTCATAGAGCCAATTCCTTCGCTCAATGCATACTTTTTAAAGTCTTTACCAAAATCCATATTTTAATTTATTTTATTTATATACTTATATAAGTATCGAACGATTTGTTGTTTGTTGACATATCACCGCACTCTACTTCTTCTCCATTATATTCTATTTTAGAAACCATATCATCGATATAAAAATCGTTTGTTCCAATCTCTCCCATAATGGTAATTTTTAACTTAGATAAATCAAAAGACTCATCCTCAATCTCTCCTGTAAAGAAAGTTCCTTTTTCACCAGCAACAGACATCAAAAGAAATTCTTCTTCTAAATCATCTGCATTAAAGTATTCATATTGAATTGTTTCTTCCTCATTATCCATAAGGTCAAATGCTCTTGCTTCAAATACTATCTCACCATTTTCATCGGTCACTTCTATATCGAATTCGTCATTTGCATGAAAATTTCCATATACATCGTTTATTTCATACCAATCTTTTCCTAATAAATCTTCGTCTTGAACTGCCTCGTATAGTTCTTGACCAGCATCTACTGCGTTGATAAGTTTTTCTTTAGTTTCTTGGTCTACATAACCAAATGCAACTTCGGAGCCATATCCGAAAATCCTAATCGTGTATTTCATATTATTAATTTAAAAAGTTCCTGCCATATCCGAATAAATAGGTGATCTTTTAAGTATCTCATTGACTAAATCAAATTCAATCTCTTGTAGCATAAACATCCATTTCGTCTGTGTATAACTAGCATCTTTCTCAACTACTTTCTTGGTTGCTAATAATTTTATATCCTCTTTTGTAAAGTACATATCATTCTTGCTGTTATTCTCTACTGCGGTATAGTACCCCATTTTACAAATGTTGGTAAACATTGCCTCTGTTAATAAAATTCTTGTTTCTTTCATATGTTTTCTATTATTTTTTAGAATAAAGTTTTGAACCTATACAAATATTTTTGTCATTTATTTCGGTATTCAAACCCCACACATCTTTATTTATCATATGACAAGAATGATTTTCCATTAAAGTAACAGATTTCACTTTATCTGTGTATTGTCGGAACTTCAAACTATGTGAGTTCTGATTAGTCCAGGGGCATTCAGAGCAGGGTTTACGGCACATATTTCTTTATTTTAGATTTTCTTTTTTCACATCTTATACCTTTGTTTATACTATTTACTACTATAGTATCAGATTCGGTTGTGGTGAAACATTCATCACAGCTTTCACATTTGTAATTTATCATTTTGTATTTAACGACCTTTCTGATCCTGTCTATATACATATCATCATTAAAATACTGTAATAAGGCATTGGATCCACATACAGGACAATAAGTTTCTTTAACCAGATTTTTCATAGTCCAATCTTTTTCAACTGCATTTCTCTCCATTCATCTAATGTGACAAACCATGTAGAATAAGCTAATATTCTACCTGCTGCTTTGTCACAAGGATGCTCTTCTTCAAGTATATAGGTTTCATCCTCCGAACCGGCTTCTATGATATCAACAACCGTATAAACCTTCCCGAGCACTACTGGAGTAAAGTAATCTTCTTCTATACATACTACTTGAAAAGTATTCATATACAAATATATTAAAAATCCTTTAAAAACATGACTTTTTTTATAAACTTTTTAAAACATTGATAGATTATAGGAATATAACATTCATACGGTTTAAAATAATAAATCGTAAAAAAAAATAAAAATTATTCAATGAATAAAGCAGAATTAGTAGAAGCGATTGCTAAAGAAACAGGTTTAACAAAAGCTAAGTCTGGTGAAGTTGTTGCAACAATGGTAAACACAATCACAGAAGCTCTTAAAAATGGAGAAAAAGTTTCATTAGTAGGTTTTGGTACTTGGACAACAACCAAAAGAGCGGAAAGAAAAGGAAGAAATCCTAAAACTGGTGAAGAGATTACTATCTCAAGTAGAACTGTTGCTAAGTTTAAACCAGGTAATGAGTTGACTAAAGGTGTAAACTAATAATCATTCGATTACAAAAAAATTAAAACCCTCAGAAATATCTGAGGGTTTTTTTATATATAGTATTATGAAATATTTAAAATCATATAAATTATTTGAATCAACCATTATCTATGATGTTGATTGGCATAAACTTCTACCACAAGAAATGGTTGTTTTAAAAGAGGGAGAGCATTCTTTCAAAGTTGGAAACATAATGAAGCATGCTGATATGGTTCAAGTAACTTATGAGAATGAGAGTGAAGAATGGGGCGCGCCTAGTACTTTAGAATTTGATTTCTACTTTTCAGAAGATCCTGAGATGAGAATGGACATAGATATTACTTGGGGAGACGCAATGGCGTGTGAGTTTTATGTGAATAGTCCAAATAAAGTAGGAGTGATTGAATATACTTCGTTTAGATCTAAAACAGATCCGTCTAACACAATATTTGCATTTGATGATAAATCTTTACAATCGTTTGTTGATTTTCTAAATAGATTTGATGGATTTAATTTAAGTATGAGTCAGTTTAATTTCTTAGATAAAAATGATAATTATCAACCTAATTAAATAAATCTATTATTCTGAATTTTTCAGTTTTACAATATTGTGCCATCAGTCTTTCTAATATGAAAGTGTGAAATGTATAACACGGTAGTCCAGTAAGTCTCATTATATCAGGATGACCACCATCATACCTACATTTTGTCCAAACTAATTCTTTATATTTACCATCTAATAAATTTATAGCTGGTTTTAAAACATCATTTACATAACTTTTGTATATTTCTTTTTTTGTTATAAAGAAATTTGAGTTTATCATAAAGTCTGGTTCTTCTTTTGATAAACCGAGATCATCACAAAGTGGAAAGAATATATCAAAAAAACCAGGATGTTCTTTTTTTATAGAGTCAAAACCGGATATGTTTGTAGAACTTATAACAGAAAGACCATATAAATCAAATCCAGGAGAATTTTCAAATCTATGTTTGAGTTTTTCTTTGGTTATTACTTTCCCATTTAACATAAATTTTGTAGCAAACTTATAAGAAAATATTCCAAGATATTCTTCTTCAATAGAATAATTATCTATGATATCAATTATTGGATTATATTCAAACAAATATGACTTTTGATGTGGTGTCTTTATATGAGAGTTATCATATCTTTCATATTGAGATATTTGTGAATCTTCATATACGATATTATATATTTTATATGTCATTTTTTAAGATAATTCCATGGACAATTTATACAACCACTTTTGTAACACATAGGTCTTATCATCATCAAATATTCTTTTGTGAATACTCTCATTCTAATATCACCAATCTCTTGCCAATAGAAGTCTACTCCTTCTATTAAATCCTCTACATGAAATCTCTTATGGTCACACATAATACTATATATTCAGGATTCTAATACCTTTTTGTCTCTTTTGTTCAAAGAATCTATTCCATACATGTTTATCTTATCAAGTACAGTATCATGGTCAAGATACATATCGAGATAGTTGTCAAATATTTTACTAACCTTCTCCTCTACACCAGGATAATCCTTTTCGGAATGTTTTCCAAAAAGAACCTCTTCTGATATGTCTTTGATGATGTATCTGTTGCTGTCGTATGTCAAATTAGTTAGCTCAATCATCCTTTCTTTCTCCCATTCATCAAGAATGACAATCATAATTTCCTTACCATCGGTTATGTCATATGTTCCATCTTCTTTAATACAAACTTCGACAAGAAAATCTATAGACTCTGCAAAGTCAATCAAAATATTCTTTTCTACGGTTGGTATTTTTTCAATTATCTTATTTATCTCTTCCGTCGTGTAGTCGGAATCTAATCTATATATCTTACTCATTTTAAGTATTTTAGTTCTTTTAAGGCGTAGTATATGAATAACAATGAGAATATGCCAAGCATTATATTTGATGTAAAGATGCAGTATCCTAAAAGTGTAACACTGAATACTAACGAAGTCCAATCACTTATTTTCTTTGCAAGTCTTCTATTACTTGGCATCTTCATCATAAGAAAGCTTCTAAATATTCTACCACCATCCATAGGATAGATTGGAAGTATGTTGAATATAAATAAAACTAAATTTACCACTATCATTTCTGTCAAAAAAGGTATTCCAGTACCTGCATATACTCCAAACGAAACAATAGCTAATAGAAGATTGCTTATTGGTCCTGCACCGATTATCTGAATCGCATCTCTCTCAGGACAATGGTCTAAGTCTATCTCAGCAGCACCATAGAACAGGTCGATATAGATTTGTCGGACATTATATCCTAATCGATTCGCAACAAAGGCGTGTGTGAGTTCATGAACCAACACGGATAAAAAGATTGCGGCTACGATACTTGGACTAACCCAAGCGAACAAAAGCAAGAACCAAAGCTTTAGATAAACTGGTGATCCTTGAAAGGTAAACATTTTTAATTCTGGTTTCATATTATTTGTTTTTATTATTGTTCTATAGTAGTCTCCAAATATCGTCGTTTGTTATTCCTTCGTTTTTCCACGAACCACCATATACTCCATCTGGAAGTTCACTTGTATATTCAATCGCAGGTGATTCACTAAGCAGGTTATCTATTCTCTGGTCCCTGTGAACCGCAGTTACATCTTCAATCTGTTTCCATCCTCTGTCGTTTAGTTTGAACTTTCTATGGTCTGCACGTTTACGAGAATACATCTTCGCGTTTATGTTTACGATATAAGATTTATTCTGACAGTGAAAGATTGCGTTTGGATAGTTCTCGTATAGAGTTGTCCCATCCCAGCTTACTCCGCAGCAACTGATGTCGACGTTCTGAATCAAGTCGACAAACCCTCTTTCGTAGTATCTGAAGTCTTCGGTCTTTTTGACTTGTATGACTGGCCTTATCAACTGAACAATCTTTGAACCTTTTACCCAAGTTCTTGGCTCGTTGATTACGTGAATTTCGGAATATAGATTACTCAAATCTTTGGGACCAAGACTCTCCATATAGATATAACCGTTCTCTTTCAACGTTATCTCAACAAGTGGACACGATTGTGCACCAACTAATATGTCAATGTCATTGATTGGTTGTCCAGCAATGATATCTCGAATAGCACCACCAAAAACTCTTACCAGTCTCTTTACTTTGATACCGTAGGATGTCAGTTTCATTTCAGAAATAGGAACTCTATTGAATAACAACTTAGAGTCGAACTCTAAGTATTCGTCTAATGCTTTTTTTATCATGAGTTTGATTTAAACCAGTTTAGTATCTCGTCAACCTTTGACTTCATTTCCTTCGCAGTTACTTTGTCATGAGCAACCGAATAAGACAACATCATAATAACATCCTTTTCGGTGTATTCTTTTTCGTCACAAGGAGAGACCATTACTGTTCCATTTGAATGTAACTTAACATTATCAATATTAAGTGGATATTCTTCTTTAAAAGTAACATATACACTTTTAATACGTTTATTGAGATCAAAAGAACTAGAAGTATCACCAAATGGTGTTTTTCTATTGTGACCGGATTGTAAGTATGGCCACAAGAAATCTAAACCAATCTGTGGATATTTATCCTCACTATCAGAAGTTGCTACAACATAACCACTCGGGTCCGTAAACTCAACAACTATACTATCACCACCATCGATATTAGTTCCTCTCCAATCAAGTACACCATCTTCGTGGCATCTAATATTGGTTACTTTATCTACTCTTCTAAAACTTACTGAACATTCTATCTTAACCATAAGAATATATTTATTGTACAAATATAATATAAAAATACTTTGTAAATGTTTTTTAGAAAAAATATTTTAATATATAACATAGAAAAATAACAATTACATTTTATGAAATGGATAAAATCTAGATCGATATTTATAAACGAAGCCAAAATTGGAGACGTTATCAATACAGAACAAGCAAAAAGGGTAAAAGAAAAATGGGGTGCTAAGTTCCTCGACTACGATGAGGTAGAGCCAACAGATAAGATAAAACAAGGAAAGTGGAAACTTACAGAAGAAGATAAGAACAAAGTTCTTAGTGCTTTCTTTTCATCTGGTAGAGGAACGGTTAATATAAGTGAAGTGCAGAAGATATTCTCTGGTC
>Ga0114969_10002534_pt1 | contig 15002 bp, 18 predicted proteins | sample M_130807_MF_Meta_FD_87316 | JGI IMG/M metagenome (GOLD analysis project Ga0114969, IMG submission 87316) | Freshwater microbial communities from Lake Montjoie, Canada to study carbon cycling - M_130807_MF_MetaG | ecosystem: Environmental > Aquatic > Freshwater > Lake | place: Lake Montjoie...
CCGCGCGTTGTGCTGATCGTCGGCGTCAACGGCACCGGCAAGACGACCAGCGTCGGCAAGCTGGCGAATCTGTTCAAGCAACAGGGCCGCTCCGTGCTGATCTGCGCCGCTGATACGTTTCGCGCGGCGGCGGTGGAGCAACTGGCAGTGTGGGCTGATCGCGCCAACGTGGATGTCATTCGCGCCCAGCACGGCGCCGATCCGGCGTCCGTTGTGCACGATGCTGCGGTGGCCGCGAAGGCGCGGGACCGCGACATCCTGTTGATTGATACCGCAGGACGATTGCACACCCGCGCCAACTTGATGGCTGAGCTCGACAAGATTCGCCGCGTGGTCTCGCGCGAGATTCCGGGCGCGCCGCATGAGGTGTTGCTGGTGCTCGACGCGACGGTCGGCCAGAACGGGCTCGTGCAAGCGCGCGAGTTCATGAGCGTCGGCGGCGTCAATGGTCTCATCCTCACGAAGCTCGATGGCACGGCCAAGGGTGGCGTGGCCGTGGCGATTGCGCACGAGTTGAAACTGCCGATCCGATTCATCGGCGTCGGCGAAGGCATCGATGACCTTGTGCCGTTCGATGCCGACGACTACGTCAAGGCGCTCTTCACAGACCAGTGGTAACGCCCAGGGATATTGCGTTCATGGCACGCGCGCTTTTCCTGGCCGAGCGCGGGCGTGGCACGACCACCCCCAACCCCGTCGTCGGTGCCGTCGTTGTGAGTAGTGATGGCATCGTGGTGGGGCAGGGCGCGCATCGCGTGGCGGGCGGGCCGCACGCGGAGGTCTTCGCGCTTGACGCCGCTGGGATCGACGCGAGAGGTGCGACGTTGTATTGCACACTCGAGCCCTGTTCGCACACGGGACGCACCGGCCCCTGCGCCGCGCGCGTGGCAGCCGCCGGCATTACACGCGTCGTGGTGGCACTCGACGATCCGAATCCACGCGTCGCCGGCGGCGGCTTCGCGTACCTCCGGGCGCACGGCATCGAGGTTGTGACGGGCGTCGAGCGAGATCAGGCCGCCCGACAGAACGCGCCGTTCATTACGTGGATCGCCAGTCAGCGGCCGCACGTCACGATGAAAGTGGCCGTCTCAGCAGATGGGTTCGTCGGCTCGGAGCGGGGCAACGTGAATTTGACCGGACCCGCGATGGATCGGACGATGCACCAGCAACGCGCAGGCATTGACGCAATCGCCGTGGGTTCGTCCACGGTGTTGGCAGACAATCCTCAGTTGACGGCGCGTCTCGCGTATCGTCAGCGCCCCCTCACTCGAGTGGTGTTCGATCGTCGCGCCAGAGTGACGCCATCCGCGCGCCTCTTTGAAACCCTGGAGGCCGGGCCGGTCATAATGTTCATCGGTCCCGACTTCGTGTCATCGTCGTCAGCCGATGCACTTCGCCGAGCTGGAGCGCAGGTCGTTGCGGTCGCGCCGGAACAGAGTGTGGTCGCCGCGTTGCGCGAACTCGCGATTCGTGATGTTTTGGCGCTACTCGTTGAAGGCGGGCCGACACTGCAACGCGCGTTCTGGGACGCCGGCGTGGTTGATCGCGTCCAGATCGTTGAGACGCCAGCGGTATTGGGATCGGGCATCGCGGCATTGCTCCCCACACCTGGGGTGGCCGTGGTGACGACGCGCCAACGAGGAGCTGATGTGCTGAAGGAGTGGGATGTTCACCGGGCTGATTGAGTCGATCGGGACGGTCGAACGGCTGGATCCTTCGGCGGCGGGGCAGCGCCTCCGAATCGCCGCATCGTTGTCGCGCGAGTTGCAGCTCGGTGAGAGCATCGCGGTGAGCGGCGTGTGTTTGACGGTGGTTGAGTCTGATGCCACCGGATTTTTCGCCGACGTCTCGCCGGAAACCCTGCGGGTCACAACGATCGGCGATTTGACCGTTGGGGGCCACGTCAATCTGGAACGATCGCTGCGCGCCGACGCACGGCTTGGCGGTCACTTCGTGCTCGGCCACGTCGATGCCACGGCGCGAATTGCGCGGTGGGACGCTGAAGGCGAGAGCTGGTGGTTGGCACTCGAACTTCCGAAGGCGCTTGAACGCTGGGTCGTGCACAAGGGCTCTATCGCCGTTGATGGCATCAGCCTTACCATCGCCTCGCTCGACGACGATCGCCTCGGCATTCAAATCATCCCGCACACGCGTGCGCACACCACCCTGGGCGACCGCGTGGCTGGTGATCGGGTGAACCTCGAAGCCGATATCATTGGAAAGTACGCGGCGCGTCTTGCCGAACTCTCTCGCGGGCCCGCGGGCCCGGTCAGGTCTTGATCGTCTTATGGCCGCTCGTCTGAAACTCGCCTCCGGTACTCGCCGAAAGTCTCCGTTCGCCACGATTGAAGACGGTCTGGCGGCGTACCGCGCGGGCAAGATGTTGATTGTTGTGGACGATGAGGATCGCGAGAACGAGGGCGACCTCACGATGGCCGCGTCGAAGGTGACGGCCGATGCCATCAACTTCATGGCGACCCACGGTCGAGGGCTCGTGTGTCTGGCGATGACGCCGGAGCGGCTCGATGAGCTCGAAATTCCGCAGGAGCAGGCGGCGCATTCGACACGTCGAGACACAGCATTTGCGGTCTCGATCGACGCGCGTGTCGGCACCACGACGGGGATTTCCGCCGCAGACCGCGCCAAGACGGTCAAGGTGGCCGTGAGCGCGACGAGCAAGGCGGGCGACCTGGCGCGGCCGGGTCATGTGTTTCCCTTGCGCGCGCGCAGTGGTGGCGTGCTTGTGCGCGCGGGGCACACCGAAGCGGCGGTGGATCTGTCGCGCATCGCCGGTCTCGCGCCGGCTGGCGTGATCTGCGAAATCATGAACACCGACGGCACGATGTCGCGGGTGCCTGAGCTCACCAAGTTCGCGAAGAAGCACGGCCTGTTGATGATCACGATTGCGGACCTGATTCGCTATCGGATCAAGACGGAGAAGATGGTGCGCCGCGTCGCGCGCGCGGCGCTGCCGACCGAGCACGGTCCCTTCGAAATCAACGCCTACGAAAATGGGCTCGATGGCGAAACGCATATCGCGCTCGTGCGGGGTGAGATTGGCGATGGCCGCGGCCTGCTGGTGCGGGTGCACTCCAAGTGCCTGACCGGGGACGTCTTCCATTCCTGCCGCTGCGACTGTGGGTTGCAGCTCGATGCCGCGATGAAGCGAATCGCAGCTGAGGGCCGAGGCGTGCTGGTCTACCTGCACCAGGAAGGCCGCGGCATCGGCCTGGCGAACAAGATTCGGGCGTACGAGCTACAGGATCAGGGTCTCGACACGGTTGAGGCCAACGTGCGTTTGGGCTTCAAGCCCGACCAGCGCGACTATGGTATCGGCGCTCAGATTCTGCGGGATCTTGGCGTCAAGTCGATGCGGCTCTTGACCAATAACCCACGTAAATTCATTGGGTTGGAGGGATATGGCCTCTCGGTCATCGAGTCGGTCCCGCTTGAAATTGCGCCAAAGAGTGAGTTCACCCGCCGCTACATGAAGACCAAGAAAGACAAGCTTGGCCACAAGCTGAAGTCGGTCTGACGGAGCGTTTTGGTTGCCCCGAAGCGCGCCGTTCTGCTATCGTAAGTGTTTGCGCTTGAACCGGTTATCGTCGCAGTGAGCTAACGCAGTCTCGATAATGTTTGACTCGTTAAGTAATCGCCTTCAGGGAGTATTCAAGTCGCTGCGTGGTGAGGCTCGCCTCACCGAAGTGACAGTGGATGCGGCGTTGCGTGAGATTCGTCTCGCGCTCCTCGAAGCGGACGTCAATTTCCGTGTGGTGAAAGCGTTTGTCGATCGCGTTCGTGAGAAGGCGATCGATCAGGAAGTGCTCCGGAGTCTGACCCCGGGCCAGCAGGTCGTGCGCATCGTGCGCGACGAGATGCTGGCGATGTTTGGGACAGCCGCCGGTGGGCTCACTCCTGCGTCGCGAACGCCGCGCGTGGTGCTCATGCTCGGCCTGCAGGGCTCGGGCAAGACGACCACGACGGCGAAGTTGGCGCGGTGGTTGGTCAAGCAGGGCAAGCATCCGTTGGTGGTGTCCACCGACGTGCGGCGCCCGGCAGCGATTGAACAGCTCTCGGTGCTGGCGCGGCAGTTGAACGTCCGCGTGCATGAACCAGCCGGCGAGATGAATCCAGTGACGCGCGCCGAGGGCGCGCTGGCGCTGGCGAAGAACTCGGGCTTCGACACGCTGATCGTCGATACGGCAGGGCGCCTGCACATTGACGACGAGCTGATGCAGGAGCTGGCCGCGATTCGATCCGCGGTGGATCCAACCGACCTGCTGTACGTCGCGGATGCGATGACGGGGCAGGACGCGGTCAAGAGTGCCGGCGAATTTCACCGGCAGATGTCGGTGACCGGCGTCGTCTTGACCAAGACCGACGGTGATGCGCGCGGCGGCGCGGCGTTGTCGGTGGTCGGTGTCGTGGGCGTGCCGATCGCGTTTGTCGGATCGGGCGAACGCCCGGAAGATTTGGAGCCGTTCCAGGCGGAGCGGCTCGTGTCGCGCGTGCTGGGCATGGGCGACGTGCTCTCGTTGATCGAACGCGCCGAAGCGGCGATGGACGACGAGAGCCGCGCGAAGATGGCGCAGAAGAAAGACTTCAACGATTTTTCGTTGGAGGATTTCCGAGACCAGCTTCGCACGATCAAGAAGATGGGACCGCTCGAGCAGGTGCTCGGGATGATTCCAGGCATGGGCGGGCTGAAGCAGTTGAACGAACAGCGCGCAAATATGGACCCGAAGCAGTTGGATCGGGTCGAAGCGATCATCAACTCCATGACGCCCGGCGAACGCCGGAATCATGCAGTGCTGAACGGCAGCCGGCGTAAGCGCATCGCGCGCGGCAGCGGCACGAAGGTGGAGGACGTCAATCGCGTCCTCAAACAGTTCGTGGAGATGAGAAAGATGCTGAAGACCATGGGTGCGATGACGTCAGGACGAGGCGGACGTCAAAAGCTCATGCAAATGTTGAGAGGGAGATAGGCAATGCTGGTTATTCGTATGCGTCGGGCCGGATCCAAGAAGCGCCCGTTTTCACGTGTCGTTGTCACTGAGCACTCGTCCAAGCGCGACGGTCGTTTCGTCGAAATTGTCGGCCATTACAACGCCTGCACCCAGCCGGAAACGCTCGTGCTCGACGGCGACCGCGTGACGTATTGGCTGAGCAAGGGCGCGCAGCCGTCCGACACCGTACGCACGTTGATCAAGCGCAATCCCGCGTCGATGGTCAAGGCGGCGGACCTCGCGGCTGTCGAACAGGCGGCGCAGTGAGCCGGGCCCGCGACGTCGTTGACGTCGTGGCGCGCGCGTTGGCTGCGAAGCCAAACGGCGTGCAAGCGACCGAGTACGAACGGCGTAATCAGACCGTCGTGGAACTCACGATGGCGCCGGGCGAACTGGGCCGCGTGATCGGACGTCAAGGCCGCACGGCATCGGCGATTCGAACGTTGGCCTCGACCGCAGGTGAACTCGAAGGCTTGCGCGTCGCCGTCGATTTCCTCGATGAGTAGCCGGTATTTGGCTACGAGTCGAAGAAGAATGACGAGTGGCTGTTGTTCGACGACGAGTCGATGAAAAGGACGAGTCGCTGGCGATGACCGCGCCCGACTGGGACGCGTTGGTCCTCGTGGGACGCATCGTCAAGCCGCACGGCAATCGCGGTCAGGTGTTGGTGGCGTCTGAAACGGATTTCGCGGAGACGCGATTCGCGACAGGCAATACGCTCTGGACGCGGCGAGCAGGGCAGCTGGTGACGGTCGTCGTCACCGAATGTCGCTTCCACGATGGGCGACCGATCATCGGTCTCGATGGTGTGGCGAGCATCAACGACGCGGAGACGTTTCGTGGATGTGAGTTGCGCGTACCCGAGGAAGCGCTGACAACGCTGGCCGACGGGCAGTTTTGGTACCACGAGCTGATCGGATGCACGGTTGTGACGGCCGCCGGGCAGGTCGTTGGCCCGGTGATTCGGATCGACGAGAGCGCGACCGCGCTGCTGGTGGTATCGGGCGCATCCGGAGAAATTCTGGTGCCGATGGTTGACGGGATCTGCCGGCGCTTTGATATGGCTGGTCGCACGATTGAAATCGAGCCGATCGCGGGTTTGCTCGACATCAATGCGCAGAAAGAAAAAGAGGAAAAGCCCGCACGAGTTCCGCGGGTCTGGAAGGGCGGAAAGCACGTTGATCGTTGACATCGTCACGATCTTTCCGCAGATGGTCGAGCCGGCGCTCGCTGAAGGGGTTGTTGGGCGGGCACGGGCGAGTGGTCTGGTGGATGTGCGCGCGAGAGACCTGCGCGCGTATACGAGTGATCGGCATCGGGTGGTTGACGATGTGGCGTTTGGTGGCGGGCCGGGCATGGTGATGAAGCCGGAGCCGCTCTTTCGGGCGATCGAAGAGATTTCGGCCGAACGAGGCGCACCAACCGCTGTGATTTTGACGACGCCGCAGGGACGCCCCTTCTCGCATGCCGAGGCGGTGCGGTTCAGTCAGATGGAACGGCTGATCATCATCTGCGGCCGGTACGAAGGGGTCGATGAGCGCGTCGCTGAAGCGCTTGTCACGGATGAGATCTCGATCGGCGACTACGTGCTGACTGGCGGGGAACTGCCGGCGCTCGTGGTAGTCGACGCGGTGGTGCGGCTCGTGCCCGGTGTGGTGGGCGACGACGCATCGGTGGCGGCGGATTCGTTTGCGGACGGATTACTGGACTACCCGCATTACACGCGGCCGGCAGAGTTCAGAGGTGTGAAGGTACCGGACGTGTTGCTGTCTGGCCATCACGCGGAGATTGCGCGGTGGCGGCGTGAACAGCAGCTGCGGCGTACGGCAGAACGGCGTCCGGACTTGTTACGGCGCCAGGCACTGGATAAGGAGAGCACGTCATGAAGGCAGTGGATATTCTCGAAAAGGCGCAGTTGATGGAACGGCCGACGATGCGGTCGGGCGACACCGTGCGAGTGCACGTCAAGGTGCGTGAAGGCGACAAAGAGCGCATCCAGATGTATGAGGGCCTCGTCATCGGCCAGCACCGCGGCGGCGCCAGCGCGACCTTCACGGTCCGCAAGATGTCATTCGGCCAGGGCGTGGAGCGTATTTTCCCGCTGCATTCGCCGACCATCGCGAAGATCGACGTTCTGCGCGGTGCGCAGGTCCGTCGCGCGAAGCTGTACTTCCTGCGCGATCTGCGCGGCAAGGCGGCCCGCATGAAGGAAACACGCCGCACGGCCTAGGTCAGCCTCGTGTGACGACATGAGCCCGAAGCCGCGCGCCACCCGCACGCTCGAACGCGAGGTGCGCGGCTTTGGGTTTGTGCACGTCGCTGGTGTGGACGAGGTGGGGCGCGGCTGTCTGGCCGGGCCCGTCGTGGCGGCCGCCGTCGTGCTGCCGCCGGATCTGCGGGTCCCCGGTATTACCGATTCAAAAGCGCTGACGGCTGATCAGCGCGACACGCTGTTTGACGCCATTCGGCGCAAGGCGCTGTCGTGGCATGTGGCGTTTGTCGATGCTGCCGATATCGATCGCATCAATATTCTCCGCGCATCGCTCCTCGCCATGCGCCGCGCCGTCGAGGCGCTCACGCCGCTGCCGGGCTTTGTTCTGGTGGACGGCCATCTGCTCATTCCCGAGCTGCTCATTCCTCAAAGGCCGGTGATCGGCGGCGATCGTCGATCCACCGCGATCGCGGCCGCGTCAATTTTGGCGAAGGTCACCCGAGATCGGTGGATGCTCGAGGCGCACGCGCGGGATCCCCGATACGGTTTTGATCACCACAAGGGATACGCCACACCCGAGCATCTGAGGGCCGTTGCCGAATACGGCTACTCGACATTGCATCGCCGGTCGTTCAGGCCGCCGTCGCTGTTTGATACCATCGATCACTGAGGCCACCCCATTCGTTTCTTCAGCCGTTTGCTCGTTGCCGCCTATCTCATTGAGGCCGGAGTGCTGCTCGTGTTGGCGCCCTGGTCCGGCTTGTGGGAGCGGAACTATTTCGCAGCCGCGCTGCCGTGGCTCGGCGTGTGGATGGCGAGCGCGTATGTGCGCGGCGCGGTGACCGGTGTGGGGTTGGTGACGGCCCTGGGTGGATTGCGCGATCTGGTGAGCGCGTTCATGCTGCGTCATCCGGCTGTCGGCGCGGATCAGCCGCGGTGATCTTCGGTGGGCGGCGTCCGGTCGTGTGTCTGGTCACCGACCGGCACCGCACGGCACCGCAGGGCGCCACCCCGGCTGAACAGCATCGCGCGCTCCTCGCCCTCATCGCGGACGCCGCCGCGGCAGACGTCACCCTCATTTACATTCGTGAGTCTGATCTACCGGCACACGACCTCCATGCGCTCGTGCTGGCTGCCGTGGCGCTCACGCGAGGCACCAATACCCGCATTGTGGTGGGCGATCGCGCGGACGTGGCCCTGTCGGCGGGTGCGGATGGTGTGCATCTGGCCGCCGGCGGTGCGCCGGTTGAGCGGATTCGCGCGTTGGGGCCTGCGGGCTGGCTTGTCGGCCGCTCCGCGCATTCGCCGGCCGAGCTGGCGTTGGCCTCAAGCGCAGACTACGTTGTGTTCGGAACCGTCTTTGCGACAGATTCAAAGCCTGGGGTCGAGGGACAGGGCATCACGGCTCTCGCCGACGCCACACGCGCGGTCGACATCCCTGTCCTGGCGATTGGCGGCGTGACCCTCGAGCGCGCCCGAGTCTGTTTAACGGCGGGTGCGGCCGGCATCGCGGCCATTTCACTCTTTGTCGCACATGCGCCCGGTGGTGTCGGCCCACGAATGGTGGTCGAGAAGCTGCGCCAGGAGTTCATGACGCATTGACGTTAAGAGACGTGTCACGTACAGTTACAAGTTCGGTCACCCCCACGCATGAGTGAGTTTGGTCTTCATCTGAAACAGGCGCGCGAGGGCCGCGGCATCTCGCTGCGGCAAATCGCCAGCGCCACCAAGATCTCCACAGGCGCGCTCGAAGCGCTGGAGCGAGGCGATTTCTCACGCCTGCCCGGCGGCATCTTCAGCCGCGCCTTTGTGCGGGCGTACGCCGATGAAGTGGGTCTCGATCCCGAGCAAACCGTTCGGGAGTACACCGAGCTCGCCGATGCCATGGCCGCTTCGTCTTTGCGGGAAGTGGCGACGGCCGAGATTACTGACGACGATCGGATGTTTCTCGAGCGACAGCGCAAGGCCGGTGTCTGGCTGCGCACGATCGCGATCATGCTGGTGATTGCCATCGGCGGCCTCATCGGCTGGTGGCAGATGACGCGCGTGCGAGGTCGTGCCCCCGTGGTGCCCGTCGTGACCGAGCAAACGCCGGCGCCGTCAGTCTCTGCGCCACCGGTCGAACCCGTAGCGACGCCGACCACCGACGCCGGACAGACGACGGCTCCACCCGTTGCACATTCCGTGTCGATTCAGTTGCATGCCGATGCGAGTTGCTGGGTGCAGGTCACAGCCGACGGCCGGCTCGTGTTGTCGCGCAATCTGACAGCGGGTGAGTCGCAGACGTTCCAAGCCGAGCGTGAATTGGCCGTCCAGTTTGGCAATGCGGGTGCGATTAGCTGGACGGTGAACGGCAAGCCGGCCAAGCCGCTCGGCGCGCCCGGCGACGTCAAGAAGGCCAGCATCACCCCCGACAACGCCAGCCAGTTCTGGAAGTAGCTAGCTGTCCTCGTTCTTGCCCTGCGCCCACTCGGAGCGCATCTGCGACAAGCCGTCCATATAGACCGCCGCCTTCTCACGCTCGTCCTCGGTCTTCAGCATCTTGAACAGATCGATCGCGCGAAGGATGTCTTTCTTGACGGTGCCGCGTTTCGCGTTGAAGTAGAGCTTTCGTAGTTCTTCAAGGGCGTTCATCGTTACTCCTTCGTCAAGTGTACGCCGTGCGTTTCAATCGTGAATGGCAAGACGCGCGCACCACCATCGGCCAGCGCCGCCGACACGGCCGCATGCCGCTCTGGTGGCGTGAGGCAGAACAGGCAGCCGCCACCGCCGGCACCGCACACTTTACCCGCCCAAGCCCCCGCCGCTTCCGCACGCGCGAGCAGCGCGTCAATGGCCTGCGTGGTGACGCCTGGTGCCAGCTTCTTGCGGTTGTCCCATTCGGCGGCCAGGGCGCCGCCGGTGGCCGTCCAGTCGCCGCGCTCGAGCGTGAGCCGCATCTGCCGCGCGATGTCGGCGATGCGCTCGAAGGCCGCGACCACGGTCGGTTCGCCGTCGATGTGGCGCTTCATCATGTCCCAGTTGTTGATTCCGGAATTGCGCGTGGCGCCGGTGTAGGCGAGCACGATGCGCGACGCCAGCGCGGCAGGATCGACGGCCATCGGCACGCGCCGGATGCCGGTCACGCTCAGTTCCACGGCCGAGACACCGCCGTACAGCGCCGGTCGATAGTCCTGCACGCCGGTGGGCACGTCGATGACCTGGGCCTCGATGTTTTTGGCGAGTTCCAGTTGCGCGTCCTCCGTCATGGCTTGCCCGGTAAAGGCCGCGAGCGCGGCGATGACGGCAATATTTAACGTGGATGAGCCGGCGATCCCCGCGCCAACAGGGGAGTCGCAGCGCGTGGTCAGCGTAAGCCCGCGCGCATTGAAGTGCTTTACGAGCCGAGCGAGGAGTGGCAGCGTCTGGACGCCGAGCGCCTCGGGGCTGTCTGCGTCAACTCGCTCGCCCGTGTCTTCGGAAACGATGACGAGACGGGCGTCGGCGCGTGACTCGATCGTGCAGTGGGCCCGAAGGCTGATGGCGGCGTTGATGGTGACGGCCGGCTGATGAAAGAGATACAACGGCCAGATATCGATGGTGCCGCCGGCCAGATCAATGCGGGTCGGCGCGGACGAGTGGATGCGCACCCGCAGATTATAATGGCGCACATGTCGTTGCGTGACGTTCGGCGGAGTGTTGGACGGCTGGCCATCGTGGGTTTCGCCGGCGAGACGGTGCCGGTTGAGCTGCGCGAGATCGCGCGCGAGTTCGACCTGGGCGGTGTCATCTACTTCGCGCGCAACGTTGCCCAGCCGACCGAGCCGGCGCAGGTGAAGGAGCTGTCTCGTGAATGTGGCACGCTGACGCAGGCATGGCCGCTCTGGATCAGCATTGATCAGGAGGGCGGACGTGTCGCCCGATTGAAGCGACCCTTCACGGAATGGCCGCCCATGATCACGCTGGGACGTTGCGGTGATGATCAGCTCACAGTCCGGTTTGCACGCGCCATGGCGGACGAGTTGCGCGCGGTCGGCGTGAATCTCGACTACACGCCCGTGCTCGACGTGCACACGAATCCGAAGAATCCAGTGATCGGGGATCGGGCGCTCTCCGAGAAGGCCGACATCGCGGCTCGTCTGGGTGCCCTCATGATCACGACACTGCAAGGTGCCGGCGTCGCCGCCTGCGGCAAGCACTTTCCTGGTCACGGTGATACCAGCACCGATTCGCATTTCGAGCTACCGCTCGTCGACCAGTCGCCCGAACGTCTCAATGACGTCGAACTCGTGCCCTTTCGTGCCGCGGTCGCGGCGGAGGTCGCGTGCATCATGACCGCGCACGTGTTGGTGCCCGCACTCGATGCGGATCGACCGGCGACGCTGTCGCCCGTGATCGTCGACGGCCTGCTGAAGAAGACGCTCGGGTACCGAGGCGTGGTGATCAGCGATGACCTCGGCATGAAGGCCATCAGCGATTCGACGGGGCTCGGCGAAGCCATGGTGCTGTCGCTGTTGGCGGGATGCGACGCGGTGCTGCTCTGCAATCAGACTCCGGATGAGCAAGTCGGTGCGCTCGAAGCGGTCGTCAAAGCGATCGAAACGGGGCGCCTGCCAATGACGCGCTTGGAAGATGCGCTGGCGCGTCAGGAGCGAGTCAAACATCAGTTCTTGGGCGGCAGCCGCAGCGCAGTGCCCGTGCCGATGTCGCGCGTGGGCTGTGAGGAACACCAGGCGCTGGCCGGCGCGATGGCGAAATGGCTGTGACGCCGCGGACCAGAGCGGGCTGGATCAAGATCCGTCCCGTGAGGCCGGGCGCGACCGTCGCGCTCGTGGCGCCGGCGAGTCCGTTTGCGCGCGCCGAGTTCGATCGCGGCGTGTTCGAACTGGAGCGCCTCGGATTCAAGACGACCTGGGACGATCGCGTCTTTGAAACGGACGGATTTGTGGCCGGCACGCCGGCACTGCGCGCGGCGTCACTGCGCGACGCGCTGATGCGAACCGACGTGGACGCGATCATGTCGGTGCGAGGCGGCCACGGCAGCGTGCAGATCCTGCCGCTCATCGACTCGTCCGCGTGGACGAGTCGACGCACCGCGTTCATCGGCTACAGCGATGTGACGTCACTGCACACCGTGATCAATCAGGCGGCCGGTCTCGTGTCAATTCATGGACCGATGCTCGATGGCCGGCTGTCACGCGGTCCAGAGTCGTACGATCCCACATCCTTGCTCACGTCACTGCTTGACCATGAAGTCGGCGACGTGTTTGCCCCTGGCGTCACCGTGTTGCGCGATGGCGATGACGTCGTCGGCCCAGTCTTTGGCGGAACACTCACGCAGCTGGTCGGGTCGTTGGGCACGCCGTACGCATTCGATCCGCCGGCCGGCCACATTCTCTTTCTCGACGAAGTGGGCGAGCGGCCTTATCGGATCGACCGCATGCTGACGCAGTTGAAGTTCGCGGGTGTGCTCGCGCGAGCGGCGGCCATCGTGTGTAACGAGATGCCGAGATGCGATGAGCCCGGCGGCTCTCCGACCGCACGCGACACGGTCCAGGCCGCGTTGGCGGGGTTCCCTGGGCCCGTACTGTTCGGCGTACCGTCCGGACATGCGACCTGCGAAAGCGTCACGCTGCCGTTTGGTGTCCAGACGCGTGTGATCGCCGGCCGTCGACCGCGCGTCGTGATTGAGGAGTCTGCCGCCAGTGAGTGAGCGCATTCATTTCATCGGCATTTGTGGCACCGCGATGGCCACGCTCGCCGCCATGCTCAAGCGCCGCGGCCACGACGTGCAGGGCTCGGACCACGGCGTCTATCCGCCGATGAGCGACTTTCTGGCACGCCAGCAGATTCGCGTGTTCGACGGCTATCGCGAAGAGCAGATCACGGGTGACCTCGACCTGGTTGTCGTCGGCAACGCCATCTCTCGCGGCAATCCCGAACTTGAGGCCGTGCTGGATCGCAAAGTCCGTTACGTGTCTTTGCCCGAGGCGATCCGCGAGCACTTTCTCTGGAGCGCACGTTCCATTGTCATCGCCGGCACGCATGGTAAGACGTCCACGACCGCGCTGACCGCGTGGGTGCTGACGGCCGCGGGCCTTGATCCCAGCCTCCTGGTCGGCGGCATCGCGTTGAACTTCGACGGCAGCTATCGGCTTGGAGCGGGACGCGACTTCGTGATTGAGGGTGACGAATACGACAGCGCCTTCTTCGACAAGACGGCGAAGTTCCTGAAGTATCTGCCCGACATTGCCGTCATCGGCAACCTGGAATACGACCACGCCGACATCTATCCCGACATGGAGTCGTTGCGGATCGCATTTCGTCGATTCGTCAACCTGGTCCCGCGAAGCGGCCATCTCATCATTGGTGCGGACAGCCCTGAGGCGATGCGCCTGGCGTCGGGCGCGCGCTGCGCACTTGAGACGTTCGGGCTCGGCGCGGGCGCCGACTGGCGCGCCGAGGCCCTTCGGCCGTTTGCGAACGGCACCATCTTCCATGTCACCCATCGCGGTGAGCCGCAGGGGCAAGTGACGCTGCCACTCTTCGGCGAACACAACGTGCGCAACGCCCTCGCGGCGATGGCCGTGGGCCACGCGGTGGGGCTCGATGTGGGGACGATGAGCGACGGACTCGTGCAGTTTCGTGGTGTCAAGCGCCGGCTCGAACTGCGCGGTACCGCGCGAGGGGTGGCGGTCTACGACGACTTCGCCCACCATCCGACCGCGATCCTGGAAACGATTCGCGCCATTAAATCGGCTGACCCGTCACGCCGGGTCTGGGCCGTGTTCGAGCCACGCTCGGCGACGTCCTGTCGCAGAGTGTTCCAGGACGACTTCGCAAATGCATTTGCCGAGTCGGGTGCAGACGAGGTGATCCTCGCCGCCGTGTTCCGGGCCACGCTGCCCGACGAGGAGCGGCTCTCGGTCGACCAGATTGTGGCGACACTGCGCGAGCGAGGCCAGCATGCACGCGCGTTGCCGAACGTGGACGAGATCGTGACGACGATTGCTGCAGAGGCGCAGTCGGGTGACGTGGTGCTGCTCATGTCGAACGGTGGCTTCGACAGGATTCACGACAAGCTGCTCACCGCGCTCGGTCACTGATCGCGTGATGCTCGATCCTGCCGTCGGCGTGTCCCTGCGAGATCTGCTCGGCGCCGACCGCGTTCGTGAGCAGGCGCCTCTCGCACCATTCACCACGTTTCGCGTCGGCGGACCTGCCGATGTCCTCGTCGCTGTTCGCACCCTGGATGAACTGCGACACGTGCTGTCGATTGCCACGAAGGCAGATGTCACGGTTACGCTGCTTGGCGGCGGGTCGAACGTGCTCGTGTCTGATGCCGGCGTGCGTGGCGTCGTCATTCGCCTGCGCCTGATGGACCTGTGGCAGCCGTCGCCAACGATCGTTCGCGCCGGCGCGGGCGTGACCATGAACGGACTTGTGCGGTGGACCATTGGCCGCGGCCTGTCGGCGCTTGAGGCGTGGGCGGGGACACCAGGCACGGTGGGTGGCGCGATCTACGGCAACGCGCACTACGGGGGCCGGAACATCGGTGATCTGGTCACGCGGGTCGGTGTGATGCAGCCGAGTGGCGCCGTGACGGAACTCGACGCGCACGACATGTCGTTCGCGTACGACACCAGCCGATTGCAACAGACGCGCGAGGTCCTGTTATGGGCGGAGTTCGGCGTCGTTGCCGGCGTGTCCGAGGAGCTCCGCGCGGTGGCACGCGCATCCCTGGCGTATCGCAAACGCTCGCAGCCGCTCGACGTGCCGAGCGCCGGCTGTATCTTTCAGAATCC
>Ga0114969_10002536_pt1 | contig 14998 bp, 14 predicted proteins | sample M_130807_MF_Meta_FD_87316 | JGI IMG/M metagenome (GOLD analysis project Ga0114969, IMG submission 87316) | Freshwater microbial communities from Lake Montjoie, Canada to study carbon cycling - M_130807_MF_MetaG | ecosystem: Environmental > Aquatic > Freshwater > Lake | place: Lake Montjoie...
AGGCCGCGCGGCGCAGCGGCTAGTACGTCTCGGGCACGTACATCGATTTCGGCACCGGAGTGCGTGAGTACTCCGGGTTGTGTTCCCGTGCCGGCAGCTTGACGGGCTTGTGCTTGATCTCTTCGTACGGAATCTGCTGCAGCAGATGGTGGATGCAGTTCAGCCGCGCACGCTTCTTGTCGTCTGCGTCCACGATCCACCAGGGTGCCTCCTGGATGTGCGTCCGTTCCAGCATGGCTTCTTTCGCCTTCGTGTACTGCTCCCACCGCCGCCGTGATTCGAGATCCATCGGGCTCAGTTTCCACTGCTTGAGCCGGTCGTGGATCCGGACCTGGAATCGGTGGTACTGCTCATCGTCGCTGATCGAGAACCAGTACTTGAGCAGCACGATGCCCGATCGGACGAGCATCTTCTCGAATTCCGGCACTGAGCGGAAGAATTCCTCGAGATCTTCGTCGCTGCAGAAACCCATCACGCGCTCGACACCGGCCCGGTTGTACCAGCTCCGGTCGAACAGCACCATTTCGCCCGCAGCGGGCAGGTGGCTCGCATATCGCTGGAAATACCATTGGGTGCGCTCGCGCTCGTTCGGAGCCGGCAACGCCGCCACCCGGCACACGCGCGGATTCATCCGCTGCGTGATTCGCTTGATCACGCCACCCTTGCCGGCCGCATCGCGACCTTCGAAGATCACGACCACCTTCAACTGCTTGTGCACGACCCAGTCCTGCAGCTTGACGAGCTCGGCCTGAAGTCGGAAGAGTTCTTTGAAGTACTTGGCTCGCTCAAACGTCGACGTGCCGTCGTCGATCTCCATTTCGAGTTCTTCATCGAGCGAGTCGAGTACTTCGTTGTAGACCTGACGATAGGTGGAGTCGGACACGGTGAAAAAGCCTATCAATATTCGGCCGGTACTCGTGTGACGAACGTGTAACACGTGAATGAACGGCCGTGGTATACCACTGCCATGCGCCACACGCTGCTCAAGTCTCTCGGAATTCTCGCGGTCCTCACGGCCTCGCTCTCGGCGCAGAGTTCGGCGCCGCCGTTCGTGCGGGTGACGCCCGATGAGCTGAAGTGGACCAAAAGCGCCAACGGCGTTGAGACCGCCGTGGTGATCGGCGATCCGTCAAAGCCGGGGCTCTACGCGATACGGCTGAAGTTTCCGTCCGGGCTGAAGCTCCAGCCGCACTTCCACCCAGAGCCGCGCATCGCCGTCGTGCTGACCGGGTCGATGTACTTCGGTCTCGGCGAGACCTTCGACGAGAAGGTGCTGAAGGCGATGCCCACCGGCAGTTCCTGGATCGAGCCTCCAGGCACTGCGCACTTTGCGTTTGCGAAAGACGGCGACGTGGTTCTGCAGGTCACGGGCATCGGCCCCACCGGCACGACACCCGTCGTCAAGTAGCTCCGGACCCGGGACCCTGGACTCAGGACCCTGGACTCTGGACTCAATGCCCTCCGGGCATTTGACCTTCAGACAACAGCGCCGTCAGTGACAGCACGACCAGGATGGCGATCGTCACCTCCGCGACAACGATCTTTAGTCGCGGTCCACGCCAGTTCACGAAGCCGAGGCTCGCGACGATGAGCACGGCGGCGAGCTTCGCGAGCAGCACTTGACCGTATTCACTGGTCCAGAGCGTGGAGAGTGGCTGCAGATGGAGCCACGCGAGCGTCAGGCCGGATGCGGCGATGAGCAGCGCGCCTGTCAGTGCGATGGGTGCGAAACGGCGCAGTGACAGCAAGAGTCGTGGCGGATCGCTGAATCCGGAGGCGAGCGCGACCATCAGTGTTCCCATCCAGAGGCCGGCGCCCAGCAGATGTGCGCGATGCAGGATCGCGACCCACGCATCATGCGTGCCGCCGTGACCAATCAGTGGAGCCGTCAGTGCCACTGCGACGGCGGCAACGCCGCTCAGGTAGATCCACAGACCTGGTCGGCGTGCAGCCACGATAAACAGCAGGGCCGTGGCAATCGCGACGCCCGCGAGCCACGTCCAATGCAATCCCCACAGTGTGATGGACAGCATCGTCCACACGTTGGCAGGATCGGTGAAGCCCGCAGCGCCGAACCAGTTGTTGAGCTGCGCGGCAATAGTAAGAACGCAGGCGAGGATGAGGCCGAACGATGCGCGGCGCGCGACGCGGATCACGCGCGCAATGGCCGGATCACCGGAAGAGTTGAGGAGGGTGGCGCCGAAGGCGCCGATCACTCCCAGCGCGCTTACCGAGAGCGCCCATCGGGCGAACAGCATCGTTACTTTGCTGCGATCGTGAACGCGATGTCGCCTTGCTGCACGTGACCGTCGTCGCCCGCGCCCTTCCAATGAATCACGTAGGCGCCCGGCGCCAGCGCGCTCGCCAGTTCGACGATCATCGATTTGTCAGCGGCCGCGACGACGGTCTTGCCGATCTCAACGTGCTTGCCGTTCTGCGATAGCGTGACCGTGCTCACTCCGGCGGCGGGCACCTGCGAAAACCACAACTGCAGCTTTGACGGAGACATTTTCAGCTCGGCTTTGGCGCTGGGTGCGCTGCGGATCAGCTCGAAGTGGAAAAACGCCTGTGGCGCGGCCATGAACGCGATGGCGGCGACGAGTACGAACGCGAGTCGGGTGCGCATAAGCGAAGTATAGAAGGCTTGCCTGTCGGCGTGGCTACGACATTTTGTCGCATCCCCGCCACCTCCATCTACCTCACGCGCACGAACGTCACGCCTTTGGCTGCACCAGCATCCGCGGTCATGCCGGTGATCTTGCCGGACACGTCGCGGGTGAGGTGAATGCTCAGGCCCGGTGTCGCGAACGTGTCGGCCTCCCCGGTTCTACCGAGCCCGATCTCCATTTGATTGCGCTTGATCAGCCGCAGGCCCGAATCCCAAATGCTGACCGCCCAGGTCGTATCAAGTTCCTCACTGAACATCGTCGTGCGCTCCGCTGGTTCGCCTGTGAGAGTGGGGCGGGCGGCTGACGCGGGCGCCGCAGCGGCCTGCGTCGTGTTCGCCGACACCGGTGCCGCAAACCGATCCGCAAAGAACACGTCTGCCACCTGCTGCGCCAGGCCGCCCGTGCCCCACTGCCACGCCTGCGCATTCGATTGATTGCACAGAACGGTCACGCCCATGCGCTTTCCCGGAAACCGCGTGACATCGGTCTGGTATCCGCCGTACGCACCGCCATGCCGCAGAATGGAGAGGCCGCGATACGTGTCGATGCGAAGTCCCATCGCGTACGGCACCGGCGTGCCGTTCTTGAGTGTGCCCGGCTTGCTGATCAACTCCGCCAGTCCCGGCTGTCCAACTGTTGCCGGCAAGTCCGTCGGATCCCACATCGCCAACTCGCGCGCTGACGAGAACAGGCCGCCGTCGCCCACGACATCAAACGTCGGCACGCTCTGTCGAAATCCACCGTTCGCTGGCGCGTAGCCGATCGCCCGATTTGGAATGGGTTCTCGGTGATCGTCGCGAAAGCGGCTGGTCAGCATGCCAAGCGGCGTGAAGACCTCCTTGGCCGCAAAGGCCTTGAGCGACGACGCGCTCGCGCGTTTGACGATCATGGCGAGCAGGGCGTAGCCACTGTTGCTGTAGAGGTGCTCGGCGCCGGGCGCGAAGTTGAGCGCCTTCTGTCGCGACATCATGGCCAGAAACTCGCGCTCGGTGAGCGGTTCGTCCTCTGGGTAGCCCGCCAGAGCCTGCAGCCCGAGAAAGTCGCGCACGCCACCGGTGTGATGCAGCAGGTGCGACACGGTCACGGTGTTTCCGAAATTCGGCATTTCCGGCACCCACTTGCGCACGTCGTCATCCAACCGCACGACACCGCGCTGAATGAGGATGCCGATGCTGATGCCTGTGAACTGTTTTGACACCGACGCAAGATAGAAGAGCGTGTCGGGTGTGATCGCGATGTTGTGTTCGAGATCGGCATAGCCGTAGCCCTTCGTGAAGAGCAGCCTCCCGTCACGCGCCACCGACACGGAGCAACCCGGCGAGCCCGGCTTGGCATATTGCGCGAAGATCGCGTCGACCTGCTGCTCGCGTCCCTGTTCGCGCGCACCGGCCAACATCGTGGCGCCGCACGCCACCAGCAACAGCACTACCAATGAACGACGCATACGCATCCTCCCGAACGATCGCGAACTACCGAACATCGCCCATCAACCTTCGAATCGGTGAGCGCAGGGCCACCAGCACCGCCGCGGCGACGAGTACGCCTACGGTCACCGTTCCGAACAGCTGCGGCATCGGCCACGTGCCGATCTGGCCTGCGATTCGTCCGGCCATCAGGTTGCCGAGCGAAATCGAGGTCAGCCACACACCGATTAATTGGCTCGACATCGATCGGGGCGAGAGCGTGGTCACCAGGCTGTAGCCCACCGGGGAGAATGACAACTCGCCGAGCGTGTGCAACAGGTAGGTGCCGACCAGCCATAACGGGCTGACGAGCTGTCCCGACGCCGCTCGTCCGGCAGCGATCGTCAGCAACGCGAATCCCAGGCTGATGGACACGAGACCCCACACGAACTTGCCGTGCGTCGTCGGCTCGCGGTGTGTTTTCGAGAGCGCGATCCACAGCCAGGCGAACACCGGTGCCAGAACGATGATGAGAAATGGCGCGACCGATTGCAGCCAGCTGGCCGGCATCGCGAAGCCCAGGAGCGTGAGATCGGTGTTGCGTTGCGCAAAAAGATTCAGCGAGGAACCCGCTTGCTCGAGCGCGGACCAGCATGTCGCCGAGAACACGAAGAACACGGCAATCGCGCCGAGGTGCTGCTTCTCCCTGCGCGTCAGATCCGGCCGCCGACATGCGATGACGAAGTAGGTGGTCGTCACGAGCACAATTACGACGCCGCCGACGTCGGCCATCCATACGAGCGGCAGCGGTACGCGCATCGTCACTACCGCGACAATCACGATCACAATCGGCACGACGCCACCCAGCCACAGCGCGCGCCAGCGGCGGGCGTCACCGGGTTGCGACCGACGGTGGCCGACGTTGCCGAGATGCTTCGCGCCGCGCTGATACTGCACGAGGCCACACACCATTCCGAGTCCCGCGATGCCGAAGCCGAGGTGCCAGTCAATCCGTTGCCCAAGATATCCGGTGATGAGCGGCGCCACGGTGGCACCGAGGTTGATGCCCATGTAGAAGATCGAGAATCCTGCGTCGCGGCGCGCGCCGCCTTCGGGATAGAGTTCGCCGACCATGGCGGTCACGCTGGGCTTGAGCAAGCCGGTGCCCGTGACGATGAGGAGCAGCGCCATGTAGAAGGCCGTGTCGCTGTGGATGGCCATGGTGAAGTGGCCCAGAGCGATGATGGTGCCGCCGACCAACACGCCACGACGTTGCCCGAGCAGTCGATCGACGAGCATGCCGCCGGGTAGCGCCGCGAGATAGGCCGATGCGGTGTAGAGGCCGTAGATGGACGCAGCCTTGACGGTATCGAATCCCAGTCCGCCATCGGCCACTGATGCCGTCATGAAGAGGATCAGGAGCGCGCGCATGCCGTAGTAGCTGAAGCGCTCCCAGAACTCCGTCAGAAACAGCGTGGCAAGACCACGCGGTTGGTCCAGAAACGTTGGCATTCGGCGTGAGCCTACACCGCGTCCGCATATGGGCAAAGAAGGTATTCTCTCGCCGTGCGCTACAGCGATCTCATCGTGTGGGACAACCACGTCTGCCTGCCCATTCGCCCGGGCGGGCAGTGGTTTGATCAGCTCGAGCGTCACCGTTCATCCGGCGCCACGTTCGTCAGCGTGAACCTTGGCGATGCGGAAGTGCCGCTCGAGACGATGCTCGCGATGGCCGATCATTGTCTGGCGGCCATCGCGGCACACCCGGATCGCTACGTCCTCGCGTCGTCAGCCGACGCGGTGCGGCGCGCCAAGACCGAAGGCCGGCTGGCGGTGGCGTTCGACATCGAAGGGATGCGGGCGCTTGGCGACGACATACGGCTGATCGAGCGGTTCTACGGCCTCGGTGTGCGATGGATGTTGATCGCCTACAACCGTGCGAATCTGATTGGCTCTGGATGTCATGACGCGGACGATCATGGCCTCACGCCACTCGGCCGGCGCTTCCTCGATGAAATGGATCGCGTCGGCATGGTGATCTGTTGCAGCCATACGGGCTACCGCACGTCACGCGATGTGCTCGAACGCGCGACCAAGCCCGCCATCTTCTCGCACTCAAACGCCTTGGCGCTGCGCCCGCATCCTCGCAACATCCCGGACGACTTGATCGCGCTGTGCGCGAGACAGGGTGGTGTGGTCGGCATCAACGGGCTGTCGGTGTTTCTCGGTGGCACCGATCGTCTGGTCGAGCGTCTTGTCGATCACATCGATCACGTGGCCAGTGTCGCCGGGCCGTCGCACGTCGGGCTGGGTCTTGACTACGTCTACGACCAGGAAGACTTGATGCAACAACTCGAGGCCGCTCGCAATGTCTGGCCGGCCGGTTTTGGTTATGAGCCCGGCATCCTGTTCGTGGAGCCGGAGCAACTACCCGCGATCACGGACCTGCTACTCAGGCGCGGTTACTCCGACGACGACGTGCGCGGCATCATGGGCGGCAACTTCCTGCGGGTCGCCGACGCGGTGTGGCGATAGGCCCCGTGCGAACGCGCGTTTCTGAGCGGGCTCGCGCGCCGCTGACATTGTCCGGTAGGATTTCATGGCAATGCCCTCATCCCCAGTGACCGTACGAGGCGCGTGTGGCCATGATTGCCCCGACACGTGCGGGTGGGTCGTCACCGTCGAGAATGGTGTGGCGACGCACGTGGTCGGTGACGCGTCGCATCCGTTCACCCAGGGCGTCCTCTGCGCGAAGGTGAATCACTACCTCGAGCGCGTGTATCACCCTGATCGCGTGCTGCATCCCCTGAAACGCGTTGGCGCGAAGGGCGAGGGGCGATTCGTTCGGGTGAGCTGGGACGAGGCCCTCGGCGACATCGCATCTCGCTGGCACACGATCACCGCCGAGTACGGCGCGGAGGCGATCCTGCCATACAGCTCCGCCGGTGTGCAGGGCCTGGTACAGCAGGCATCGCTCGACATGCGTCTCTTCGGATCGATGGGCTGCAGTGGCCTCGACCGGAATATCTGCGGCGCTGTGGCGTCCGCCGGAATGTCTGCCACGATCGGCACGGGCACGGGTATCGACCCGGAGCAGATCGTCCACAGCCGCTACATCGTGCTGTGGGGCACCAACACGATCGTGACGAATCTGCACTACTGGCCGTACGTTCGCGAAGCGCAACGGCGCGGCGCGAAGGTCGTGGTGGTGGATCCGATCCGCACGCGCACGGCAGAGGCCGCCGACTGGCACCTGCCGATCGCGCCCGGCCAGGACGCCACGCTGGCGCTCGCGATGATGCACGTCATGGTGCGCGACGGGCTCGTCGATCTCGACTACGTCAACGCACACGCGGTCGGCTACGACGCGCTCGTGGAGCGCGTGAAACAGTACGCGCCCGATGTCGTGGCGTCGGCCGTGGGCCTGCCTGCCGCAGACATCGAACGCTTCGCGCGTGAGTATGCGACGACGACGCCGTCGTTGCTGCGGCCGCTGATCGGGCTTGAACACCATCGAAATGGCGCAATGCAGTTCCGCACGATTGCGTGCCTGCCCGTGTTGAGCGGTGCGTGGAAACATCGCGGCGGCGGGCTCGCGCGGAGCACGCACATGCTGCACTTCGCCGTGCTCAACATGGATGCCGTGCTCATGCCGCACGTGCATCGGCCCGGCGTGCGTGTGCTGAACATGCGCGACCTCGGCAAAGACCTCTGCGATCGAACGCTCGCGCCTCCGGTGAAGTCGCTGATCGTGTACGGCGCCAACCCGCTGGTGTCGATGCCGAATCAACGCCGCACCGCCGAAGGGCTCGCGCGCGAGGACCTGTTCACGGTCGTGCACGATCTGTTTGTCACCGACACGGCGCGATACGCCGACTACGTGCTGCCGGCCACGAGCCAGATCGAACATCTCGATCTGTCACCGGCGTGGGGCCATCTCTATCTCGCGATGAATCGACCCGCCATTGCACCACGTGGCGAATCGGTCTCAAACACCGAGCTCTTTCGGCGGCTCGCTGCGGCGCTTGGACGCACAGAGCCGTGGCTCTTCGAAAGCGACGAGTCGATGCTACGCGCCGCACTGGCCAGCGGGCATCCATGGCTCGAGGGCATTACCTACGAGCAGTTGTCGACAGACGGCTTCGCGCGCCTCCGCTGCCCCGAAGACTGGCGGCCGTTTGCTGACGGTGGCTTCAACACACCCACCAGCAAGGCCGAGCTCTGGTCCTCCGCGCTTCAGGAGCAAGGGCACGACCCGCTGCCTGCGCCCGGCGATTTGCCAACCGGCGCCGGTCTGCGTTTGATCAGTGGCAAGACGCTGCACTTCATGAACTCCGGCTACAGCCACATCGAACGGCACATGCGTCGCGAAGGCGAGCTCTTTGTTGAGATCCATGCCGACGATGCGCGTGCGCGCGGCCTCGTAGAGGGCGCCGATGTTCGGGTGTGGAATACGCTCGGTGACGTGGCCGCCGTCTGCAGAATTTCTGAGCGCGTACGTCCCGGTGTTGCGTGGATGCCGTTCGGCGGTCTCACCGATGCGCGCGGCCATCGTCAGTCTGTGAACACGCTGACGGCCGAAGAGCCCACCGACTGGGGCGGCGGATCGGGATACTACGACGCTCTGGTGGAAGTCTCACCAGCGCTCGTGGCAACGTCACCTGACACCATGCCTGCACATTAGTGCTACGATGCCTGCATGGCATCGCAACTCACCATTCGCGGCGTCTCTCCCGACCTGAACCGTCGGCTCACCAAACTCGGCAAGAGCCGCGGCCAGAGCGTCAACACGACCGCCCTGGAAATCCTCGAAGCCGCCGTCGGGATCGACGCCCGCCGTGAGCGACTGAACCGCTACATGACCTGGTCACCCGCTGACGCCGTCGAATTCGACCTCGCACTCAGGAATCAGAGAGTCATCGATGACGATCAGTGGCGGTAGCACCGAGCGGATCACCCGGCTGGTCCTCGACACCTCGGCATACTCGAAATTTCGGTCGGGCGACACCCGTGTCCGCGACCTGATCGCCGAAGCCGAGTCCGTGATGGTGCCGACACCCGTGCTCGGAGAACTCCACGGCGCCTTCGAGCTGAGCTCGCGCGCGCGCGAAAATCGCGTCGCGCTCAGTGATTTTCTCGCCGAGGCGTTTGTGCACGTGGTGCCGGTGTCCGAGACGGTGGCGCGACACTACGGACGCGTCTTTGTGGGATTGCGTCGCGCCGGGACGCCGATCCCCGCCAACGACTTATGGATTGCCGCGTGCGCCATCGACCAGGGCGCGTGCCTGCTTACCTTCGACCACGACTTCGACCACGTCGCCGGCCTCGATCGCATCGTCCTCGACGGGATCGAGCTCGGTGCGGAAGACTAGCCGTGACACCTGTCGGGGCCCAGCGCCGCACGCGATGAGGAGTCTCGGCCGGTGATCGACAGCCAATCCCTTATCCTCGCCGTCGCGTTCTTCGTGGCTGCAGTGCTCTATTCAACCGTGGGCCATGCCGGCGCGTCGGGCTACCTCGCGGCCATGGCCGTGCTCGGTGTGCCCGCAGCGACGATGCGCCCGACGGCGCTGGTGCTCAATCTGCTCGTGGCGTCGATCGCGGTGTTTCGCTTTACACGCGTCGGTCTGTTTTCGTGGTCGCTGTGGTGGCCGTTCGCACTTGGATCGATTCCCTTCGCGTTCATCGGTGGTGGCATCACGCTGCCCGGCCACTGGTACCGCACGCTGATCGGTCTGGTGCTGTGGGGCACCGCCGTGCGTCTATGGCGCCCGCTGCAACCGCGGGTCGAAATGCGCCGACCAGGTCGGGTGGTCTCCGTCGCGAGCGGCGCCGGCATCGGCATGTTGTCGGGTCTCACCGGAACGGGTGGCGGCATCTTCCTGAGCCCGCTGTTGATCTTCATGGGCTGGGCCGACACACGCGAGACCGCGGGCGTATCAGCAGCGTTCATCCTTGTGAACTCGGCCGCTGGCCTCGCCGGCAACCCCGCGAGCCTTGGCCACCTTCCTGGCCAACTCCCGCTCTGGGCCGGCGCCGCCGTGGCCGGTGGCCTGATCGGCTCCGAACTCGGCAGTCGTCGGATCGGTGCGCCGGTCTTTCGTCGAGTGCTTGGGATGGTGCTCGTGGTGGCCGGCTTCAAGCTGATCTTCTCGTAGCGCGCACGCCACTCAACTACGACAGCGGCTAGAATGCCGGGATGCGCCGAGCATTCTCAGTTGCTGCCGTTATTGGTCTTGTGTCACTCGCATCGTGGGTTGCGCTCTCTTCGTCACCCACGAGTGCGCAGGCCACGCCGCCTTCGCCGTTCGCTGAACTGCACTTCCGTGACATCGGTCCCGGCGTCACGAGCGGCCGCATCCATGACCTCGCGATCGATCCGAAAAATCCGGCCGTGCTGTATGTCGGCACCGCGAGCGGCGGCATCTGGAAATCGACGAACAAAGCCGTCACGTGGAAAGACGTCTTCGGCACGCAGCCCGACAACACCTTCGGCGCGCTCGCGATCTTCGAGAAAGACACCAACATCATCTGGGCCGGCACGGGCGAGCAGAACAACCGGCAGAGCTCATCGTGGGGCGGCGGCGTGTATCGCTCGACCAACGGCGGCGACACGTGGACGTATCTCGGTTTGCACGACACGCGCTCGATTGGACGTGTCGTCCTCGACCCAGCTGATCCGAACATCGCGTATGTCGCTGCGGTTGGCAATCTCTGGGCCGCTAGCGCAGAGCGCGGCGTCTTCAAGACAACTGACGCCGGCAAGACGTGGACGAAGGTGCTGTATGTCGACACGTACACAGGCGCAACCGATCTCGTGATGGATCCGCGCAACGCGAAGGTGCTGTATGCGGCGACCTATCAGCGGTTGCGCACCGCGTACGGCTTCAACGGCGGCGGCCCCGGTAGCGCGATCTACAAGAGCACTGACGCCGGCGCGACGTGGAAGAAACTCGAGGGCGGCATTCCTGCTGGTGACAAAGGCCGCATCGGTCTTGCGATCGCGATGTCGAAGCCGGATGTGCTGATCGCCACGATCGAGCACGCGACCGCAAGCGGCACGTACCGCACCGAAGATGCCGGCGCGACGTGGAAGCAGATGGGCCGCACCAACCCGCGGCCGATGTACTACAGCAAGCCGACGATCGACCCGAACAACGACAAACACATCTGGTTGCCGGGAACCTCAATCGTGCACAGCATGGACGGCGGCGCGACATTCGTTGAAGAACCAACTTCCGCGACCTACGACCTCGGCCTCAAGACCGACCATCATGTGCTGCGCGTCGATCCGGCCAACTCCAGTCACATCTACGTCGTTGGTGACGGCGGCCTCCACGAGAGCTTCGACATGGGCAAGACGTACATGCGCCACGCCAACATCCCCGTCGCGCAGACGTACCGCGTGGCCGTGGACAACCGCGATCCGTATTGGGTCTACACCGGTCTGCAGGACAACCACTCGTGGATGGGGCCCAGTGCCACGCGCCATTGGCTCGGCATCCTCAATCAGGACTGGCTCGAGATCGGCTACAGCGACGGCACCGGCAAGGCCGTCGACATCGCGAACAACCGCAAGGTCTATTCCTCGTCGTCGGGCGGCAACCTGTCTGTGGTGGATCCGATCACCGGTGACATTCAGGGCATCACGCCGCGCGCACCTGTTGGTGAGCCAGGCTATCGCTTCGATTGGGATGCGCCCGTCATGGCATCGAAGCACACGCCTGGCACGGTCTATCTCGGCGGCAATCGCCTCTTCACCTCGCGCGACTACGGCTCGACCTGGTTACGCAGTGTCGATCTGACGCGCTCAATTAATCGCGATGAGCTGCCGATGATGGGCGTGCTCAACAAAGACATCAAACTCTCGCGCAACGATGGCGACGCCATCAGCGAGATCTCGAACTTCGCCGAGTCGCCCATTGATCCGAAAGTGCTATGGGTTGGCACCGATGACGGCAACGTGCAGGTGACGATCGATGGCGGCGCCACCTGGTCGGAGCTCAGCAAGAACATCGCCGGCGTGAAGAACGGCACCTTCGTCGGCGACATCGTCGCCTCCGGCGCTTCGCGCGGCACAGCGTTCGTCGCGTTCGACGCGCATCGCGACGGTGACTTCAAGCCGTACCTGTTCCGCACGACCGACTTCGGCAAGACATGGAAGTCTGTGATCAACGGTTTGCCGGGCGACGATGCGTCGATTCGCGGATTGGCAGAATTTCCCGGCAAGCCGAACGTCCTCTTCGCCGGCACCGAGCGCGCATTGTTTGTGACGCGCGACAACGGTGATCACTGGACGCGATTGACTGCGAATCTTCCGACCACGCAGTACTCCGACATCGTCATTCATCCCCGCACGAAGGATCTGATCCTCGGCACGCACGGTCGGGGTGTGTGGATTCTGGATGATGCGACACCGATTGCTGAGTGGACAGACGCGATCGCTGCGGAGCGCGCGCATTTGTTCAACGTGCCGCGCGCGACGTTGATGCTGTATTGGGAAGACATCTCCAACATGGGCCAGTATTTCTTCACCGCAGAGAACCCGGCTGAAGGCGCCGCGTTCACCTACAACCTCGGTGCGGCCGCGCAGAAGGTCAAACTCATCGTGAAGAATCCGGCCGGTCGCGTGATTCGCGAAGTGAATGGGCCGGCGAGCCCGGGTGTGATTCACCGTGTGAATTGGGATCTGCGTTTCGCCGCGCCGACCGCCACGGGTCGCGGCGGTGGTGGCGGGGGCGGTGGTGGCGAAGAGGGCGGCGGTGGTGGCGGTGCCCGAGCGGGCGCTGTGCAACTGCCGATCCCGTCGCACGAGATTGGTCTGCGCGGACCGCTGGTGGCGCCGGGCATGTTTACGGTCACGCTCGAGGTCGACGGCGTCTCGGCCGGATCGAAGTCGTTCGAAGTGCGCGCTGATTCCGCACTGAATGTGACGCCGCTCCAGCACAAGGCGCGTGAAGGATTCGTGATGGAGGTCCTCGACCTCCAGGCGAAGGTCGATGCGCTTGTCAAAGACGTCGCGGCTCGTCGCGCCGCAGCGACGGGCGATCAGGCCACGAAGCTGCAGGCGCTCGAGACGCGTCTCGGTGCGGCCGGCGGCGGTGGTGGTCGTGGCGGCGGACGCGGTGGTGGTGCTCAGATCGCGCCGATCCGCACGCGGCTCAATAGCCTGTTCAATCAGTTCACGATGTCTGGCGCGCAGACAGGCAGCCTCGCCCCGCCCACCGGCGTGCAGCGCGCGGACCTGGCCGCGGTGAAGAAAGACCTCGCGGCGATTGAACTGGAACTGGTGAAGAAGTGAACGCGTCAGCGCTTACGCGCTGACGCTCCGCAGTGCCGCGCGCCAGGCCTTGCCGGCGCGTCGGCCGCTGCCGATGTCGGTGATCTTGCCGACGGCGGTCAGCACGGCAAAGGGCGTCGCGCCAAGGCCCTCGAGCACGCGCGCGGTCAGCATTTCAGCGCCGTTAGGCCGCACAAACGAGATCCGGTAATGCCGACCGGCTGCGGTGAGCTTCATGCCGCCGCCGAAGTAATACCACGGGAACGTCACGTCGGTGAGGTCCGCAACATTCACTTCGAACACGCGACCCTCTTTCGTCGTGAGCGCAAGCGTGCCCTGCGACATCTCAAGCAGTGCAGGCCGGTTGCCGGTCATGCCGACGAGCACCCATGCTGCCGACGACAAATCTGAAGAAGACAATGATGGTTTGGTCATGACTGATCTCTCTCGTGTGAAGGGAGCCGCGGACCAAACGCCCGCGGCTCGATCAGGAATGCGCTACTTGTTGAGAACCAGCACGCGACCGCCAGGCAGTGTAATGGTCGCCCGTCCGGCTGACTGGACCGAGTAGTTTCCTCCGCCAGTTGCGACGATCGAGCCCCCATCATGAGACACGAGACCGCTGCCGCCGTTCGAGACGATGGTGCCGCCGTCCTGAGAAACGAGGCGCCCTGCGACGACTTCCTTGATCTCCATGCCATTTGGAGCGCGCGTGATCACGGCCAGCGTGTTGCCGCCGTTGTCTCGAAGCGAAAAGCTCGCGCCCTGCTGTCTGACCGCGGCGCGCGTGGCCTGCACATGCCTGAACAGCTCCGCGAAGCTGCCCCACGAGCCGCCGTTGTACAACTCCTTCCTGCATTCACCGAGCTGGCCCACGCCGTTGGGCTTGTCCATGCCACCGCTGTCGGTCCAGATAGCAATCGTGATCCACGGGTCCTCACAGAAGTTGGCTTTGCGTGCGGCCGCAACGCGTTCTGCTGTGGGGTTGTTCATCTGCTGCGCGCCGGCCGAGCGGGCCGAGATGAGTGAGACCGTGACGACTGCGGCGAATGTGATCAGGTGACGGAGTTTCATGTGATTCCTCGTGAATGGTTGAAATGGTGCGGGGTTGGGGGAGCTACTTCAGTTGCAGTCCGTTGATGAGAGCCGCGAAGTCCTTCTCGTGGCTGGCGTAGAACTCAGGCGACGAGTAGGTGACGAGCTCAGCACCGCCGCGCGCGTTGCCCTCGAACACGGCCATGTAGGAGTACGGTGATCCGGCGACCGTGACATCAAGCCGCATCAACACCGCATCTGTCCCGCTGACGGTGCGCTGCTGCTGTGCGATCACCTTCAACGTCGGATCGCCGGCGCGCATGGTCTTGAGACCCTCAGCCGCAAACGCCGTCGCGCTGTGCTGGTCGGGGTCGGTGATGAGAAAGGCAAAGCCGCGCTGGTCCTTCGTCATCAGTCGAAAGCCGTTGGGTGTCGCTGAGGCGTCCCATTTCGTAGCGTCGTAGTTGAGGACGACGTTGCCTTTGGTGATGCTTGTGGAGTTGAGGCTGGTGGAGCCGCCTCGGCTTGTGGAGCCGCCTCGGCTTGTGGAGCCGCCTCGGCTTGTGGAGCCGCCGACGGTTGTGGAGCCGCCGTCGGTTGTGGAGCCGCCG
>Ga0114969_10002537_pt1 | contig 14997 bp, 17 predicted proteins | sample M_130807_MF_Meta_FD_87316 | JGI IMG/M metagenome (GOLD analysis project Ga0114969, IMG submission 87316) | Freshwater microbial communities from Lake Montjoie, Canada to study carbon cycling - M_130807_MF_MetaG | ecosystem: Environmental > Aquatic > Freshwater > Lake | place: Lake Montjoie...
ATATCATATACATATCATATACATATCATATACATATCATATACATATCATATACATATCATATACATATCATATACATATCATATACATATCATATACATATACATATTTATTATATAAAATTATTATATAACATATCAATATAATAATGTATAATAATTTATACTACATATTTACAAAGGAATACTATGATGATTATAGTAATAGCACACTATACTTGAAAGACAAATGCAATAAAATGAAAATATTGTATGAAAGCAAGGACAAGGAACTTAAATATGTTAAGAAAAAGTATGATTTATTAGTTAAGCGATATAATGATATTGAATGGAAATACCAAGAGTTATTATTGAGTAGCCATTATAGCAGAGAGAGTTATAATAAATTAGAGAAAAAATATAATAACTTACTAAAAAATAATATACACGCAGATACTACTAACCTTTATGATATTCAAAGTATAAATGAAGAATACGAGCACATATAACACGGATAAAAACATATAAAACATATAGACATATATAAATTAAATTGGATTAAATGAAATTAGATTGTATATTAACTGCAGTGAATGAGAACCCATTATATATAGAGTTTATCCCTATTTTTGTTAAAACGTGGAATAAACTTTATCCTGATATTGATGTTAAAATTATTTTAGTAGCAAAAGCAATACCTGAAGAATATATGCAATACAAGGACAATATAATTTTGTTTGAGCCTGTCGAGAATGTATTAACTAGTTTTACATCGCAATTCATTCGCTTGATGTATCCTTGTTTATTGAATTATGAAAACGCTGTTATGATTACAGATATGGATATGCTACCAATGAATAACACTTATTATACCGAGTATATTAAAGAATATGATAATAGCAAATTCATATATTACCGCGACGACCATTGCTTTGTTTATAAACAACTGGCAATGTGCTATAACGCGGCAACGCCTAAAATATGGCGGGACATTTTTGACATACATTCTACGGATGATATCAGAGATTTGCTTATAAATATTTCGCGTAATAACGTAATCGAAGAAGGGCACGGGAAAACAGGGTGGTCTATTGACCAAATCTTTTTATATGCACGGGTAATGGATTGGCATCGTAAAACAAATAATTTAATTTGCTTGAAAGACCGCGATACAAAATTCAATAGATTGGACAGAGAAACCTTTGTGATGACTAGTAGATTGAAGATGCTTATAGAGACAGGGATATATACTGATTACCATTGCTACAGACCAATGAGTAATTATTCGGATATAAATAATGCTATTTATAATATATTGCCCACAACGCAACCACGCAACCTATAACATAAGCATAGATACATATATATATACATACATATATAAGATTATGAATTATGAATAAACTATATAATTACAAATATGTCTTTGGCAAACTATAAAAGCAGGTGTATTGAAAAATATAAAATTGCAAATCCAGACAAAGATATACCTACAAATATGGGGTGTAAATGGGATGCCGCAGAAGAGCGAGCATTATTAGATAAAATAAGAGATGATTTAGATATTGAAGATATCGCCAAGAAACATTGTAGAACACACGGGGCTATTAAAGCGAGGCTCGAAGTAATCGCTATAAGGATGTATAATGAAAATATGTTCGATATGGAGTATATAGAAGAAACAACAAAGTTAAATGCAAAAACTATTAAGGAAGCCATTGAAAAGAATAAGGCGAAGTATGAAGTGCGTTGTAGCGACGTAGAACTCTCTATCATAAAAAAAGACCTACAAAAATGTCGCGATGAAATCAAGGGATTGACTGCGAGTGTCGAAAATATGATTGAAATGGAAAGGCGAAACAAGAGAGATGACATTGAAGAACTTAAGAAGCAAATACAGAATATGTTAGATATAAATAATATCAAGAATGATATCATCGAATTGAAAAACGCCGTTAATGAGAAACAAAGGTCGTAGAAACAAGGTTTGCTTCGTTTGCTTCATTCGTTTCTGCGTGCATCGATGTCCTATTTTTTATATACCAACCTGTTACAAAATAGATTGCTATCACATCTGTAGTTAGTTCAAGTAAAAACATATCAACCTGTGCAAGGAGCATATTTATATATATTAGCCAATCAAACCACGAATAGATAGTGTTAATTATAGATACTTCATATTGAACTGGTATATCTTTAATATCATTGTTTGGCGCGTTTATATTTTGCACATTTAGTGTTATATAAGGGGCTATAATATTATGGTCAAGATTTCTTATTATAGTATTGACTATCGCATATAATACAACTAAACAATATTTCTCAGCAGTATCTATAACAATACCAAGAATAACCAATTCGGGATGAGGACCGAAACGATAGAACGTTGTATCTCTAGTAAATTGCTCAGTATTCGCGAAGATATAACTCATTAAGATTGTTAAGATTATTATCATCCACGCAGCTATAATTCGCGATACTATTAATGCATTCATATGATTATATGAATGTATTATTGTATTATTGTATGAATGTATTATAATAATTGATATGATAATATCAGTTTTTATAGATTTTACATAAGACAATAAATAATTATAGAAGTAAGTTATTTTGTAATTAGCAATGTTTATAAAAAATTATTTATATGAATTGCCCGAAGACTTACAAATTGCAATATATAAGAAAGTGTTTGCGAATTGTATTGCAGTTATAAGGAATAATAAAGGTATTAAATATTTGCATAGATTATATAAAGCAGTGAATAATCCAAATAATACTTGTATTTATTCTATTAAACCGACTGGGATGTTTTCTGATTATTATTCTGATTATTATTACAATTACAAATATAAACGCGTTGCAACTTTAGAGAACTTTACTAATAAATCGGTAAAAGAGATGATATATTTAGACCGCACTCATTTACTAGAGAATACTCCGCAATCGCAAAGCAATACAATCAGTTATTTTATGTTCCCTCTTTTAATCGCCAACAAACATCTGAGAAAATACTTAACAATCCGCTTTAACTTAATAAAATTTTATAACAAGGAACTAATCACTATTATGAAAGTTGTAGGAGACCGAGTTGATATTATCTTTACGCATAATTTTAAGTGCAATGCCGATATTTATTATAATATTATGGTAGGCTATAATGTATTATACAATTCCTTAAGTAATATTATATATAGCGAAGAGAATGTCGAGATGTTCCATAAGTTCGTTGAGTTATTCAAATGGGTCGAAGCAAACAATGTATTAGAAGGCTATAATATATATGATAATAAAATAATACCTATATTTGACGTAAAAAATGATTTATAGATAGGTTTAGATATATATATATATTTATAGTAGGGTGTATCACTATCATTCAATAATGACTGAAGGATACATTTATTGCATATCTAATGGGTCGATGCCCTATATTCTTAATATTGGAATGTCTTGGATGACACCTGCCCTAAGAGTATCTGATATGAATGATGTTAATGATATTAACATTTCTAGATTATGGTATCCTCCTACACCATATAAATGCGAAATTGCCAAGAAGGTTCTCGACCCTCTTCAGAAACTTGCGACTATTTATAAACTTCTTGCACAATATAGAATTAATCCTACTCGCGAATTTTTTCGCATTTCTTTCAAAGAAGTTAGGGCATTGTTTGACCTAATGGATGGCGAATATTGCATTGAATTTAATCCTACATATGATATGAAAACAGAGAAAAAGAAGGCGGAACTTAAGCAACTAAATGAAGATTTTGAGCAAAGAAAAGCGGAAATTAAGATAGCAGAAGAGAGAATACTAGATTGTATTTTCAAAAAAAGCGATACTCTAGAAGCCGACTTGAAAAAATTTGAAGTTAGAATTGCAAATAAAAAAACAGAACTAGCAGAAATCAATAATTTAGTCGAGGAAAGAAAGGTTGTACTTGCTAATCTTACCAATGATAGACACGCATATTATGATACCCGTATATTGCGAGACCAGCGATGTAATGTAATAACAGAGTATTAGATAATACGAGTAATCCGCTATTACTCTATATATGAGGTAATAATCAAAGTAATAACAAATAAAGTAAATGCATAGAGAGATTGCAATATGTATCTATATGTTTTATCTATATCTTTTATATCGCTAATCATTATGGCAATATGCGTCGGTTGTTTATAGTAATCACCATTAACCCCATTTATTTCTTCTATGATACAATCTAACTTATTACTCAATTTATTGTGTTGGCGTTCGCGATATCTCAAGTCCATAAATAATTTATTTGTCCTATGTTCATATCTATTAATAATGTTATCTATTTTCTTATCATATTTAACAGATAAATTATAGTTATTATTATATAAACTTGTAATATCTTCTTCGATATTTGTGATATATGCATGGAAATCTCTTGTATTATATATTTTAGTTCTCGAGTTTATAGAAGACATCGAGGTCATTGAATTCATCGACGTTAGCGAATTTGTAGAAGAGTGCCTCATTATTATCCTTTAAATTCCTTTAATATATAATTAAATACATATCATTTTTTCCATATTATATTCAGTTATGATATCTTTATTTATTTTAGTTATTATTTTTTTTTCTGGATAATGATTATAGTAATGTTTATTGTTTGTAAAAATTAGTTGCCATAAATTATATACGTAATTGCATCTGCATATAAATTCCAGTCCTGATATATTAGGGCTCAAATCTTTGCTTAGATACCTGAGTTCCACTTCCATATCTAAGCCGTATATATCTTTGTTTTTTTCATACAAATCACAAATGCTCTTTGAATTTTTTATATTTGCTAAAAATGGCTTGTATAATTCGGGAATAACTAGGTTGGGCATTTTGCCACTATAAAATGTATGTAGAGTTTTACTTCCGTCTCTTGAAAAATATTCAGCATAATATTTGATAATAAAAGATAAATCCACAAATGTTTCAAAGTCTATGCTATATATACCCGTAGTTATATTCGGTGTTATACTAGGTATTATATCGCGTATGCTAATAATATCTAAAAAGGCATCATCGTATTCGCGCGGAGATAATAATATATGCTTATCTAATATGCTAGTATAATCATATATCATATCTTTGCATATATAATTATAAATGTTTGATTTATACGTATAGGAATGCTTTATTTTATTGCGGTAATAATTATTGATTGTAAAAGCCTCTTTAATTCTTTTGGTAATTATTTTGTAAAATATTAAGTAGGTTTCCTTGCTTGTATAGATATTCGTAAAAACTTCTTGGCATTTGCTATCTTTAACTGCAGATACAAGGTTGTTGATATTAGTCTCCGATGTCTCTGCAGTATCCTTAGTATCCTTAGTATCCTTAGTATCCTTAGTATCGTCTTCGCTATTTGTCAATGAGTAATACACATCACTTCTGATATTATTGTAAAATCTCAAATATATGTATTTTTTATAATTGAATGACATTATAAATTCATTAAAGTTAAAAAGTATTAGCTCGTAATAGTTTCCACCTGCTGAGTTATATGCTTCAATATCTTCGCATAAACTTTGAAAGTTCAAAGCAATTGCATATTCATAGCTTGTGATATAAGCATTGTAATCTTCAAATACCTCATTTTTACTTTGGATATCTTTTTGTTTGTCTCGATATTCAGTGATAACCGCATTTTTAATCTTATCAGTTAAGATGGTATTATAATATACTGAAGACATAGATAGAATATATATTTATACAAATGATTGAATATTTATATGATAAAAACTGATATAATCTTTATATTATAAAGAGATAACAAAGATGAAATCACTTATCATAGTTGAGAGTTTTACAAAAACGAAAACAATTAAAAAATACTTAGGAGATATGGATGTCGCAGTTGCTTTTTCTGGCGGGCATATCTACAATTTGCCAAAAGATACATTGGGATTTGATACAGACACTTGGGAGGTTCAATATGTTCCTACAAACCCTAGTATAATTAAGAATATCAAAGAGTTGGCTAAAAATGCTGATATCATATATTTAGCAGCCGACCCAGACTTAGAAGGCGAAGCAATAGCAAATAGTCTTAAAAGATGTCTAGGTAATATTATCAAAGGCAAGGTATGCCATCGCATAACATTTAACGAGATTACAAAAAATGCCGTTATAAATGCTATAGAAAACCCGCGAACCATCGATATGGACAAAGTAAATGCACAAGAAACACGACGAATTGTTGATAGATTAATAGGATACAAGGTATCACCATTGCTATGGAACCAGTTTAACAAGAATTATCTTAGCGCTGGAAGAGTTCAAATAGCAGGGCTGATTATCTGCATTAACCAAAGAACCCGCATTATCAACAAAGAGATAATCCCATACTGGACTATAGAAGGCAAGTTCAATATTGATAAAGATAAGGATAAAGATAATAAAGATAAAGATAATAAAGATAAGGATAAAGATAAGGATAAAGATAAAGACCTAGTAATATCTGCAGTATTAAATGTATATGCTGAGGATAAGGATACTGAGGATATTAATAAGTTAATAGAATATAAAATAAGGGATGTCGACAAAGTCAAAGATATCCTTAATAATTTAAGTATTAATACAAAATATAAAATAAGTTATGAAGAAAAATTAAGGAATGTTAGTCCGTCGCCTCCATATACTACCACGACACTTCAACAAGATGCCTATAATAAATGCAGGTTCAATTCAAAAACTACTATGAAATTGGCGCAAGATTTGTATGAACGCGGGCATATTACTTATATGCGCACTGATTCAACAAGCATCGCAGAAGATGCCAAGAAAATGATTTTAGCATATATTAAAGAAACCTATGACACGTCATTTGCCAAATATGCCAAATATAGGACTTACAAAACTAAAATCGCAAATGCACAAGAAGCCCACGAAGCGGTTCGCATAACAAACCCAAAATCAAAAACCATCTCATTTGAAGGGATTACAAAAAATCACGAAAAGTTATATGAGTTAATATGGAATAGAACAATGGCTTCTCTAATGTCCGACGCAGTATATGTTGATATATACATTTCATTTACGTCCGTAGTAAAGCAAGGCTTAACGCCTGAATATATATTTTGCGCAACTAAGTCTTTCCTAAAAGAACTAGGTTTTCATATATTATACGATGCAAAACTAGAAAACACTGAGGACTTCCTAAATATTATTAAAGACGCTAAATTATTATCAACTTGCAAAGAATATTCTTCGCAAGGAACGATAGATAATATCCCATCTTTATACAATGAAGTTCAGTTAATTAAAGAATTAGAGAAAGAAGGTATAGGGAGACCATCAACATATTCCTCTATAATTGATAAGTTATTAGAGAAGAAATATGTAGAAATCGGAACAAACCCACAACAGGAATATGAGATTGAATGTTTTAAGAAGAAGAAGGACATTGTTATATCTACTAAGAAAATTAATCTTGGAGGAAAACAAAAGGATCTTTTAGTTCCTACTGAGTTAGGCTTAGATGTTATTAAATATATATATGAAACGTGTCCTTACTTATGTGATTTGAAATTCACTTCGAAGATGGAAGACGAATTAGATAAAATTATAAATGCGACTATTACAAAAGATGTTATTTTAAATGAACTATATAATAAAATAAAGGGGTCGATAGATGTTGCGGTGGCTGCTTCAACAAACTTTAGTAATACTAATAGAGTTGCTAATAATAAAGAAAAGAAAACAGGTGTGCTAACAACTCGGTATGGTGTTTGCTATTACAACAAGGAATTAGATAAATACACTAATATCGAACCATATCTAAAATGGAAAAAAATAACAATGGATGAACTAACTGCAAAGGATATTGAGTTCATTAGTTCTCTCCCTAAGCCTGTTGAGCATCAAGGTAAAAAATATAACTTATTATTAGGTAAATTTGGCATTTATCTAAAAGATAATAAAAATAATAATCACAAACTAGATAAAACATTGTGGAGCAAGTATTGTTAGTCATATGGAGACAATCCCTTCTTGCCATATTTATACCAAGATAACACAAATTTATCTGAAAAATTAGGATGCATAGTATCATTATGATAATCAATGTCTATACAATTGTCTATCATCGCATTGCATTTTTTACATTGCCATTTCATATCCATATTACTATCCATATTACTATCCATATTACCTTCTATATATATATTTAATATGTAGTAAAATATTTATATATTATCTTAATCATTTTTTAGATTTTAGATTTTTATTAAGTTTATTAAGTTCAAACGCAATATTAGACAATGATGTAGCAATAGAAACCCCATATTCATCTGCGAAGAAATTATTAAATACATTATATAAATCTTCAGATGTAAATCCTTCGTCTACTTCAATTTCGTGTTCTTCATCTTCGTCATCTTCGTCATCATCTTCATCATCATCTTCGTCATCATCTTCGTCGTCATCTTCGTCATCTTCGTCATCTTCGTCGTCATCGTCGTCTTCGTCGTCTTCGTCTTCTTCAGCAACTTCCTTGATATTCTTAATAACTCCTGTATCTTCGTCGTCATCATCATCGTCGGTTTTAGTAGTATCGATGTCCTTGTTAGTAATTTTCTCATTATCATCACAATCATTGATATATACATTATCTTCTTCTTTGATTGTGCATCTAGTGGACGACTTCTTGCTTTTCTTAAGTTTAGTCCTTTGTGCGCTTTGCATACTTTGCATACTATTCAAAAATGACATTATATCAATATTATTAAAATTATCTTTATTCATATTCATACGCTTTATTACTATCTTATATATTATAATTATTATTATTTCTTATATATATTTTTTTATATAAATTATATATTAAGAGATTAGATAATGATTAATTATTTATTATATTTTCTAGGTATTTTAATTGGTATATTTATAATATTGATGATAATATCTGATAACGGAGATATAAGGGCATTATTTAAAAACACAAAGGAATACTTCGGGAATGATAACAAGTTTGAAAGCACAGATATAGTAAAGGTTGCAAAAGAAGTTGAAGAAATTAAAGACAATAGTAAAATATATGAATTAACGGATATAGTAAAAGTCCCTGTTGTTCCTATACATTTAAAGAGGGCTTTTGCAGGTAATATTAATGACGATGACAGAGAAGTCATATTATCTAACAAAGACCTCATAGATAACTTTAATTTCGTTAAATTACTTAAAAAAAAGGAGATGCGCGTATTGATTTCATCGTATAACAATGAGAATATTAGTAATCTCGACTGGATAACAGACAACAAGGATTACAATAATAATATTAGGCTGAAATTAAGCAGCAATGATATCACAAAGGAACTAAATAATCTTAACCCCAACGTTAATGGATACAATATTCAGAATGTTAGCATAGAAGGACCCGCAAATAGTATATTGTATAATAACGAGAAGACAATCAATAAATTTTCAATCTTATTTATGTTTATGCACAAAAAATTTACTAGTATGAATAACAATTTATTTATTATTTATGGCATCGATAACAGGAACATTGTAATTAACATCAAGGACAATGAATATAATAACAACAATTATTATAACGTCAATAATTACGATACGGACAATAATGACTTAGATGGTGTAGTATATGATAAGAACAATATCAACAAAAGCATTAATTTACTTAACAATTATCATTATTATGAAAATTATGATGTATTGTCTAATAAAGCGAAGGAGCAAAAATCCTACAAGTTATCATATTTCGAGAAGTTATATACGATTGAAATAATAATAGACGATAGCGTATATAATATTAATGATATTAATATGGAAACATTAAAGCGCGACATAACATTCTTAGGTCTTATAATGAATAACGACGATGTCATATTACATTTAAATAATACGAAATATGAATTCAAAAGAAATAATGCAAATGAAATTAAAATTGCGAAGACCCCTTTTGTAATTAATAAGAATAAAAGCTGTGAAATAGTTCTATATAGTTTTGCCTACTTTACTGAAGCCATAAGCGATAAGGATTTGAAAACATTCAAACTATATAATAAATATAAATTATACGGCGTTAATAATAAAATAGATGATGTTAAAGTTAATGAGAATACCAACGAAAGCAGCAAAAGCAGCGAAAGCATCGAGAACATATAAAACTAATTTACATTTATATTTCATAATAAGATATAACATATAAAATATAAGATGATAAAAGGGGCAATATTTATTTTAACACAAAACACAATAGAAAGGAGGGTATATTTAAAGACTAGCCTGTATTTTCTTTTTAAAAACTTTAATGCCAAATATAAATATCCTGTGATTATACTGCACGAGGGGGATTATATTGAGGAAGCGAAGAAAGAGATTATTGCGGGGATACGTAGCGAATGCCGTAATTTGCTAACATTCAAGCAAATAGACGAGGAAGATTTTCGCATCCCGTCGCATATAGATATTGATAAAATGAATAGTATTATTGACCTTCGCGTAGTTCCCTATTGGCGTAATCAGAAATATCGTTCTATGTGCTATTTTTGGATGAAAAACTTTAGTAAATATACGAAGGATTATAATTATGTTATGAGACTAGACGATGATAGTATTATTGAAGAGCCTATTAAATACGATTTATTCGAAATGATGAGCGACAAAGATTATATATATATATCAAATATAATACATCTCGATTGCAGTCTTTGCAATTATGGGATGAAGGACTTTTTCTTGAAACACTATGCTAGCAAAAAAGATAAAATTAATGAATTATTTATGGATCATACACTGAATAACAATAACGAGTATTTTAACAAATTTAAGAGCCTACATAAGGCATTGAATAACGAAGACTATGAGGGTGCATCCATAGAACTTAATATGCCCTTTATGTATTATAATAATTTCAATATAATTAATGTGGATGTTTGGAATAAACCTGAAATTCAAGATATAGTAAATAAAATAGATGAACAGGGGTATATATTCTATTGTAGATGGGGTGATGCGCCTTTGCAGACGATTATCTTGTCTTTATATGATAATACTAGGATTACAAAGGTAAATTTCAAATATAGCAAGAGATTACAACGCGAAGCCTTCAAAGACGATGAAGGTAAATTACATTCTTTTATGCCCAGTGATTATGATAATAATAGCTGTGTGATAAAGAATACTAAAAAATAATAGATGTAGTAATACGTTGCTTTTGGATGTTAGTCAATCGACGCGATATTTTTATAAGTATCCGCGTCATAGTCATCAGTGTTATTGACTACATCAGTTTCATAGAAATAATAGAAGGATGTTAGTTGTTTTAGCATTGGGGTTTGGTATATAATTATATAATTTAAATTATTTTTATATGTATTTCAAGTATAAAATTGATATATGATATATATAAAATTATATTCCATATAATATATATACAATATACAATATATACAATACATACAATATGGAATATAACATCACTGCTATTAATAATGACCCTATGGGGTTCATTAAAAAGAATAAAAAGAAAGATATAATAGGTTTGCTTAAGAAAGCCGACGACGCTTTCTTTAATAATGATGCTGATTTAATCAAAGATGATATATATGATATTATAAAGGATTATGTTAAAAAAAAATACCCTAAGGACGAATATTTCAAACGCATAGGGGCAGATGTTAAAAACAAGGTTGTTCTTCCGTATTATATGGGGTCTCAGAATAAGATTAAAGATAGCGAAGCAGAACTAATGAAATACAAGGCAAAATATGGAGGCTCTTATATAGTAAGCGATAAATTAGATGGCGTAAGTTGCCTTATTGTATATGCGAATGATACAATCAAAATATATACTCGCGGGAACGGCACGGAAGGGCAAGATATCACGCATTTATTAGAATATATAGATAGTATCCCCAAACTGAAAGGCGTAGATATTGCGGTTCGTGGCGAATTGATTATATCAAAAAGTAATTGGGATATATTAGGTGTTATGGGGAAACAAGGAGCGAACCCGCGCAATACCTTGTCTGGTGCTATAAATAGCGATATTTTAAACAAGGACATATTATCAAAGGTGGATTTTGTGGCATATTCATTAATCAATCCTAAGATGAATAATGGGTTTCCTATGTTGCAGGAGAAAAACTTCAAAGTAGTTAATAATAAAGTGCTAGATACTTTTGACTTAACCACTCTATCAAATATACTACAAGAACGACGTGCTATTGGCGAATACGTGATTGATGGCATTGTTATATGTGATATTAGCAAATATTACGAAATCGTCAAAGATAAAAATCCCGAGCATTCATTTGCTTTCAAATCTATACATACATTGGAACAAGCTGAGGTAATCGTGACAAAGGTAGAATGGAACGTATCAAAGGATATGTATATGAAGCCTATAGTTATGTTCAGTGAGATTGAATTAGACAATGTAAAGATTAAACAGGCTACTGGTTTTAACGGCGCATACATTGAAAAGAATGTTATCGGACCAGGTTCGCGAATTATTATTATTCGGTCTGGTAATGTAATCCCGCATATACAAAGTGTTATTACGCCTTCGGCAAATGGCGCTCCAAGTATGCCTGTTGTTGATTATAAATGGAATGATACGCACGTAGATATTATGATGGTTAATAAATCAGGAGATAAGAACCGCGATTATGATATTAAGAACCTCGTATATTTTATGAAAACTGCCAGTATTGAGAATATGGGACCCGGCAATATATCTAAAATATACGATGCTGGATTTGATGATATCAAAAAGATTGTGAATATAACTAAGGCTGACTTATTAAAAATTAATGGGTTTAAAGAGAAGACTGCGGAGAATATTATTAATGCCGTCGCGGTAATAAAAGAGATTGATTGCCTTATCTTAATGGATGCTTCGAATATTATGGGGAGAGGCTTCAGTTATAAAAAGATTAAATTAATTACTGATGCATACCCGTCAATACTACTTCACGATAAAAAAAGTAGAGCAGCGACATCTAAGATAAATGCTGATGATTTAATGAAGGTTGAAGGTATCGCTGAGACATCCGCTAAATTATTTCTAAATAATCTACCAAAGTTTTATGAATTCTATGATAATTTAGGAATTAAATGCAAGGGGGCTACTAAGATATCTGCAACTGCTGCAACTGCTGCAACTGCCGCATCTATAAATCCAAATATATCTGGCAAATCCTTTGTATTTACGGGTTTTAGAGACAAAAACCTCGAGGCATATATTATTCGAATGGGTGGTTTTATTAAAACGACTATAAGCAAAAATACGGATTACCTAGTTGTCGCCGACTTAAATGAAAATAGCACGAAGGTAGATAAGGCAAAAAGCATAGGTGTCCCTATAATACTTAGGGATAACTCTATATTTACTATATAAATACTATAAATACTATTTATAGTATAAGGTATATAAAGTATAAAGAGTATAATATACTATGCCACCACAGCAGCTATCACAATCATTGCAATTATCTTCTTACGATTACTATATAAGGGAATTAAAAATAGAATTGCAAAATAGAGGGATTAACTTTAACAATATTCTGAGATTGATAAATAACCAAGATTTTGAAGGAATTAGTGCGATAGTAAATGATGATGATATAATAAATTATTTAATAGACAGGATTGTATACGAACGTGATATAGTAGGGCGTGTTGTGTCTAATATATTGAGAACACTAGAATTGCTAAATGATGTATTAATTATTTTTGATTTGGAACCACAAACATCGCTTAATAAAGCGCGGAAATTATTGAAAAAGAAGGTGTTTATAAATATATTTGATTTAGCGGCGGGAAGATATGATAGAAGGAGGAGAACTATACGAGGGTTGAAGAGATATTTAAGAAATAACCCTCACAAACGTTATCCGCGTCAGTTGGCAAAAGAAAATAAGGTATTAGAATGTTTTTTATGCAAGATGGGGATATGATATTATTAGTTATTCAATAGAAAGATATAAATATAAAAAATGATTATATAAACTTTATAATTTTCTTATAACTATAATAAAATGGAGTTCTGTGAAATATGCGATAATATGTTATATGTCAAGTCTAACGACAAAAATATGCTTGTGAAATATTGTAAGCATTGTGAGTTTGAAAAGGTAGAAACGAACAACAAAGCCGCTATTAAAATCTCGAAGACTATTTATAGCGAAGATGATTTGCTGTATAACCAGCACGTCAATAAATATCTGCGGTTTGACCCTACATTGCGCCGCATTAATGACCCGCATATATCTTGTAGCGATGAGAAATGTATAGAAAAGAACGCTAATAAGCAAATCATATATATTAAGTATGATTCTAAGAATATGAAGTATCTATATGTATGCGAGAATTGCGGAAAAACGTGGAAACAGGTTAATCCAAATTAAAAGATTACTATATTATATCCATTATATCATATGATATAAAAATAAAAAATGATAGTAATAGAATAGATATTGAAGGAGTAATATACCAACCAACAAATGTCTCTTGTATATAAAACTGCGAATATAGAGGATGTTAGTAAAATCAATGATTTACTAAATAAAGGGGATAAAATATCAAAACCCATAATGACTATCTATGAGTTTGATAAGATTATGGGGATGCGAACACAACAACTTGCGTCTGGCGCAATTCCCTTTATAAATATTGAAGGAGGAAAACTAGTGATTAGTAGTAATATGGAACTTCGCGATGTAGCACTCAGAGAACTTGAAGAGGGGCGACTGCCGTATATAGTTGAAAGAGTGCTGTCGAATAAAAAGAAAGAATATTATCGCATTTCCGACCTAAATCTAGTTGCTATTCGCGACAGGATGCGTAAATAATCTATGGATGCGTATATTAACGTATATTAACATAATTTTAATTATTTTTTATTTATAATGTTATAATATTATAGAATTAACTAATGAATGCATTTAAACCTCAAGGTATTGAATATATTTGCGGGAAGAATAGAAATATCTATTTTAAAATAAATAAAAATAATACTGC
>Ga0114969_10002538_pt1 | contig 14993 bp, 11 predicted proteins | sample M_130807_MF_Meta_FD_87316 | JGI IMG/M metagenome (GOLD analysis project Ga0114969, IMG submission 87316) | Freshwater microbial communities from Lake Montjoie, Canada to study carbon cycling - M_130807_MF_MetaG | ecosystem: Environmental > Aquatic > Freshwater > Lake | place: Lake Montjoie...
ATGATCGCGATCACCACCAGCAGTTCGATGAGCGTGAACCCGGCGAACGTGCGGCCGGAACGGATGCGGGTCGTGGCAGGATGCATGGCTTGGCGATGAAATTGACTCGGGATGCCCAACGCGTCGGATTTCCGCGGGAATGCCCACGGGGAACGGGGGACATCCAACCACGGGAACCCGGCGGACTCAAGCCTTGCCCGGGACGCGGTTCGCCAGGACGACCTCGGTCTGCCGGCGGCGGAATTCCTCGTAGGCGACCCGGAAGCGCGGGTGTTTGTTGCCCAGGATCGCCGTCGCCAGCAACGCCGCGTTGATCGCCCCCGCCTTGCCGATCGCCATCGTGCCCACCGGGACACCCCCCGGCATCTGCACGATGCTCAGCAGCGAGTCCATCCCGTTCAGCGCCTTCGATTGCACCGGGACCCCGAGCACCGGAAGCGCCGTCTTGCTGGCGCACATCCCCGGCAGATGGGCCGCGCCACCCGCGCCGGCAATGATCACCTCGAGGCCCCGCGCCGCGGCGCCGGAGGCGTACTCGAACAGCAGGTCGGGCGTGCGGTGGGCGCTGACCACCGAGGCCTCGAAGGGCACGCCCAGGTGTTCCAGTTGCCGCGCGGCGTGCTCCAGGGTCTCCCAATCCGACTGGCTGCCCATGATGATGCCCACGAGGGGTTGGTCCTGCTGCATGGGTCCACCCTACGGGGGATCGACGCCCGGGAAAACCCGGAACTCGACTCCCGCCCGCCGCCCTCCCGCCACAAACCCACGGCTTCCCCCCTTGCGCGATTTCCCATTCGGAGTATCCCTCAACCCGGCTTTAGTACGCCTGCGTATGAATCGAGTGGATACCTTTGATGCCGTCGTCGTCGGCGCCGGTCCGGCCGGGACCGCCACCGCCACCGCCTTGGCCCAACACGGGCGCCGCGTCCTCGTCCTCGAGCGGGAGAAGTTCCCCCGCTATCACGTCGGCGAATCGCTCATCCCCTTCACCTACCACGCCCTCGAGCGGCTCGGCATGATCCCCCGCCTCCGCGCCTCCGCGTTCCCCAAGAAATTCTCCGTCCAGTTCGTCGCCCCCTCCGGCCGCGCCTCCCAACCCTTCTATTTCTTCAATCGCTACGACCGCGAGACCGTCGCCCAGACCTGGCAGGTCCTCCGTTCGGAGTTCGACCAGATGCTGGTCGACAATGCCCGCGGGAAGGGCGTCGACATCCGCGAACAGGTCGTGGTCACCGGTTTCCTGCGCGAAAGCGGCCGGCACGTCGGCGTCCGCGCCACGCTCCCCGACGGATCGGTCCGCGAGTTCCGCGCCCCGGTCACCGTGGACGCCACCGGGCGCGATGCGCTCGCCGCCACCACCTATGCCTGGCGCCGCAACGATCCCATGCTCCGCAAGGTCGCGGTCTGGACCTACTACGAGGGTGCCCTCCGCGATCCCGGCATCGATGCCGGCGGCACCACCGTCGCCTTCATCCCCGACAAGGGCTGGTTCTGGTACATCCCACAGCACAACGACCGCATCAGCGTCGGCGTGGTCGCGGACGGCAAGTACCTCGCCCGCGACGGGGTCAAGGATCCCGCGGAAATCTTCCACCGCGAGGTGAAGGAGAACAAATGGATCGAGGCGCACCTCGCCCCGGGCCGTCCCTGCGGCGAATACTGGCTCACCAACGAATACACCTTCCGCTCGCTGCACTCCGCCGCCGACGGCCTGGTGCTGGTCGGCGATTCGTTCGGGTTCCTCGACCCGGTGTTCTCCAGCGGCCTCATGCTGGCCCTCAAGAGCGGGGTGCTCGCGGCGGACGCAATCGACGCGGCCCTGCGCGCCGGCGACACCGCTTCCACGCGCTTCGAACCCTACGCGCGGGAAATGCACGAGAGCGTCGAGAACATGCGCAAGCTGGTCTACGCCTTCTACGACAAGAACGTCAGCTTCCGCACCGTGACCGACCGGTATCCGGAGGTGGCGGGCGACCTGACCGACTGCCTGTCCGGCGACGTGAACAAGGATTTCACGCGGATGTTCGGGGCCTTCTCGGAGTTCACGACGCTGCCCGAAGCCCTGCCCTACGGGATGCCCGCCCCCGCCGGCACCGTCTTCGCCCCCTGACCGCGGAACCGTCGTTGTCTTTTCGCGGTTCGGCGCCCATTTTTTGGCAGTGGCCCCGGGGAGTCGACCCGAGGCCGGCCACGGACCACCGAAACCTATCCCCCATGAATCTGGTCCAGATCACGCCGGGTGCCGGGGGCATGTATTGCGGCAATTGTTTCCGCGACAACGCCCTCGTCGCGGCACTCCGCCGCCAGGGACACGACGCCCTCATGGTGCCGCTCTACCTTCCCATGACGCTGGACGAGGCGTCGACGCGGGGCGACACGCCGACGTTCTTCGGCGGCATCAACGTCTACCTGTCGCAACAATCCGCCGCGTACCGCCGCGCGCCGGCTTGGCTGCGCCGGTGGTTCGACGCTCCCGCCCTGCTCCGCTGGGCCGCGGGCAAGGCCGCCAAGACCCGCGCCGCCGATGTCGGCGCGCTCAACCTGTCGATGCTCCGCGGCGAGTCCGGCAACCAGGCCCGCGAACTCGAGGATCTCGTCGCCTGGCTGAAAAACCTCCCGAAGCCGGACGCCGTCTTCCTTTCCAACGCCCTGCTGGTCGGGTTCGCACGGCGGCTCCGCGAGGCGCTCGGCACCCGCGTCGTCGTGTTCCTCCAGAGCGAGGAGGCCTTCCTCGACGCCATTCCGGAGCCGTGGGGTTCCCGGAGTTGGCTGACCCTCGCGGAACGCGCCCGCGACGTGGACGGGTGGATCGCGCCGTCGCGATTTTTCGCCGACCGCATGGGCGCGCGGCTCGGACTGCCCCCCGATCGCGTGCGCGTCGTGCCCAACGGCATCAACCTCGAGGGATACGATGTCCTCCCGCCCCGTCCGCCGCTCGTCCCCGGGGGTCCGGTCACGCTCGGGTTCTTCGCGCGCCAATGCCACGACAAGGGGCTCGACCTCGTGGTCGATGCCTTCGTCGCGCTCCGGCGCGGCGGGGCGTTCCCGAACCTGCGCCTGCGCGTCGGCGGCGGTTGCGGCCCGACCGACGAACCGTTCGTCGCCGAACAGAAATCGAAACTCGCGAAGGCCGGGCTGGCCGATGCCGCCGCGTTCCATCCCAACCTGAGCCGGCAGGAAAAGATCCTGTTCTACGCGGCGTGCGACGTTTTGTCGGTGCCCGCGCGTCCCGGCGAGGCCTTCGGATTGTACGTCATCGAATCGCTGGCCGCCGGGACGCCCTTGGTGCAGCCCACGTTCGGGACCTTCCCCGAACTTCTGGAAGCGACGGGCGGGGGCGTGCTCTGCGGGGCGCACGATCCCGAAGCCATTGCCGGCGCGCTGCGGCCCTTGCTGGAGCATCCGGAGCGTCTCCGCGAATTGGGCGAAGCGGGTCGCCGCGCCGTGTTCGACCGCTACACGGACGACGCCATGGCCCGCGGCGTCCTCGCTGCGCTCGCGACCCTGCCCGCGAATGCAGGTCGCCGCGCTTGAACCGCCGGTGCCGCGGTCATTGGCGTTGATCGGCGGGCCCGGTCGGGCGTGAATCGGTCCATGACGTTCGCCCTCCGCTTCCTGTTCCTCGCCGGCATGCTCGCCGGCACCGTGCGCGCCGAGGACGCCCCGCGCTGGTGGAAGGGCAATCTCCACACCCACACGCTGTGGTCCGACGGCGACGGATTCCCCGAGATGATCGCGGAGTGGTACCGCGACCGGTTACCATTTCCTCGCCCTCTCCGACCACAACCTCCTCCTCCAGGGACAGAAATGGATCTCCGTCGCGGAGGTCGCGAAACGAGCCAAGGGCGAGCCATGGCGCGGGCCCGGCCCCCAGCCTCCGGATGCGTTCGGCAACTATGTCGCCCGCTTCGGCACCCACTGGGTCGAGACCCGGCCGGCACCGACCGGCGGCCTGGCCCAGGTGCGCCTCAAACCCCTCGACGAATGCCGCGCGTTGGTCGAGCAAGCCGGTCGCTTCCTCATGATTCCCGCCGAGGAACTGACCCACAAATCCGGCGACGGCCACCAGATCCACATGGGCGCCATCAATGTCCTCGATCTCGTCCTGCCGCGCGACGGCGCAACCGTGCGCGACGTCATCGCACTGAACCTTCGCGCCGTGGAGGAATCCGCCGCGCGCACCGGACGTCCCGTCCTCGTCCACGTCAACCATCCCAACTACCAGTGGGGCGTCACCGCCGAGGACCTCGCCGCCGTCGTCGGCCAACGCTTCTTCGAGGTCTGGAACGGCGGCGTCGGCGACAACGATGCCGGCGACGTCCGCCGCCCGTCCACCGACGAGATCTGGGACATCGCCAACGCCCTGCGGATCGCCGGAAGCCATGCACCGCCGCTCTTTGCCGTGGCCAACGACGATTCCCACAATCATCAGGGCACCCGGATGCATTCGGTGCCCGGCCGGGCTTGGGTGATGGTCCGCGCCCGCCACCTGACCCCCGAATCGATCCTCGGCGCCATGCGCGCCGGCGACTTCTACCCGTCGACCGGCGTCACCCTCGACGACGTCCGATTCGACGAGGGCACCCGGAGGTTGTCGCTGCGGATCCACCCCAGCGCGGGCGAAACCTTCGTCACGCGGTTCGTCGGCACCCGCCGCGGGGTCAATCTCGCGGGCAAACCCCGCCGGGCGCCCGACGGCAAGGTGGTGGACACCACCCTCGATTACACCACGGGATCGGGTCCGCAGATCGGCGAGGTATTCGGCGATTCGAAGGATTTGAATCCAAGCTACGCGCTGGTGGGCGACGAACTCTACGTCCGCGCGGTGGTGACCTCCTCCGGCAAGACCGAGGTGCCGACCACGGAATTCGAGTTCAAGCGGGCGTGGACGCAACCGGTCGGCTGGCCCCGTTGACGGGAAACACGCCCGCCGCGCCAATGCCGGGATTTCGGCTTGCGACCCCGCGATCGGCGGCCACCTTGTGGCCTTCATGAAGAAAATCGTCGCCCTCCTCGCTTCGCTCCTCGTCTCGGTCGCGGTCGCCGCCGGCGAATTCCCCGACATCAGCATCAAGGAAGTGAAGGCCCTCGTGAAATCCAAGAAGGCGGTCATCATCGACGTGAACGGCTCGGAGTCCTATGCCAAGGGCCATGTCCCGGGCGCCCTCGACTTCGACGCGGTCGAGGCGAGCCTCGCGAAGGTCCTCCCCGAGGACAAAAACGCGCTGATCGTCGCCTATTGCGGTGGTCCCCGTTGCCGCGCCTATCAGGCCGCCGCCAACGCCGCGGAAAAGCTCGGCTACAAGAACGTGAAGCACATGTCCGCCGGCATCTCCGGGTGGACCGGCGCCGGCGAATCCGTCGAGAAGGCCTCCCGGTCCAAGTAGGCGTCCCTCACCATCCCGCCGGAAGATCGTCCATCGTCCCGCGCAGGATCTTCCGGATCCGGGCCTTTTCGTCGTCCGGGATGTGCCCGAAGCCCCCGGCCCCACCCGGTCCGAGGGCTTCGCCCAGACCGGCCTGCAGCCGTCGTTTGAGTTCGGGCCCCATCCCCGCGAACAACGGCGTGTGGACCATGTAGCTGCACCGGTTCCGGAACAGCCGCGTCTTCAGGTCGAGATCCTTCAGCGATTCCCCGTCCACCATCCGGCGGTTCGCCCCGAACTCCCGGCGGAACACCGGGTCGCCGGCAATCCCGCCCGCCGGCAACGGCACCTCGTCGGCGAACAGCAGGTACCGCACGATCCCACGGGCCTCGGCATCGATCGCCGCCGCGTGCGACGGCGTCGGCACGCCGCCGTCCGAATGCCGATACGAACGGAGCAGGTATTGCGCGCGGACCATCCGGTTCACGAAGCCCACCTGGTGCTCGTGGATCAGGTGCGCGAGGAAATCGCTGGTCGCGACCGGATACCGGTCCCACGCGAACCGCTGCCCCGGGACCAGGGGCGTCGCGCTCAATTCCCCGGCCGCCAACCGGCCCATGCGGTTGCCCCAATGGGCCTCGTGGCCCTGCGATCCGGTGACATACCAACCGCCCAACCGTTCCGAAAGGGGCACGTCGTGACCGGACCTCCCGGGACGAAAGGTGTCGAGACTCCCGCCGTCCGGACCGGGTGCCACCGACCGGATCACCAATCCGGGCACGTGGCCGGCGTCCTCGTTCGCATGGCAATTCATGCAGCGACGCGCCCGCTCGATCCGCAACGGCGCGTCGCCGCGCGGGATGTCGAAGATGTGGAACACCGCGCCGCGCTGGGAATCCACCGAGGCGACCTCGATGCGTCCCCCGGGCACGTAGCCGAGGTACAGGTCGTCGGAAAAATACAGGGCCCTCGGGTTCGACGGCCCGATCAGGCTCAGTTGGAGGCTGGTGTTGGAGAACACCAGCAACTGGGACGACACCGGGATTCCCAGCGCCCCGAGCAGGCTGCGAAGGAAGGCCAACTCGCTGCCCCGATCCAACGGAACCTTCGGCGTGCCCAACGCCGCCATGAGCCCCGTGAACCGGTCGGTCGGCGTCCCGAGATAGTAGTCGTGCGGCGCCGCCTCGAAATCGGGAGCGAACGTTTCGGCGCCGGCAAGCGTCCCGCCGCACATCGCCGCCATCGCCCCCGCAAGGATCGCCGGAAGTCCGGGGCGGGCGTTCATCGGGGCGATGCGGGCCGGACAACCCCGTTCAATAACCGGCCGGCATGCGCGGTTTCACCGCGGGTCCGCCGCCCTCGCCGCCGACCGCCGGGTTCAACCACGGCGTCCAGTGCCAGTACCAGCGGGACGATTTCAACCCCTCGGCGTGCCCGTCGATGAAACCCACCTCGCCGCGCCCGTCGTGCCGGATGCTCGGTCCGCTCCAGTTGGGATCGTCCGACGTCACCGAACCCGCGCCGAATCCCGCGACGTCGTCGATGAGCCAAACCTCCGTCTTCTCCGGCGAGGCCTTGGTCACGCACACATTCGGATCGGTCGAATCCTTGGCGCGCGTCCCCGAATCGGTGAGGTAGACGGTGGACGACGGCCGGGCCACCTCGGAATCCTTGACGGGCAGCATGTGCCAACCGCCGCCGGTGAACTCGCATCCCCCGATCTGGAAGTTGGCCCCGTAGCCGGAGACCATCTTGCTCGGGTCGTAGACGTAGGTGTACTTGAGGTTGGGCTTCCGTTGTTTGGCCGGGCAGAGGAAGGCGTTGGTGTTCGGGACGTAGGGTCGGATGAACGAGTACCAGCCCGTTCCCACCCCGCCCGTGGTGGACACGTCCATGAACGAGAGCGGATAGCGCTGGCCGTAATCGCCGGCGTACATCGCGGCGCCGAGGCTCATCTGGCGGACGTTGCTCAGGCAGTTCGCAGCCACCGCCTTCGATTTCGCCTTCGCCAACGCCGGCAACAGCATGCCCGCGAGGATCGCGATGATCGCGATGACCACCAGCAACTCGATCAGGGTGAATCCGTGGCGCCGATGGCCAGACGGCAATCCAGGGTTGCGAAGGATCTTCATGAAAACGGTTTCTTCCGACCGCCAAAACCTCGGGGAACCGGTTCCGGGGTCGGTCGCCACGGCGCCGTGCCCGGATCCGAATCCCGGTGAGGTCCGCGAATCCCGGCAGTCCGTCCGTCGAGGGTCAAGGGCTTTGTGCCGGGCCGGCGCGGGCGAATTCCGACAACGCCGGCGGCGGCGCCGTCCCGTGGCCACCGTCGTCAAACCGAAGATCCCCCGGGGACCCGTCGCATCCGCCTCGGTGCCTCGGTCGCTGCAAGGCGGGCAACGGCGGGCGTCGATCGGCGAACCCACCACCCCGCGCTGGCGAACCACCCTTTACAACCGGCCGCGCGACTCGTCACCGTCCGCGCGTGCTTTCCCCGATCCGATTCTCGACGCACCGCGCCGGTGCCCCGGTACCGTCGCATCCGGCTGCCCTGCCCCTCGCCATCGCGCTGCTCGCCGCGCTGCCGCGTCCCGCGCTTGCGGCGCCCTTGGTCCCGCTGCCGGCCGGCAAGCCCGCAGCCGTCGAGAAGCACCTCGCGCCGCTCCCGCCCGACGAGGAATTGAAGACGATTCAACTCCCCGACGGCTACCGCCTCGAACTCGTCCTTGCCGAACCGGACATCCGCGAACCGATGGCGATCGCGTTCGACGGCGACGGCCGGTTGTACGTCGTCGAGATGCGCACCTACATGCAGGACATCGAGGGCACGGGCGAACTGGAAAGCCGGTCCCGGGTGTCGCGCCACGAATCCACGGCACGCGACGGCCGGTTCGACCGCCACACCGTCTTCGCCGACCACCTGAAGATTCCCCGCATGGTGCTGCCCCTGCAGGACGAGGTGTTGATCGGGACGACCGACACCAACGACATCCTGGCGTGGCGCGACGCCGACGGCGACGGGACCGCCGAGACCCACCGTGTCTTCTACGAAGGCGGGCCCCGCGGCGGCAACATGGAGCACCAACCCAGCGGATTGCTCTGGGCGATGGATAACTGGCTCTACACCACCTACAACGCCTACCGCCTCCGCTGGTCACCCGACGGCAAGACGCTGAAGGAACCCACGGCGCCCAACGGCGGCCAGTGGGGCCTGGCCCAGGACGACTGGGGTCGGCCATGGTTCAGCAATGCCGGCGGCGAGATCGGCGTCTGGAATTTCCAGACCCACATCGCCTACGGCGCCGTCAACGTCTCGTCCCAGTGGGCCGACGATTGGCAGGCGGTCTGGCCGGCCATCGGGTTGGGCGACGTCCAAGGGGGGCCCGGCCGTCTGCGTCCGGACGGAACGCTGAACCATTTCACCGCCACCTGCGGCCAGGAAATCTTCCGCGGCGACCGTCTGCCCGCGGAACTCCGCGGCAACCTCTTCCTTCCCGAACCGGTCGGACGCCTCATCCGGCGCGGCATCGTCGAGGTCGTCGACGGCATCACCCGGGTCCGCAACGCGACCCCGGGATCCGAATTCATCCGCAGCACCGACGCCAACTTCCGGCCGGTGAACATGGTCACCGGACCGGACGGCTGCCTCTACATCGCGGACACCTACCGCGGCATCATCCAGGAAGGCAACTGGACCAAGGCCGACTCCTTTCTCCGGCCCCAGATCCAGCGCTGGGGCCTCGACAAAAACGTGGGCCGCGGGCGCGTCTGGCGTCTCGTGCACCGCGATTTCAAGCCCGGTCCCCAACCCCGCATGCTCCGCGAGACCGGCGCGGAACTGGTCGCGCACCTCGGCCATCCGAACGGTTGGTGGCGCGACACCGCCGAGAAACTCCTCGTGGTCCGCCAGGACAAAAGCGTGGTCCCGGCATTGGCACGCATGGTCCGGACCCACCCCGACCCCCGGGCCCGCGCCCATGCCCTCTGGACCCTCGAGGGACTGGCGGCGGCCGACGCGCCGCTCGTCCGCGCGGCGTTGAACGACCCCGACCCGTTGGTCCGCGAAAACACCATCCGCGTCGCCGAGTCGTTGCTGAAGGCGGGCGACGTCTCCCTGATTCCCGCCCTTCTCGCGATGGGCAAGGATGCGGACCCGAAGGTGGTGATCCAGGCCATCGGGACGGCAAAGCGGATGAACTTTCCCGAATGGAACGCCTGGGCCGAAACCACCATCGCCGCGAGCACCAGCGAGGGCGTCCGGCAGATCGGCACCCGGTTGACGGCGGTGGGGCAGAACCAGGGCAACGCCTTCACGCGGGCCGAGCAGGCGGTCCTCAAGCGGGGCGAGGCGATCTACCGCGAGTTGTGTTTCGCCTGCCATGGCAACGACGGGAAAGGCATGGCGCAACTGGGCACCACGCCCGGCGCCACCCTGGGGCCGCCCCTCGCCGGTTCGAGGACGGTCAACGGACATCCGGACGGCCCGGCATTGGTCCTCCTCCACGGCCTCGCCGGACCCGTCAACGGCAAGCCCTACGAGGCCCAGATGGTGCCCATGAACAGCAACCCCGACGATTGGATCGCCGCGGCCGCCAGTTATGTGCGCAACAATTTCGGCAACCGGGCCGGGTTCGTCACGGCCGACGACGTGAAACGGCTCCGCGCCGCGAACGCCGCCCGGACCGAGCCTTGGACCGAGGCGGAGTTGCGCGCCAAGCTGCCGGAGCCGCTGCTGAGCACGAGGGATTGGAAACTCACCGCCAGTTCGGGTGGCGACGGCTGCACCGCGGCCACCGACGGCAAAGTCGGCACGCGTTGGGACACGCGGACGCCCCAGATTCCCGGCCAATGGTTCCAGATCGAGTTCCCCGGGGCAGTCCGGATCGCGGGGCTTCGCCTCGACGCCTCGCGGTCGCCCGACGATTTCCCGCGCGGCTACAAGGTCCAGATGAGCGACGACGGTCGGTCCTGGGGCGACGCCGTCGCGCAGGGACGCGGCAACGGTGCCGTGATGGAGATCCCGATCGCGCCCGCCACGGCACGCTTCCTCCGGATCACCCAGACCGGTTCCGCCAGCGGCAACTACTGGAGCATCCACGAACTCCAGGTGTACGCGGCGAAATGATCCCGTGACCGCGACCGCCGGGACCACGGGGGGACCCATGGGGCCCCCGGTTCAGCCAATCCCGAGCGCGTCGTGCAACGCCCTCCACAGCGCCTTCGGATCCTCCGCCGCTCCTGCCGAAAGCCGCACCACCGGGATCCGGGCCGAGGCCAGGATCGCCTCGAGTTGGCCCGCGTCGCGTCCACGGTCGCGACCCGGGCCCGCCGGATCGTCGAACACGACGACGCCGACCGCTCGGAATCCGGGATCCAGCAGCACGAAGTCCAACCGCTGGTCGAGCGCACCGCCGTGCCGCGCCCGGACGATGGGATCGACATTCGCCGGCAGTTCCAGCAACGCGCCCAGATGGACGTGCACGGCAACCCGGTACCGTCCCCGCAACACCCGTTCGAGCTCGCCCAGGAACCTCTGTTCCGCCGCGCCCAACACCGCGGCCCGCCGCTCGAACATCCACAGTCCCTGCAGAACGGTTTCCTCGGACGACGACGCCCGGATCCATGGTCCCCCATGGGACGCGCGCGCGATCCGGCGGGCGCCGATCGCGAACAAGACCAGCAGCAACAGGCCGGTGATCGCGAATCCGTAGAGATGCCAAGGGATCATTCTGGAAGCCGGGTTTGAATGCTCGGGAAACGGATGCCTGGACGCTCAGGACGAAGCCACTGACACCACGCGCCCCCCCTCGAGGGTCACGACTTCGTCGGCCAGGGCCGCCACCACCGGCACGTGGCTGACCACAAGGATGGCGGGGGCGGGATCCAGGGCCCGCAGGCTGAGCAGCAGGTCGCGCACGCCCTCCTGGTCCACGTGGTTCGTCGGTTCGTCCAGCACCAGCAACCGCGGGCGGGTCACCAACGCGCGCGCCAGGGCCAACCGCTGCCGCTGTCCGCCGGACAACAACACGCCGTGCTCGCCGACGATCGTTTCGTAGCCGCGGGGCATTTCCCGGATGAAACCATCCGCCAGTGCCCGGCGTGCCGCCGCTTCCAGTTCCCCGGGCGTGGCCTCGGGAGCCGCATGCGCCAGATTCTCCCGAAGGGTCCCCGTGACCACCAGGGGATCCTGCGGCACCACGCCGATCTGGCGCCGGAGATCGGCCAGATCGAGCTCCGCATAGGGCACCCCGTCGGCCAACAACTCGCCGGACGCGGGACGATACATCCCCAGCAACAAGTGCAGCAACGTGGTCTTGCCACTGCCGTTCGGGCCGGTCAGCACGACGATCCGGCCCGGCGCGAGCCGCAGGTTCACCCGGTCGAGCACCAAGCGCTCGCGGCCGGGGGTTTCGTGCCGGAAGACCACGTCGCGGATCTCGATGCGGCCATCGAACGCGAGGCGACGCGTCCCTTGGTAGGGGGGATCGAAGCGGGCGGCGTCGAAGGCATGCAGCGCCAGCCACGCGTCGCGCCCGCCGACCACCGCACCGATCCCCTGCCCGGCGTCGCGGACGTAGTTCAACATCAATGCCGCCAGCACGTAGAACGAGAGCAACTCGCCGGTGGTCATCGCACCGCGGTCCACCGCGCGACTGGCGACGGCCAGCACCGTCGCGGTGATCGCGAAATACATGAACTGTTGCAGGCGCCGGTGGATCGACAGGCGCCAGGCCGATTCGATCCCGCTCGTCGCCAACGCGTCGACCCGTTCCCGTTGCGCTTTCGCCCCGCGCTCGGAACCGGCGTTGAACCACGCCAACTCGAGTTCGCGAAGCCCCGCCGCCACGACCCGACTGAAGGCGCCGTGGGACCGCCGTACCGCCGCGGCCGCCTTCTGGAACCGGCGCAACGAAAGCCGGGCGATCGCGTAATGGACGGGCAATGCCGCCAGCAGGACCACGAACAATCCCGGGGACCGGATGGCGAGCACGACCGCCAACAGCATCGCCACCACCCCGTTAGGCACCATCTGGCCCGCCACCGCCCCGAGCAGGATCTCGGTGCGCTCCGTGTCGTGCACCACCAGATCGTGGAACCGCGCCCGCTCGTGGGCGTCGTGCACCGCCTTCGGAAGACCGACGATCCGCGACAACAGGCGCGCGCGGTAGGCGGCCATGGCGCGTTTGATGGCTTGGTCGACCCACAATTGCCCCACCGCGCCCAGGACGCCGGTCAGCACCGTCAGCGACAAAAGCCCCGCCACCACCGGGAGTCCCGGTTCGGACGAACCCCGGCCCGCAGTATCGAACACCCGCCGGATCAGCCAGGCGACCGGAAGCGCGGTCGCCGCCTGCAGCACCGAAACCGAGAGCCCCGCGACCAACCGCCGCCAATGCCCGTCGAGCAAGCCCGCGAGCGCCCGCCACGGTCGTGGCCCGGGCGGCCAGGGCACTTCGTTGCGCGTCGACCGACTCATGCCGGCGTCACCCGCTGCTCCTCGTAGTACGATCGTTCCGTGTTCACTTCCCACGGGTCGGTATTCTCCCCGAGGAAACGGTGCACCGCCGCCAATCCCGTGAGCATGGAATGGTCCTGGTTGTTGTACCGGTGTTGCCCGTTCCTCCCGATCGTCTGGAAATTCTCGAGCGCCGGCAGCCACGCGCGGATCGTGTCGAGGTGCCGCCGGTAGTCCGCGTCGTAGACCGGGTACGCCTTCGGTTGCCGGATCACCGTGCCCCACGACACGTCCGACCGCCGCGCCAACCCCAGCGTCTCGATCTCTTCCGTCGCCAACCGCACCAACGCGTCGTCCTCCATCGTCCACGTCGCGTCGCCCCGGTTGCAGAAATACTCCATCCCCAGCGACGACGTCGCCGGATCCGGCACCATGTCGGCACTCCAGTTGCCGAAATTCTGGATGCGCCCCACGCGCACGTTCGGGCTGTGGATGTAGATCCAGTTGTCGGCGAAGACCGTCGGCCGTCGCAACACCAGCCCCACCTGCACGAAATCCCGGTAGCGCAACGAACGCGCCGCCTCCACCACGTGGGCCGGCGGCTCGGGCCGAAGCCGGAGGATCAGGTCGTCCAGGGCCATCGTGCTGATCAGCCGTTCCACCGGGATCGTCCGGGCCTCGCCGGTCTCCGGGCGGACGACGATCCCCGTGACCCGTCCCCCGCGATGGTGGATCCCCACGACTTCCCGGCGGGTTTCCACCGTTCCGCCCAACGCCACCACCCGTTCCGCCAGCCGTTCCCACATCATGCCCGGTCCCAGCCGCGGGTAGTGGAACTGGCGGATCAGCGACTTGGGACCGTCGTCGCGCTTCGGAAACAGGGCCTGCCGGACCGCGGAACCAAACGACAGGTCCTTGATGCGCTGCGCCGCCCATTCCGCGCGGATCTCGTGGCAGCCGATGCCCCAGACCTTCTCGGTGTAGGTCTTGAAAAACGTCTCGAACAGGCGTCGACCGAAACGGTTGGTGACCCATTCCTCGAAGGTGTCGTCGCGTTGCCGGCGTCCGAACCGCGCGGCGGTGAAACTCAACACCGCCGCGGAACTCCGGACCGGGCCGAGATTCCGGAGGGTCTCCCAGATGTCCAGGGGGTACTGGTAGAAACGCTCGTCGTAGAAGATGCGCGACAACCGCGGGGTCAGCCGGAAGTCCGCTCCCAGCGTCTCTTCCCACAACCGCTGCACCTCGGGGACCTTCGTGTAGAACCGGTGTCCCCCGATGTCGAAACGGTAACCCCGGTGCACCTCGGTCCGGCCGATGCCACCGACCCGGGCGCCCTGCTCCAGCACGAGCGGCAGCAGACCGTTCCGCGCCGCCTCGTGGGCAGCCGTGAGGCCGGCGGGCCCACCGCCGACCACCACCAAGCCGTGGGGTTCGATCGACTTGTTCACGCCGGCGTGGGGCGGCTGGTTCGGAGTTGGTCGCGGCCATGCGCGAGGAGCCCCAGCATTCCCGCCAGGCCGCACTGGAAGAAATGCAGGGCGTGCCACGGGACGCTCCGGAGCGCGAACCAAGCGCCGCGGTGCCGCGCCAGAAACCGGTAGAACGGCAGGTTCAACACCACGAACCCCGCCCCGCTTGCCAGAGCCGCCCATCCCCACGCCGCCGCGTGCGCCCCGAGCGGCAGCGAGAGCACCGCGCACCAGGCCATCAGCGTGCTCCATCGCGATGCCCAGTCCAGATTCAGGTCCGACGGCACGTGCCCGCGCGACAGGATCAAACGCATCCAGGGGATTCCCCGGCGCAGGAGATCGGTCCGCAACATCCCCCATGCCGTCCATCGCTTGAGATGGCGTCCCTGGAGGGTCTTCACCAGTCGGATTTCCCGCCCGTCATCGCGCATCCGACATCCCAACTCGATGTCCTCGATCGATGGAAACCGATACCCGACGTCGAACCCGCCCACGGCCCGGACCGCGCCCAGTCCCGCCCAGAACGTGCCAGCTTCCTCGCGGGACCTTTGGTGGACGAAGTGATGCATCAGGTTCCGGTATTGCGAAAGAAAGCCGGGATCGCCCGGTTCGAGGTCGTACGACCCGAAGACCGCGGATGCGCCCGGCCAACGGGCGAACGCTTCCGTCACGCGCGCAACGGTGTCGGGCATCGCGACC
>Ga0114969_10002541_pt1 | contig 14991 bp, 10 predicted proteins | sample M_130807_MF_Meta_FD_87316 | JGI IMG/M metagenome (GOLD analysis project Ga0114969, IMG submission 87316) | Freshwater microbial communities from Lake Montjoie, Canada to study carbon cycling - M_130807_MF_MetaG | ecosystem: Environmental > Aquatic > Freshwater > Lake | place: Lake Montjoie...
GAATTTCTTCACAGTGCCCATCACATATGCGCGCATCAAATATCGCATCATGTATTCTCCACCGACGATCAAGCCAGCCCGCAGCCTAGGAAACACCTCGCCACACAGCCCAGTCAAATCCTCCACAAAGGCCTTCGTCTTTTCTAAAGCCATCCCCTCTAACATAGTCCCATTCCCAATGACCCTGAGATATTCGCCTAGCCCGCGTGTCATAATATCCGTTTTTGTATCTCCACTCAGCTCATACGAATCAAGTATCTTAAATGCTGTAGTATCCAGGCCAGTCAACCAGCGCTTGAAGGGCACAAGTACAAAGGCCCGCAGAGCCTCTCCACACTCGCGCGGCGTTTTCAGAGTGAGGGATTCCACGTATTTGTATACGTTGGCACCTAGACGCCCCATAACAAAGGCCTCGCACCGCCCAATCTCATCCACCAGTTTCTCCGCGGCCTTGGCAATCTGGATGCGCGTCACACCTGGCCCCAACTCAATGAGTGCCACCTGTATCTCTCCCAGGAGAACCCCCCATCCAGGAAAAGGCTCAGGATTCAAAGAAGAAAGTCCAGGTACGAGGCCTTCTGAAACGGCAGGAAGAACCACAGGCTTCGCCCCCTCAACTGCCACCCGCATGCGCGCAGTGGCCAAAAGATCCTTGGCGGTATCCTCGTTAATGACAAGGCCCTGCGAGACAATGTGCGCCTGTAATTCCATGGCCCCCTTTGACTCCTCTTCTTGCGCCTTCTTCGGATTTCCTTCCACTGTAAAAGGGATATTCGGATTCGTTTTGAAATTCAGCCCGCACTCGGAACAGCTGAGAGTGAGTCCGAGTTTGTGTGGGAGACCCTTATTGTCTCCTTGCCAGCACAGATTGGCGAATAATTTGTAATAGTCTTTCGCATCAATGGAGCCTTCTAGGCCCTTTGGCATTTCTGTGTAAAAGGTGGTTGTCAGAATACCTGAGCGACTCGTCTGGCCGGTTGCCCTAGCTTCCAGGGGTGGCAAGGCCTGCTCCTTCCAGAAGGCGAAAGGCGCTCTCACGGGGTGTAGACAACTGGTCGTGTCTGAGGTGGGCGCATCCGGATTTATGGCGGCCGATGTACGCGCGGCCTGGTGCGCCATGCGAATCCACGCGGTGGCCTGCTTATCGGGCGCGGCTGATTCGCCCATGACCGCGTTTTTCGCGGCCTCTTCGTCTGTCAGTATAAAAGGCACAGGGCGGAAAGATTTGCTGATCTGGTCTGATTTGAGTCCGCCGACTTTTCCGAACAATTTCGTACGATACTCGCGCTTGCGCTTGAGATTCGCCTGCTGCATGGGCTGTTTCAAGTATTCATCTATGAGGGCCTTGATGAGGGGGACAATATAATCACGCCGGCTCACCAGATTGTCTTTGAGCGAGGGGGCTGTCTGGAGAGTTGTGAGGTTCCACGGAGCCTCGTTGTCATTTATTCCCGCAATAATCCCGGCCACACATCGTATTCCTGAGAGATTCGGCTCTGCTCCTGCTGCTCCTGCTGCTCCTGCAGCAGAGCCTTCTTCCAGAGGATACCCATAATACCCGTCCTTACAATCGGTTGTTGTGTAATACACAAGATAATCTGGAATACGTGACTGGGCACTCAAGAGCACAACCGCTCCCGCAGCGCAGACAAGACGCAATGACCTGTACACCTCATAGTCCTGCTTCTTTTTCAGCTGGTCATATATTCTCTTGCTAGGCAGAGTCGTCATATACCCCATCAGATTTTCCATCATGGTGCGGAAATCCGTTTTTTCCGGATCTATGCCAAGGCCGCTCGCAATCCGTTTGAGAACCTTGTATTCTTCGGCGTTTTTCCCAAAGGCTGCTTCATCACCAGGCCCCTGATCCGCATCAGGTGTCTCCTCTAACATCGCTTTCACGGCCTCCTCCTGAATGGCCTCACGGTCCACCATCACACTACGCCCCATCATGGGTCGGCCCTCGTCATCAAACTCCAGACTCTGGTCAAAATCCAGATTCGCAATGCCCTGGCCACATACACGACATATGAAGCGACCACTGAATTGTCCGCCCGAGAAATGTATAATGAGCTCTTTGTGTAAGGCGTCTTTCTCAGAAGGGCGGATGAATTCCTGGATAAATACGAGTTCGTGGCTACACATCAAATGCTTCTCGCACACCTTACAGTCTATCCAGTCACCGCTCGTCTTTCCGCGGAATTCATTGAGAACTTTTACGAGTAGTTTGATTTTGGTGACATCGCGAGGCTCATCTTCCTTGGACTTGGCAACTTTGCGCACCGCCTCTAAGACCTTCATGTGAGGGCACGTATTTTCCTCCACGGGCTCAGGAGCCTCGGCGCGCATCTTTTGTACCAGATAGTTCTCGCGCAACTGTTTATGGAAGAGATCTACCTCTACCTTCATGCGGTCTTTCACTACCTGCTCTGGCTGCCCTCCAAGCACAGATAAAAACATATCAGGGTACGTGAGGAAGACCATGGAGAACCAATATACATCCACCGCGGCCAAGTCACCCAAATACTCTTTTACACGTTCAAACAGCTTTTTGATAATAGGCTCAGACTCTAGGCGCTGTACCAAACGCGCAGCGTCATCGGCTTTGATTAGGCCTTCCGGTGAGAATGACATATTTGCCAGTGCGGCCTTATTCTCCTCGCGCTGGTTGCTCATGAAAAGACGAAGGCCGGCAAGGCGCTGTTCTATCTTCTCCTGTATCACCGCGGCCTGCTCGGTCGTCCATTCAATGGAGCTAGCTCCGTAGGCGTGCAGGACTCTCCACGCATCTCCCATACCTTCCAGATTCAGGCGCATATTTCCGAGCCAATCATTGATTGTTACATTCCCCACAATGTTTCCTCTTACATCGATGTTCAAGATTGAATCGGCAGTGGGAAATTCGCTTATATCTTTCAGCTCTTCTATAATATCACTCATAGCCTTTGGTTCCATGGCTCCCAAACTCATGTCTTGTGCGAGTAAGCCACTGCGAATAGGTCCGAGGTTGCGTAGAGTAGATAGGGGAAAGACGAGGATACGAGTATATGATGGTTCTTCGGCCGATTCCACGGTACGAATGGCCTCGCCCTTCAGGAAACGGCTCTTGCGAGAGCCGAGAAGACGCACCAGAGAAAAGGGAACCTGCGAAATGGGAGGTGGTAGATTTAGTGGAATATCCCCTAATTCGGTGAGAACACTCAGTGCCGGTTCTTCAACATTTGGTATTTCTATGCGGAACACCTCTTCATCGTGTTCTACTGGTATACCTCTGCCCTCGAATACATAGGGAGACTGTACAATCTTGCGATATTTCTCCATGTCGTTGAAAAACTTGGAAGATGTTGTTTGTACCTGTCCCTCGGGCGCGGCAACATCTGCCTCAGCTTGAAGGGTTTCCGCTTTTTTTAGAATATCTGATAAATACTCTCCATATAAGCCGTCTTCAATAAATCCAGGAGCAACGTCATCTTCGGGGTCCTTGTTATTATCTGCGTAAACCACCTTTGACACATTTGCTACCTTGCGCGATAAATAAACGGAGGGGCGCGTGATTAATTCGGCGAGAGTGCTTATACTTGTAGATTTGGGGCCACTCGGATCGCGTACCTCATTATACATAACGGCGTCGTTCCGCAAGAGGAGGAACTGCTCGACGGTGCGTCTCACTTCCTGGAGACGTAGAGGGTCTCTGCGCTGGCCACGGGGGAGTAAAAGGATGAGCTGGGAGAGGAGCTCGGTTCTTTGATATGTGTCGTCGTATATTCTGTTTGCTGTGGTAACCTCCTCTAACTCCGCTTCCACATAGAGAGTGATGGCTTCGCCGATTTCGTCCTCTTCGGAAATGGACGGGGCCTGGCCTTCTTGGAGAATATCATCTTCTTCCACTTTGCCGAATGGAACAGGCTCTGCCTCTGCCGCCGCCGCTGCTGCAGAGCCAGTCGCAGACTCTTCTTCGGCGGCCGGGGGAGCCTCTCTTGCGCGCATCACTTCAAATGTCTCTTCAGGACTTATTCCTTTGAATGCGAATATAAGCTCTCTTTGACCGCCTCCCTCATCCTCTAAAACAGTGGAGTCGTCCGTCTCATTCACCGCAACCACCTTGTAAATGCCCTTCGGATTCAGATCAGACCCGAAGGTTTCTACGTACTGTCCTGCGCGTAAATCAATCAGTGTGACAAACCCGGCTTTCGGGGTCTTCTTCAGAATGAGTATTTTTGTTATGCCGAGATCAGCGGCGGGCTTGCCGTCCTCAAGACGAATGCGAATGACACGGTCTGTTACACCACGCGGCATAATGAGCAGGCGGTCTGTGGAGAAGCCGTATACCTTCCCCACGGTCTCGTTCATTTGACCGCCGAGCACCACAACCGTATCACCAACCTCTAGCCCTACCTTTTTTTCTGGTACGGCTACAGGAAGAATTTCCTTTCCTTCTGCTTCTCCTTCCATTCTACATGTTGTTGTAAAAATACAAGGGACCTATTATTTCGCGCATTTATAGCTAATCTAGTTCAATTCAAAGAATAGATCTACTCGCCCCTTTCTCAAATACGATGGGTCTAGAGAATTGATATAATCAGGGCTCTTATTACTTGTCATAACCACTACCAGATGCGGGTAAAGGCCTCGCTGAATCTCATCCATCATATGATTCCATCCTGCTTTGTCGCCCGTGGAAATGGGTAGACTCTTATGGGGAGGAATGCCCTTGTGTATTTTTTCCAGGAATGAGTCAGCCTCGTCAAATGTCACAATAAGAGGAGATTCTTCCGTGGGAGAGGCGTCTGTATACAAGCCAGATAAGGTATCCCCTGGTTGCCAAGGTTTCAGTGTATTACAAAACCCTCCTTTTACACGACCCGCGAATAATATAGGAATCATGGATTTCCCTGTCCCAGGTGGGCCATGTAAATATACTACGCAGTGCTTATGAGAATTATAATATTCTTCTATCTTTCTTAGCACAGCCAGCTGTTCTTCCCAAGGTTCAATGGAAATATGTATCTGGCGTTTGGAGAAATAGGGATTTTGAAATGAGCCATAGCGCTGAAAAATGCGTATGGACGAGCTTTTCACTGGTACCTCTGTTTTCTGCGAAACAGCGAGTGTAATACTTTTTTCTTTTTCTTTTATTAAATACTTATAAGTTGATTCTGTACATATCATCCAGACTGTGTAAGAGGATTCCCTATCATAGGAAGTTTCAATTGTTATATGTAGTATATACCAGAAGCCGACAGAATATCCATATGCCTTGCTTTCGTCGGTAATATGGCTGGATAGGGTGCCAATCTTCTTCTGGATTTGTTCACAGATCTCCTTGCGTTTTAAGATGTAGAGGCGGATACCGAACAATTGCGTAATGAGGAAAACAGACGACCATGGAATTTCATTGAGAATCATTGTGGCTATGCCGATTCCTATACCTTGAATGATGCTCATTGTAGGTAGAGAAGTTGCCGCCATTTTATGGTATATGTTTTTTGTGTTTAATACTTCTTTGTTCTGCGCCTCTGCTTCTGCTTTCTCCTGGCTGTACACCGCCTGCTTCTACGTAGGCGGGCACCTCCCTTTGCCTTGGCCTCTGCCGAGGCCTGCGGGTTCATGTCCAGTGCAGCATACACCCCTTTTAAATCTGTTTTATCCTTCCCAAACGGAGGATCTATCGTAACATATATACCTCTGTGGCTTTCCAGCTCTTCCTTTAACACATGTGGTCTGGGTTCGTCATCAAAGAAGATTATTCTATCTTCAAGTCCATCAAGAGATATATCTTTATTATTTAGTTCAAATAACATTTGGCGAATTGTTTTAATATCTTTTCTAGGTCTATAATTTAACATCTTATAAATTCCATAAGCAGATTCAATTTTAATTCCAGAAGCAGATTCATTTTTAAGTTCGCGCAGTTTAAATTTTGTTGAACCTGGTACAATATTTAAACTATAAGCGGAAGATGATAGTTTATTTCCAAATGGTCTAAATGGCACAAGATTGTATCCACGGTTTTTCTCTTTCATATTGCCAGCCCTTCCTGTATAAATATTATCAAACATGTTATCAAACCCCATATGATATTTCTTTGTAACAACCAAATCTATGATATCTAGAAATCCCATACGTATGCCGCCATATACAGAAGGAACATTCGTATTATTTGTCAGTAGCAAAATGGCATCCACTAGACCTGGCTTCAAAGTCTTTGCATAAATTATTATTTGAAATAATTTGTCATTCAGCTGAATATCCGAAATATAATATTTACCATCCTTATAGGTTTTTGTCGTGCCAATAAGTGTTTCATCTAAATCAAATACGAGCACCCAGCCCATCTACTGTACACCCGAGATTTTGCATAACCCCTAAAAATTGATTCGTTAGCGAAGCATAAAGGGAAAGTCCCTCTAACAACTATCATGTCCGCCCCTGGTCTCGTTGCTTCCTTGTCTGTGCTCGCGTCCAACTATTCTACCTGGGATAGTATGCGCAACCATCTGACGTCGCCCGCTGGCGGTTCTCTGCGAGTGATTGAGCCGGCGAATAGCCCTCTCGCAGTGATTCGCTACACGAAGGGCGTTAGCGATTTCGCAGCTGAGCACGTGCCCCTATTCCGCTCCGTAGTGTGGAACAAGGAGACGAATCGCCCCGTAAGCATGGCTCCCGTGAAGGCCGAGGCGTCCATGCCTCCTGCCGGCTCCTCCGTGCGCGTCTCAGATTTCGTGGATGGCACGATGATTCAGGCGTGGAAGGATCCCGCCGGCGCCCTGGGCATCGCCACGCGCACCAGCCTCGGTGCGAAGGGCACCTTCTACAGCAAGCGCTCTTTCGCCGAGCTTCTCGACGAGGCCCTCTCAACCCTGGGTGGCATGGACGCATTCTTCGGCTCTAACCTCCAGCCTGGCCAGTTTATTAGCCTTGTTCTCCAGCACCGCGAGCACAAGGTCGTGGGTCCCATTCCCTACAACCGCGTATTCGTCACCCACTTCGGCTCGGTGGACTCTGCCGGCGCCGTGACATTCCTGAACGACCTGGCTGCCTGGCCGAAGCCCTTTGCCGGGCTTCACCCCCACGTGTACGCCGAGCAGACAACCGTGGAGGACGCGAAGGCGCTTTTCCGCAAATACCGCCAGGACAACTACGCCTGGCAGGGTATCGTGTTCCAGTCGGCGACTTCCACGAAGCGCTGGCGTATGCGCAACTTATCCTACCTCTCCGTACGCGCTCTGCGTGGCATGGAGTCCGACCCGATGGAGCGCTTCCTGCGCCTCCGCGCGGCCGGTGACACCAAGAAGTACCTCGCCCTCTTCCGCGACGAGAGTAACGCGATGTGGGCGCTGGAGAAGCTTCTGCGCGAGCGCACGGTCGGCCTGTACGAGGCGTATTGCGACATGAACAAGACGAAGACGAAGGGCATGCGCGACCTGGCCTACTGCTTCCGCCCCCATGTGTACGCGCTCCACGGCAAGTACTTGGCCACCTTGCCGAACCCCGTGCCGGTTATTAAGGATACGGTTATTGCTTATGTGAATGACCTGCCGGTGGACGAGCAACTCAAGCTTCTGAAGGGGCCGGCGACTCTTGTGCCTCGCCCTCAGCCTGCGCCTGCGCCTGCGCAGCAGCAGCAGCAGGAGCCTGCGGCAGACCAGGAGGAGGAGCGGGATGCTCAGGTACAGGAGATGGCCCAGTATTCTGACCTGTAAGCAGTAACCCCATACACATGGACATAATCATTTTGACAATGTGCCTCGGCCCATTCCCTGGATCTCCGCAGTAATTTACAAATACTACGGAGTCTGACGGCGTCATATCATTATTAGACACATATTTTTTAGGAATCATGAAGAAAGGGCGTTCTAGGTTAATAAACAACTCGTACAGGTATTTGTTGAAAAACGGCTGCTCCACAGTGTAAAAGGGCGGGTCCTGGGCCAAACAACCCCCTTTTACACAACGCATAAATTCCCGTACAGTTTCTCCAATAGAAAACACAAAGAGCGCAGCACTGAATCCTGGATAGCCTTCCTTCTCTCGTTCTCTAGGTAATACTTTGCCACCATAGTCATCATTGTAGATGTCCCCTTCCACAACAACCGCGAGAGTATCTGGTATAAGTTCGCACACGAGTGTTAGAGGAGCTTTGACGACAATGTCCAGATCTAAGTACAAGGAACAATTACTCACAATAGCGGGTACATCTTCTATGTTGTATTTCTGTACCATGCCTTCGGAAGGCGTGTGGGGCTGATTGATTAGCCAGAATTCTATAGGTACACGACATGTATTCAAGATAAATCCTATATTAAAGTCACCATTCAGGAAATCTATAGTTGGTTTATCAATTAGTACACAGATTTTATCACCTACCCCCAAGCCGGCATTTTTGAGAATGTGTGTCAACCAAATATACAACATTTCCACGTAGCGATTATCTGCCGGGTCTTTTCCTACCAGTGTAAAAAGGACTGTGTACACAATCATTCTTTTTTACACGGGATAACAGGTCGTAAGATGAATACGCATGGTCTAAACCGTTTGTGCGAATAACCCTACAGAACCAGAGGATGACCACTGCGTCTGCATATGCTCCTGCTATCGGCATTGATCTTGGGACTACCTACTCGTGCGTGGGTATTTGGCAGAACGATCGCGTGGAGATTATCGCGAATGACCAGGGCAATCGCACGACGCCTTCTTATGTGGCCTATACGCCCGAGGAGCGTCTGATTGGCGACGCGGCCAAGGGGCAGGCGGCAGCGAATCCTGCGAACACGGTCTTTGACGCGAAGCGCCTGATTGGGCGCAAGTTCACCGATTCCGTGGTACAGAGCGAGAAGAAGCTGTGGCCATTTACGGTGTTAGAGGGGTCTTCTGGGAAGCCGAAGATTGAGGTGGACTGGAAGGGCGAGAAGCACCAGTTCACGCCTGAGGAGATCAGCGCGGCGGTGCTCCAGAAGATGAAGCAGACGGCCGAGGCTTATTTGGGGAAGCCGGTCAAGGACGCGGTCATCACGGTGCCTGCGTACTTCAATGATTCCCAGCGCCAGGCCACGAAAGATGCGGGGGCCATTGCGGGTCTGAATGTGTTGCGCATTATCAACGAGCCGACCGCGGCGGCTCTCGCATATGGTCTGGATCGCACGGGTGGCGGTGAGAAGAATGTGCTCATTTTTGACTGCGGTGGGGGTACGCACGATTTGAGTGTTCTCACCCTGGACGATGGCGTGTTTGAGGTCAAGGCCACTGCAGGAGATACCCATTTGGGGGGAGAAGATTTTGATAACGCACTCGTTACGTTCTGCGCCGACGAGTTCCGCAAGAAGACGCGTGTTGACCTCGCCACGAATCCTCGTGCTCTTCGCCGTCTTCGCACGGCCTGTGAGCGTGCCAAGCGGAGCCTGAGCTCTGCCACGCAGGCGTCCATTGAGGTGGACGGCCTCGCCGATGGCCACGACTTCCAGACTACGATGACGCGCGCCAAGTTTGAAAATATGTGCGACGCGTTTTTCCGTCGTACCGTGGCTCCTCTGGATGGCCTTCTGAAGGACGCGAAGATGGACAAGAGCCAGATTCACGAGATTGTCATGGTGGGCGGGTCTAGCCGTATTCCCCGCATTCGCCAGCTTCTCATGGAGTATTTCGGGGGCAAGAAGCTCAATGACAGCGTGAATCCTGATGAGGCGGTGGCCTATGGCGCGGCAGTACAGGCGCACATCTTGACGAAGGGCGCTGCCCAGACGGGCGATGCGACGGACAATATTATTCTGTTGGATGTGGCTCCTCTGAGCCTGGGTCTGGAGACGGCGGGCAACATTATGACGCCCTTGATTAAGCGCAATTCCACGATTCCGAAGAAGGCCACGCAGACCTTTTCCACGTACAGCGACAATCAGCCTGGTGTGCTCATCCAGGTATTTGAGGGTGAGCGCCAATTCACGCGCGACTGCAATCTCCTGGGCAAGTTCCAGCTGGAGGGGATTCCGCCGATGCCCCGTGGTGTGCCCCAGATTGAGGTGACCTTTGACGTGGATGCGAACGGTATTCTGAATGTGTCGGCGATGGAGAAGAGCACGGGCAAGTCGCAGAAGATTACCATTACGAATGACAAGGGCCGTCTCTCCAAGGAGGAGGTAGAGCGCTTGGTGGAGGAGGCGGCGAAGCACGAGGCTGAGGACAAGGCACTTTTTGAGCGGGTAGAGGCGAAGAATCAGCTGGAGTCGTATCTGTATAACGCCCGCAATTCTCTGAATGAGGAGAAGGTCAAGGAGAAGCTTGGTGAGGAGGCGACGACGGCCCTGGCAACTGTGGAAGAGGGAATTGCGTGGCTGGGCGACCACCAGGAGGAGGGCAAGGAGGTGTATGCAGACAAGCAGAAGGAGTACACGGACAAGATTCAGCCGACGATGATGAAGCTCTACCAGGACGCCGCGGCGGATTTCAAGGCTGGGGGCGGCGGCCCCACACAAGAAGAGGCCCCGCCCACAGGCCCGAAGATTGAAGAGGTGGATTGAGGAGCTCCTCAGATATTTTAGTTCCCTAAATATAGAATGCGTATATCGAAAAACTCTAAGATTTTCTTATATGCAGCATTTATAATTATTGTATTATTTTGTATATACCTATATACTTATAGGGAAGGATATACAAATCTTTACGACGAACATAATAAGAAACTTGATTTAGATACATGGGAAAAAGAGGAACAAGATGATGCTAAAAAATATATTTTACCAACAGATTGTGTTTTAGAACTAGGTGCTAGATATGGAACTGTTTCAGTAGTAATAAATAAGAAACTAAATAATCCATCATTGCATGTTGTTGTAGAGCCAGACAATAATGTATGGGGGCTCTTGAGAAGAATAAAGAAAATAGTAAATCTAAATTTCATATTATCAAGGGACTCTTGAGTAATAAAAAATTTTCATTAGCGAAAGGTGGGGTTAGAACACGTCAAGTAGAAGATAAGGAATCTACAATGCCCCACTTTTCATTCGATGAAGTCAAAAAATTAGTAAATACACCATTTACGGTATTAGTCGCAGATTGTGAAGGATGTATTGAACATTTCTTAACTGAGAATGTTGAAATACTTGAAAATGTGAGACTTGTATTATTAGAGGAGGATGAAGCAGATAAATGTAACTATTCTGTAGTTAAAAAATTATTTAATGATTATTCATTAAAAGAAGTAAAATCTGGGTTTAGGAGTGTATGGATTCGCCAGTAATATCTTTTGCTTGATCTATCCATTTTACGTAACCGTCGCCGAAATTCTGAGAGCCGTATAAATTCTTAGAATATATTTTTTCGTAGTAATCTTTTGATAAAAGATAAATTCCGTATTCATGAAATTTTCCAGGGTTTTTCTTATAATCCTTGAATATTTCTCCTGATTTTGCGCTCCCCTTTGCAAGGCCTTTATATTCAAGGTATTCAGTTATAGCCGCAGTCCAGATTGCAGGTCCTGTTGTTTTATGAACAAAGTTCTTATCCTTTGTATTAATTCCATTTTTTTCATAATTATTCAAGATATAGTCGCAAACATATTTCATAACAGGATGTTCCTTTGTGCTATAAATAGTCCACTGACATAAATGTTCATCGTTTTCTAGTCCGATTAAAAGAATATCCTTTGTATTGAATTTCTGCTGTTCTTCCCATTCCGAGATTGGCTTCAAACATTCGCTATCAATATCTGAATAAACGCCGCCGTGTGTTTTAAGAATTAAGTAGCGCCACAAGTCGGCCTTCATTACACCAATTGGAAGAGCCTTGAAAAATTTATACATCTTTGCAGACCAGTAAGACTTTATATATCTTTCAATATCTGTGTCATCATAGATTTCACATTTCCACCCTGGATTCTTTGATATCCAGGTTTCTCTGGCTGCTTCCGCTTGCTGAGGTAATTTCTTTGTCTTATATGTCTGCCAGATATATGGTGTTACATAGGATTCATATCCTTCTAGTTCATCTGATTCATAAAATGGATAGTTTAGGCGGAGGGCTATTACAAAAGCCACCAATATAAGGATAGAAACGAGAAGAAGTCTATTTATTTTCATCCCCTTTATTAAAATGAAGGAAAAAATTATAGCAGCCCTTCTTATTGCTTCCTTACTATTTATAATATACGCCTGCTTCTACAAGACATATTCTATACCGCATCACATCCCACGAACTATCAAAGGTCCCAAGGAAATTAATGATGTTCCTCTCGTGATATACCAGTCCTGGCATTCGCATATTGTTCCAAAACGAATGAAGGAAAATATACTGAGGACCGTGGAGGCAAATCCTGAATTTGACTATTATTTATACTCCGATTCTGATAGCAGATCATTTATACAAACCAACTATGATCCTGAAGTTGTGACAGCCTTTGACTCTCTACGTCCCGGTGCCTATAAATCTGATTTGTGGAGGTACTGTATTCTTTATAAGCTCGGGGGACTGTATTTTGACATTAAGATGGTTCCCCTTGTGCCTCTCAAAACTATTTTGCGCGATAATAGCACAATATTTGTAAAGGATTTAGAACTCATGAAGGGTAAGATTATGAGAGATTGTGTATGGAATGGGCTGATGATATCCCCTCCCAAAAATAAAGTATTCAAACACTGTATTGACGAAATCGTGGAGAATTGCAAAAGACGCAATTACAGGAACAATAACTTGGATATAACAGGTCCCTGTCTCCTAGGCCGAATGCTCAAACTTCATAGTGGCCAGGACTATTTCCAGCAAATGGTATTCAATCTGAGCAAGGAAAACAACTCAAAATCTGTGATATTCTATCACAACATACCCTATTTCCTCGCAGAATATCCAGGGTATCGCAGAGAGCAGTGGATGTTCCAGAAATCAAAACATTATAGTACACTCTACGCAAACAAACAAGTCTATACATAATAATCACCAACTATGTGTCCAATAGGTAATCGCATAACTCGCGGGGTATTTGGCACGCATCTCCTCCGTCAACGCCGGCATATCGGTGGCCCGGAGAGCATCTTTGCGCTCGCGCGCGCCCTGCTGCGTGATCCAGGAAATAGGGTATAAAATCTCAGGGTTCAATACACCCACTTTATACTGGCCTCGCACCTTCTCATACACCTCCTTTAACACAATTGGTCCGGTTTCCTCCTCCACTCCCTTGACCTTCCCCGCTCTTTCTTGCATCGCTTCCAGGACGCGAAGCCAGAAAGCATTCGCCGGCTTGGATATCATTATCGCATTCGGTATACTGTTGCGCATATGCCATGGCGACCATGAAGAACGTATGGAGCCGAGGAGAATATCATAGCACGCATATTCATCTAGAAGTTTGTCCAAGGGTTTGAGGCTCTCAAAGTCCATATCGGCGTAGATACCACCATATTTATAGAGAAACATATAGCGTATTGCATCAGCGCGTTTTATCTCCTTGTCATATGAGTCATAGGTGGGCAAGAACCAGGCAAAGTGTTCTTTGACAAAGGCGCGATTATCTGCGTCGTCCCACAGCATATACGAATAGCCAGGATGGTTCTTTTTCCACGTAGAAGACCAGTAGGCCATATTTGCGGGTATATCGGTCTTGGATTTCCATGTTTGGAAGATGATCTTGGGAAAGGTATTCTGACACGGATTTTTATGAACAGACTCCGTTTTCCAATAATAGTATGCCACGCATACTGTTATTGCGAGAATAGCTACGAGTATCTCATTCATGTTTTATAGTAGTTCTCAATAAAAAAACGGATAAAATCGCAAGGCCTAGAATTAGACCACCTATAATCAATACATTAGTATCATCTGAATGCCGGAGTTTTACTTCTTCTGTAGTCCCACGAGCAATTTCCTTGTAGGGCAAATGAATGCGCACGGGCTTGATACCTGCCAGATTCAATACATATCCTGTACACACATCCTCTAAGAAGGATGTATCATATGTTTTTTCTGCTGCTATAATAATAGGTAAAGCATCTTTTGATACCCAATACCCCCAACCAAAACAGTATGACGCCTTTTGATGTCTAGGCCGTAACTCCTTATCTTCAAAGCGTGTATATATCCTTTCTTTATCAACTGGCCCCTCTTGACAAGTCCCATACGCCACGCCCCAGTATGGAAGAGTTTGGTGTTTGCGTATATTTCTCACAAGGGAATTTACATGAAAAAGCATATCGTCATCCGTTTTGAATATCCCAGGTATTCCTGGGCGATTCGCATATATCCAGGCGAAGGCTGCATATATCTTCTTCGGAAGCCCTTCATATGTGTCGGGAACTGCCAGGGACAAGATGCGCGTGCTTGGATCATAATAGGTATCCCCTTTTACACCTCCCAAGACTCCTATGATTTCATATTCAGTGCGAGCCATGCGCCTCATGGCCGCGCTGAGATATTTCTCATATTTTTTGCATCCACATATTAAAACTACAGGAAGCATTCTCCTGCGCGTGAATCTTATAGTTACTGCGCCTTTGCCTTAGGCTTAGGCTTCGCTTGCGCAGTGGCAGCCGCTGCAGCCGCGAGTGCAGAAGCGCGTGCTTCCGCATGCGCGTCCCACGGCTTCCTCGCCTTACCCAGAGTCATGAGACCAACCTCCTCGGCAGTCCCCACCCACCCCGCTGCCCACGTGCGGAACATCTCAGCACACGACTGGGCAGCCTCGGCCACAGCCAGGCGCGCCGTTTCCTGCTTCCCATCAAAGACACCGATACGCAGGAGCATCTCATTGCGCAACGGGTGCGGAACCTTGTAGCCGGCGAAGGTCACGTCCCCATCCTTCTTTCCCCGCCCTACCTTATTATCATCTAGCCACGTCTGAAACATGTTTCCGAGAGTGTGGTCCTCACCAGTGAACCAGAAGTCATAGCCCTTCAGTCTCGCATCGGCCGGGCGAATATCCACGGCAGCAGGAAGGTCTCCGCGATCCAGGGAAGAATACTTATCCGCTAGCGAAGCAATCTCCAAAAGCGCCTGGTAGACAATCTTCTGTAC
>Ga0114969_10002543_pt1 | contig 14983 bp, 12 predicted proteins | sample M_130807_MF_Meta_FD_87316 | JGI IMG/M metagenome (GOLD analysis project Ga0114969, IMG submission 87316) | Freshwater microbial communities from Lake Montjoie, Canada to study carbon cycling - M_130807_MF_MetaG | ecosystem: Environmental > Aquatic > Freshwater > Lake | place: Lake Montjoie...
AGAGAAGGAGTTCAAAAACGGCTTGGTGGAAATCAAATTTTAAATTTTTGGTTTAGTATGGGGGTTTACTGTGCTTAAAAACGAGTACAATTGTCCATTTTTTAATGTAACTCCAACTGGAGAGATTAAAACAAAGACTACTCCCCTAGAGTTACAAAAATTCCATTTTCCTTTCTAATGAAATAAAAATCAACAGAGGTGCTAATTCTATCCGAATTTAGATTAATTCCCCGTACTATAGCTGCAATTCCTCTAGTCTTTGTATTTACAATAGTAATTTTTGTCGGTTCCCAAGAAAATGTATCTATACATTTTAACTTAGCTTGTGAATTCAATTGTAATAAAGTAGATACAAGATAGAGAGTATCCGCTGTTTTTTGGCTTACATTGTCAATGCCGTAAATTATTTCCACATTTTTTTTTGTTATACCATCTCCGCAGACCATAGGAAAAAGGGCTTCGTAACCTTTATTTGACGCCATACGTTGAACATGGTATTTCGTCTTTTCGGTTAAGATAGATTGAGAATACACAATGTTATGAATGATAAATGCACCTAATAATAAAAACGAATTTTTCATAAAACAAACATACAATAAAAAGCTCTACGATGAAATACGCATTTTAAAGTCATTAAGTCTCTATTTGATTGTAATGGCGCATAAAAGAGAGAATACATTAATGATTAATCGCCGCAGTAGTCTCTTTCATATGGAAAAATAAAAATAATAAATCAATCTTTAACGCAACGTACGGACATGCCAGTATTAAAATTTTCGTTTAAATCGCCTTCGCCGTCAAAAGAATAAATCATCTCGCCTCCATAATGACTGAGCTTAAGGAAGGAATTTTTGTTAGTAAACATCCAGTAACCTTCAAGGCCTCTACTTACAAATTTACCATCGTCTCCATTTCGAGTCCCCCCAGGTAAGGCGGAAAACCCACTAGCGTTATTACCATTAAAGGTTGACCAACCTTTTTCAGATTTCATTTTGTGTGATACAGAATTATAGTCTGCAGCTGCTTCTTCCCAATTGCTTTTTGCTTGAGCTTTTTCTCTATCACTGTTTAAATATTTATACAGTATTTCCCACTCAGCGTAGCTCGGAATATGAAAACCTTTTGGTGCTAATCCACGGGAATCGGTTAACGCATAATAATTATAAAGTTTTCCATAAAGTTCTCCATTTGAAGTCTGGTTTTCATAATAGCACCAAGCCCCTTTTGTTGAACTTGACCATTCCTCTGCATCTATGACTTGTGGTATCGTGTCGCCATTTCGGTAAACCTCAACATTTAGATTCTTTGTTGTCCAAATTTGTGACCCGATAGTTACTTCATCCCCAATGGTATTTTCTTTTTTTGTTGTATCGTTTTTATCGGTTGAAGAAGAGTTATTGCAATTTGTTAACATTAGAGAAATTATTGTTACAAAAAGTATCCTTGTATTTTTCATATAAATCAAAAGTAATAAGAAAGCATTAGTTTAAACAAGAAAGGCAAAGTTTTCTTTTAAAAACAGTGGTTTAATGTTTACATAGTAAGAACTGGTTACAACTGATTTTATTTTTTGATATCCCCAGCGTATTATTATTTTCCCCAGTTTATTATGAGAGTTCCTGATTTTATTTCCTTCGCGTTTTTTCCATAGGTGTGAACAAGAGATACATTTAATTCACTATTATTGTATTACTAATTTATGCGTTAGCAACTTGAAACCACCCACCTGAAAAATAAAAAACATTATGAAAAAAATTATTACACTTTTATTGACTTTAATTTCAATTAATGTTTATTCTCAGATTATAGAGCAAACGGATACTCTGAATTTCAAAGTTCAACTAAAGCCTGAAAAAATATATTCTTCAATAATTGAAACTGGGTTTACAAGTATTAGTAGACTTTTAGACTCAACAAAAAATCCTAAGTTCTATCTAGAATACAACAAACTAAAAAAAGATAGTAAAGAAATCAAAAAATTCGAAATGGTTTTAATTACAGGTAAGTCAAATGAATCAGGATATTTCCCTTTAAAAATAATTATTAACGATATTGACAATTTCAATGATTTTAACAAATTCGCAGGCTTTATAAACGAAGCAGTTATTTATGGTCATGTTTGTTTAGATTGTGTTCCGACACTCGATTCAATTGTTTCAGGCGAAACCGATGAATTACTTAAAAAAGAATTCTTAACTATGATTAATAGGTTTGTGGAAATGTATTTATTCTTCCCTAAAAAGAAAATAATAATGGGAGAAAGTTTTCATAAAAAAACCTTTTTTGACACAGGATTCTCTGAAATTAAATTAATCAAGATAGTAAACAATGTTGCTGAATTTCGCGCATTTACCCCCAGAAACATTTCTGATGCTAAGAGTCTCGAAGTTATTCATAACATGTTTTATGATATTTCAAATAACTACATTCAAAAAGCACAATGGACCTTGGGTCAAAGGAAATCACAACAAATCAAAGACGGGGAATATTTCACCCCCTTTGATGTGGAAATTGATATAAAAATGGACTTCAATATTGTTACAATTATGATATCAAACTAATACGCGCAATACATCACCTATGAAGTTGTCGGCTTTTGTTGGACTAATTTAGGAAGAGTTGTAATTTTCATACTCTGGTAATATTGATTCTCACGCGCTGAACAAAAAAAAGCCAATCTTTTATGGTGACCCTTTTTGCTAATGAGAATTGTGGGCTAAAATCCTGCCAATGGCATTGCGTTTGGATTTGCCTTTAATCGTTTTTAATTCTCAGAACTTGCAAAAGAATCAATATCCTTTCTGATGACTTCTTGTTTTGAAACAGCTAGAATATACGACAAAATCCTTATCTGGTCATTTTGCAGATTATTCATGCTTATTATTACTGGTTATTATATTTCAATGTCATGACGGGGTATTTTTGGGGTGACTTTTGGGGGTGATACCAATACCAGTTGATATTTTTAGATATGCTCCAAAAATCACAAAAGATGAGGGCTATTTAACAATCTATAGGGAAATAATTAAAAAAACTTTGTAAAAAAAAGCATGAAAAAATTAAATTTTTTATTAGCAAGTGCAATCTTCGGAATATGTATTTCTTGTCAACCCTCAACACGAGAGGGAATAAAAGAACAATATCAAAAAGATAAGAATCTGGAAAAATTCAACCTTGAGGGACTTGACCTAACAGGAGCAAATCTTTATCAAGCAAACCTTGCAGGAGCAAATCTGTCAAAGGCAAATCTGTCAGGGGCAAATCTTGAAGGAGCAAATCTGTCAGGGGCAAATCTGTCAGGGGCAAACCTTGCACATATCGACCTTAGAAAAGCAAACCTTACACAAGTAAATCTTGAAGGAGCAAATCTTGAAGGAGCAAACCTTACAGGTGCTGACTTTACAGGAGCAAATCTCTCCAAGGCTAATCTTTATCAAGCAATTCTTGAAATAACAAATCTTTATGAAGCAAACCTTCAAGGAGCAGACCTTACGAGGGCAAACCTTCAAGAAGCAAACCTTACAAGCGCTAACTTTAAAGGAGCAAACCTTCAAAAAACAGACCTTTCAGGAGCAAACCTTCCAGGAGCAAACCTTGAAGGAGCAAACCTTAACGAAGCATACCTTGTAGATGCAAATCTTTATGATGCAAATCTTACCAGAGCATTCCTTAGAAGAGCAGACCTTAGAGAAGCGGACCTTTCGGGAGCAAACCTTACAGGAGCAGACCTTCAAAAAGCAGACCTTACAGGAACAAACCTCACAGGAACAAACCTTACAGGAGCAGACCGTAAAGGAGTTATAAGAACTGAGTAAAAATTGTGGACATCACACCTTTGATTCAATTATTTACGAAGTCAATTGAGAGAACCCAATAACCATAGAAAAACTCCTTACCACGCTAATTTTCCATAATTGTTTGTAGTAATTATGTTGGCTCAAATCAAACATCACTATTGGACACTGCCACTACTAGTATTTCTTTAACATGTTTTTTTGTCATGTATGGAAACTCAGAAACAAATCAACTATAAATTATTCGTTCCCTTTCTGTAGTTAATGGCACATGTAAGTAATTGATATTCAAAGAAAATGTAAATTTAGCATTGCTTATTGTTCCTTTTGCCGTAGCATAGCACCAAAAAAGGAACAATGCTCACTACAAAAATCAAATCCGCAGAACATCTCGAAGAACACGAATTAAACAAGATTCTCAAACACCTCTCAAAAAACGAAGAATGGTTGTATTACCTGATTGTTCGACTGGGAGTTTCAACCGCCTTGAGATTTTCTGATTTGTCTCAAATCAAATGGTCTGATGTCCTGAATAAAGAAGTACTTCTTCTTAATGAGAAGAAAACAGGAAAACGACGAGAAATACCTCTTGGAAAAGAACTTTCAGAAAATCTGAAAGTCACATACAAAAAACTCGGTTCTCCGTCGGTAGATGAATTGGTTATTCCTATTACTATTAGGGCTGTCAATAAACAAATCAAAATCCATGCTTTTAGAGCTGGAGTCAGGGGAAAGAGAATTTCAACTCACACTTGGAGAAAGACATTTGGAAGAGAAGTTTGGAAACGGAACAACTACTCTGAGGCATCTCTCATCAAATTGTCGCTCCTGTTCAACCATTCATCTACAGCCATAACCCGAATCTATCTTGATATAACAAGGGAAGAAGTTGGAGATATGTATGCCATCCAAGATTTATTCGTGTACTAGGGAAGTTGCTCGCAGAGGTGAAATCACCCCACCCCAACTCCTAATAAAAGATATACTCTAAAATAATACCACTGATACAATTTTATATTTTAGTTAAATTAATAAATGCTATGTTTGTGTAAGTCCTTATTGTAAGAATATTCCACACAAAACATTTCATGAAAATCAGACAAATTTTAGATAAGATTGATGAAAATCAACTTTTCGTACCCGCCTTTCAAAGAGAATACGTATGGAAAAGAAATGATGCAAAGAATCTGATTTCCTCACTCATAAAAGATTACCCCACAGGAACAATGTTGACGTGGGAAACAAATAATCCACCAGAGCTAAAAGGCAATTACAAATACAATGAAAACAAGGGCTCTGTTAAAATTATCCTTGATGGTCAACAACGAATAACCACATTATACATGTTAATGAGAGGTGAAATACCGCCGTACTATACTGAAAAAGAAATTGAAAATGACATTCGTAACCTGTACGTAAATGTTCAAACCCTTGATTTGGAGTATTACAAAGTCAAATTAATGGAGAATAATCCAATTTGGGTTAATATAACCGACATATTCAAGAGTAATGTAAGATATGGAGATGTTCGGGATGAATTGGAAAAACGAAATAACGGTGAGCGGTTGTCTAAAGATGAAGACCGCAATATTGAAAATAATTTTGCGGCAATTCGAGAAATAGAAGGAAGAGACTTTCTTGAACAGATTATTCCTGTTAAAGCAACAATTAAAGAAGCCATTGACATTTTTTATATTGTTAATGCAAGTGGTGTGAATTTAACTGATGCAGAGTTAGCACTAGCCCAAATATCAGGATATTGGCCTTCTGCTAGGGATTTGTTCAAGAAAAAACTGCAGTTTTTGGAAGAGAGAGGATGGGTGTTTAAACTTGATTTTATCGTGTACGTATTATTAGCTGTAACACATAAAATGGCATCCAAAATGGAAAAGTTGCATACTGCCGACAACAAAGAAAAATTGATGGATGCGTGGAAAGTTTTAGACGAGACCGTTTTAGACTACGTATGTAATTTGCTTCAGAGTCAAGCTTATATTGACCATACTGATGAAATCAACTCTGTTTATGCTTTGATTCCGATTATTGTTTACACTTTCAACAAGCCAGATAAGAGATTAAACGAGGACGAAATCAAAAAAACAATCAAATGGTTTTACTATACCCAAATCAGATTCCGTTATATCAGTCAACTTGCTCAGAAGCTAGACAAGGATATTGGGATTGTTACAGATAATCCAAATCCATTTGATGCTTTACTTGCTCTGATTAACGAAGAACGGCCATTAGAAATTAAATCTTCAGAATTTATCGGTAGAGATATTCGCCATCCATTATTCTCATTAATGAAATGGTATTTCAAAAGTAAAGGTGCTGTATGTTTAGGTACTGGCCTTTCACTGAGGAAGAATATGGGTAAAAAGTACAGTCTTGAAAGAGACCACATTTTTGCGTATTCCATTTTGCGCGATTCAGAGTATTATGATATGGAGAATCAATATCATTATGCCATAGCACAGGAAATTACCAATCGAGCAATTCTGACTTCCACTATTAACAGGGAAAAGTCGGCAATTTTCGCACATGAGTACCTGTCCAATGTTAAAAGGACATTTCCGAATGCATTAAAACTTCAATGTATTCCTGAAGATGAAAACTTATGGAGGGTTGAAAATTACGAGCAATTTTTAGATGCGAGACGTCAACTATTATCAACCGAATTAAATAATTTCTTAGAAACGATTTCAATAGGTTCCGCATCAGTTACGACCAATGTTGATTTGTTGGACATGATTGCTTCAGGGGAGCATGGATTTCTCGAATTCAAATCTACAATGCGATGGAATTGGCGAGAAAATCGACTTGATAAAAAAATGGAGGACATTATTATCAAGACGATTTCTGCTTTTGCGAATGCTCAGGGTGGAAAATTACTAGTGGGGGTTACCGATGAAGGAGAAATACTTGGTCTAGATTCCGATTACAATACATTTAAGGAAGCAAATAAAGACCATTTTGAATTGCACCTAAGAAATATTGTAAATAATGCATTTGGCAAAGAGTTTAGTGCTGTTTTTCTAACTGTACGTTTCCCGATGTTAAAGGATTTGGAGATTTGTGAAATTGATATAAAAGCCTCAAACAAACCTCTTTATTGTGAGATGGCTGATAGGAATGGTGCTTTTCAAAAGAAGTTCTATGTGAGAAGTGGAAACTCATCACAAGAACTAGATATTGAAGAAACAGCATCTTACATAAAAACTAGATATTAAATTAATACAACACAAATATGTCAGACGACCAGAAAAAACAACTTGAACAACAGCTTTGGAATATAGCCAATACGCTGAGAGGCAAAATGAATGCGGACGAGTTTCGTGACTATATTTTGGGCTTTATTTTCTATAAATACCTTGCCGAGAAAATGGATATTTATGCAAATAACATTTTAAAAGCCGACAAGATTAAATACAAAGAGATAAAGGAAAACACCAAACAAGGCAAAGAATACATTGAAGCCATCAAAGAGGAATCTTTGGAAAAATTGGGTTATTTCTTAAAACCTTCTGAATTGTTTAGTGAAGTGGCTAAACGTGGCAACAGCGATGTAGAAGGTGAAAACAATTTCATACTCGAAGACCTGCAAAAAATTCTGAACAACATTCAGCTCTCGACAATGGGAACGGACAGTGAAGAAGATTTTGACCATTTGTTTGAAGATATGGATTTGAACAGCACCAAACTTGGGAAATCTCCAGAAGCAAGAAATGAAATAATTGCAAAGGTGCTATCGCACCTTGACAAAATTGATTTCAAACTAGAGCAAACCGAATTAGATGTACTGGGCGATGCTTACGAATATCTCATTGGACAGTTTGCCAGCGGAGCAGGGAAAAAAGCAGGTGAATTTTATACACCGCAAGAAGTAAGTAAAGTATTAGCAAAAATAGTAACCACAGGAAAAAGCAAACTCAAATCGGTTTACGACCCTACTTGTGGTTCGGGTTCTTTGTTGCTTCGTGTGGCAAAGGAAGTAAAAGAAGTGAGCAACTTTTACGGACAGGAAATGAACCGTACCACTTACAACCTTGCCCGAATGAATATGATTTTGCACGGTGTGCATTACCGCAAGTTTGACATTAAGCAAGAAGATACTTTAGAACATCCACAACACAACGGAAAACAATTTGAAGCCATTGTAGCCAATCCGCCATTTTCGGCTAATTGGAGTGCAAACCCATTATTTACAAGTGATGACCGTTTTAGCCAATACGGACGATTAGCACCTGCAAGCAAAGCGGACTGGGCATTTGTACAACATATGATTCACCATTTGGCAGAAAATGGAACAATGGCAATTGTATTGCCTCACGGTGCTTTATTTAGAAGTGGTGCAGAACAACACATTCGTAAGTACTTAATTGAAGACAGAAATTATTTAGACGCAGTAATTGGATTACCTGAAAAAATATTTTTTGGCACTGATATTCCAACTTGTATTTTGGTATTTAAAAAATGTAGAGAAACTCCAAATGATGTAGTTTTTATTGATGCAAGCCAACATTATGGAAAAGCAACACAAAACTATATTCGTCAAGAAGATATTGACAAAATGATTTCTACGTATCAAAATAGAGTTACAGAAACCAAATATAGTTTTGTAGCAACATTAGCACAAATTGAAGAAAACGATTACAACTTGAATATCCCAAGATATGTTGACACATTTGAGGAAGAAGAAGAAATTAATTTAGTTTCCGTTTCAAAAAAGTTGGTTGATTTAGAAAAAAACATAAAAAGCACCGAAAGTGAAATTGCGAAATTTTGTAATGAACTAAATATTTCAACTCCATTCTAATCTATGAGAAATACAAAGACACAGCCTGTTTTGCGTTTCCCTAATTTTAAGGAGGAATGGAAACCAGTTAAACTAAACGAGATTTTAAAAGAGCATAAAACACGAAATACAAAAAGTGAATATGATGAAGTCTTTTCTGTAGCTAAGGAAAAAGGAGTGATAAATCAAATTGAACACTTAGGCCGTTCTTATGCCTCAGATGATATAACTAACTATAAAGTAGTTTTTCCAAATGATTTTGTATATACGAAAAGCCCAACTGCTGGCTTTCCATTTGGAATTATCAAGCAAAATAAAATGGATAGAACAGGAGTTGTCTCTGTTTTATATGCAGTATTTAAACCTAAAAATATTGAATTAGGTTTATTGCTTGATTTCTATTTTTCGTCTTGGGTAAACACCTATAATTATCTTGTCCCTTTAGTACATAAAGGTGCAAAAAACACTATGAACATTGGAAATGAAGACTTTCTGAATGGTGCAAAAATTTCTTTACCACCCCAAAAAGAAGAACAAAAAAAGATAACTGACTTTCTTATTAGTATTGATAACAGAATTACTCAATTAAAAGAAAAGAAAGAAAATTTAGAGCAATACAAAAAGGGAATCACCCAAAAAATATTTTCACAAAAGCTAAGGTTTAAAGATGACAATGGAAATGAATTTCCTAAATGGGAATATAAATTTGGGAACAAACTTTTTGAACCAATTTCTAATAAAACACATAATTCAGACTTGCCAATTTTAGCAATTTCACAAGAGTATGGTGCAGTACCAAGAGAGATGATTAATTACCAAATTTCAGTAACTGAAAAAAGTATTGATGGTTATAAAGTAGTTGAAGAGGGTGATTTTATCATAAGCTTAAGGTCATTTCAAGGTGGTATTGAATATTCTAACTACAAAGGAATTTGCAGTCCAGCCTATATTATTTTAAGGTCAAAAATTGATATTAATGACCACTTTTATAAGACTTATTTTAAGACAAATAATTACATACAAGAATTATGTAGAAAACTTGAAGGTATTAGAGATGGAAAGATGATTAGTTACAAATATTTTTCTGAAATAAAGTTGCCGTATCCTTCAAAAAACGAACAAAATAAAATATCCGATTTTTTGGATAAACTAGATAAACAAATTCAGCAGGTTTCATCGCAATTAGAGGCAACAAAAGAATTTAAAAAAGGGTTGCTTAATAAACTATTTCCTAATTGATTATGGCCAAGCAACCCGAACAAATATTAGAAGAACAATTGGTGGCACAACTGCAAAGGTTGGGTTATGGCTTGGTGCAATTGAAAGACGAAAAAGATTTAATTGGCAACCTCAAGCAGAAATTAGAAAAACACAATAATATTCAATTCAGCAAAGCGGAGTTTGAAAAAGTATTGAATATTTTAAGCAAAGGTTCAGTATTTGAAAAAGCCAAAACACTAAGAGAAAAACAACACATTGTTAGAGACAATGGAGACAACCTGTATTTTGAGTTTATCAATTCAGAGCATTGGTGTCAAAATCAGTTTCAGGTTACGCATCAAATAACTGTTGAAGGCACTTACAAAAACCGATACGATGTTACTTTATTGGTAAATGGTTTGCCATTGGTTCAAATAGAACTCAAACGCAGAGGGCTGGAACTGAAAGAAGCCTTTAACCAAATTAACCGCTATCAACGTCATTCATTTGGGGCAAATTCTGCCTTATTTCAATATCTGCAAATATTTGTAATCAGCAACGGAGTAAATACAAAGTATTACGCCAACAACAGGCATCAATCTTTCAAACAAACTTTCTACTGGACAGACAAAGAAAATAAACGGCTTACCAATATTCTCAACGGTTTTACAAGTGAGTTTTTAGAGCCTTGCCACATCAGCAAAATGATATGCAAATACATTGTGCTGAACGAAACCAATAAAATATTAATGGTTCTTCGTCCATATCAGTTTTATGCAGTAGAATCACTAATAGACAGAGTAAAGAACAGCAACAAAAACGGATATATTTGGCATACCACAGGTTCGGGTAAAACCTTAACATCATTTAAAGCCAGTCAGATTTTGATGAACCTGCCACAAGTAAGAAAAGTAGTATTTGTGGTGGACAGAAAAGATTTAGATTACCAAACCAACAAAGAGTTTAACAGCTTTAGTAAAGGCTGTATTGACGGCACGGACAACACCAAACAATTGGTTCAACAGTTTTCAGACGATACCAAACTCATTGTTACCACCATTCAAAAACTCAATACTGCCATCAGCAAAAAACAGTATTTGAGCAAAATGGAAAAACTGCAAGACGAACGCATTGTTTTCATTTTTGACGAATGCCACCGTAGTCAATTTGGCGAAACACATAACCGCATCAAAGCATTCTTTAATAACATTCAGTTATTCGGTTTCACTGGAACTCCGATTTTTGCTGATAATGCTGTGAAAAATGAACAGGGAAAACGCACTACCAAAGAACTCTTTACCGACTGCCTACACAAATATGTAATCACCGATGCCATCAAGGATGAAAACGTCTTAAAGTTTGCAGTAGAATACGTTGGAAAATATAAACGCAAAGAATCCGCAACGGAGATTGATATAGAAGTTGAAGACATTGACACCAAAGAGTTGATGGATTCACCGAAACGATTAGAAAAAATCACTGATTATATTATCGCCAATCACAACCGCAAAACACATAATCGTGATTTTACTGCAATGTTTTGTGTTAGCAGTGTAGAAAATGTAATAAAATACTATGACATCTTCCAACGTAAGAAATTAGAAGGTTTACATAACTTAAGAATCGCAACCATTTTCAGTTATGCAACCAATGAAGACGACGCAGATGCTAACGGATTCTTACCTGAAGAACTTTCGGTTGTAGAAGAGCCAGCCGCTTTGTTTGGATTACAGGTACATAGCCGTGAAAAATTGGACGAGTTTATCGGACATTACAACACAATGTTTGAAACCAAATTTTCGACCAAAGACAGTGAAAGTTTTTACAACTACTACAACGACATTTCCAAGAAAGTAAAAGAACGGAAAATTGACATTCTGCTAGTGGTTAATATGTTCCTCACAGGGTTTGATAGTCAGACACTCAACACGATGTACGTGGACAAGAACCTGAAATATCACGGATTGATTCAAGCCTATTCAAGAACAAACCGAATATTAAACGAACAAAAATCGCAAGGGAACATCATCGTTTTCCGCAATCTTAAAAATGCGACAGACCAGGCTATTACACTATTCAGCAACAAGGAAGCGATAGAAGTAATCATCATGAAGCCTTATGAAGATTATGTTGCCAAGTTTGATGAATCTTTTGAACGGTTATTGTCATTTGCGCCAACAGTCAACAGTGTAAACGATTTAAATAGTGAAGATGAGGAACTGGAATTCATCAAAGCTTTTAGGGAGTTGATGAGGATTAAAAATATTCTGACCGCTTTTTCGGATTTTAAATGGGAAGATTTGGCAATGGCTGAACAACTTTTTGAAGATTACAAAAGCAAGTACCTCGATTTGTATGACAAAGTAAAAAGTAATCATCAAAAAGAGAAGGTTTCCATTTTGGAAGATGTTGACTTTGAATTAGAATTGATTCACAGAGACGAAATCAATGTGAATTATATTATTCAGTTACTGATAAAATTGAAAACGACCGTGCAGTCAGATGTGACAAAAACTGAGACTGAAATTTTTAATTTACTCAACAGTGATTCACAATTACGAAGCAAGCGTGATTTGATTGAAAAGTTCATCAAGGAAAATCTTCCTCAATTAGAAGAAGATGAAGAAGTTACTGAAGCATTTGAAGATTTCTGGGCTGTAGAACAAGAAAAGGCATTTAATCAACTAGTAAAGGATGAAAAGCTAATCGCCCATAAAACAGGGAAGATTATTGAAGATTATCTATTTGCCGAGAGAGAACCATTGCGAGATGAGGTTCTTGAACTTATTGAAGGCGATAAACCCACTGTTTTAGAGCGTAAAAAGGTTGGCGACAGAATACTAACTAAGATATTAGATTTTGTTGACACCTTTATTAATGGCATGCCCGCCTGATTCAATTGGTTTGGAATACGAATATTGACATATTCCGTTCTTCCCTAAATTGGCTATATTTGACTTATGGGAAATGAAATAATAGGAAGAATTTACTTTTCGGTTGATAATGAAGATTGGTATGGTGATACTTCTGAACCTGTACTTCACGGTTTTCATCTTTTGGATTACGTCAGCACTAATAGATGGTCCTTTATCAGCTCCAATCAAAAAACTTGTAAAATATTCCTTCATCAAGAGAAAAATGCTTTAAATCCCAATATGTTGAATTTGCCATTAATAGAAATGGCAGAGACATTCATTGTACTAGATTCGAAACAGGGTAAAGAAGATGATTATAGCGGTTACCCTGACGACATTCTTCTTCCTGCCTCATTCGACCCTCACAATTCCTACTTGATTGATATCCTGTTATTTTTAGGAATTAAGTTGAATTTAATAGATAAGTCCGAAGCAGCGATATTGAGTAAAGATTGGACGGGAATCGGGGAATTTGACATTATAGATGTTGAGATTGAAATGCGTGTTATCTCTAAAATAAACGAAGTAATTGACTTTTTAGTAAAAAATAAGATTAGAGTTGGAGCGGTTAGTAGGCAATCTATTGCAAAATATCCCCAGCGATTTAATGAGATAGATTTCCCAAATATTGAAAAGCTCAGATTTAATTGTTACAGCCGAATTAGTTAATTACACGAGTTTCCGTTGGAACGAGTAAATGTAATGCAATTTGGGTATTATCAAAAAGGGTATTCGCAACCCACTTCTCGGCAATTGAAGTTTTTACATCAAACCCTATTAACTTTGAAAAGTTATGAGTTTGCTTTTTGGATTTGAATCATTTCTCCCAAACGAAACTGGAGAAAAAGAGTTTGCTAAATTAGATTTTGAGGTTAGCAAATTGGAAGAGATGTTAAGACCGCTTGTTTTAGAATTAGAACAAAAGAAATCAAAACGAGATACATTGGCTCTGGTTTTTAACCCTCACATCATCATTTCAGAGGTGAATACGCCCAGTATGGGCCACAGTTATCTTGGTAAGATTAGAATTCCTGCCAACTCCATATATAATACACAGGATAAGCCCAAGTTTCTTAATTTCAGTTTAGGCAAGGTCTCCATTTACACAGGAAAGGATGACCCAAAGTTGTCATTACTAGCCAAGGAGAAGGCGAAAGATGTCATTAGGAGAAAAATATTTAAACTTTTTTAATAACTCTATTGCATTAATAAAAGTTATTATCTAGGTTTGCATCATGATAAAAACGAAAATCAAATTCACGGTAGTCGAAACAAAGTGTACCGACTATAAACCCTTACTACCTCGAATCGGCGGAGTACGAACCGAAAAAGTTAAACCTTTAAACGTTCGTAAAAATGAAAAAACTCCCATTACATCAACTCGTAGAGAACCCACTAACCCAAACACTATATCCCACTGAAAACTCAATTGACAGACTATGTATGTCAATTGAACTATTCGGTATTTTGGAAAACATAATTGTCTATAAATTGGACAGTTGTGAAACGCCACTTTATCAAATCATTTCTGGTAACCGAAGAAAAAAGGCCGCCGAAATTGTTGGACTGAATGAAGTCCCCTGTACCATTGTTGAACCTGTCGAAATCACAGAGGCATTGGTTCGTAGCCACCAGGAACACCGTACCAAAGAACCATCTGACATCCTTAAGGAACTGCTAGTATTAAAGGAACAGTTCGGATTACGTCAAGGTGTGCGTCCAACCACCCCTGAGATGATTAAGGCGAAAAAATACAAAGACGCCCTTATAAGTGAGGTCGGTAAACATACCACAGACAGACTACTTTCGATTCACAAGGTTGCCGTTGAGTTATCCGATAACGACGACGTCAAGTATAAGTCACTTATTGGACGATTGGATAAGTCTAATAATATTACTGGTACGTTGAAAACCTTAGCGAATGAACTCAAAGAAAAACAAAATAGAGTTCAAACACCGACCAACTTTGAAGTCAGGAAGACCAACATCCGAATCATTCCCAAATCGTCGGAAAATGTTGAAGATATTGAGGATGAATCAGTTCAACTAGTTGTGGCGTCTCCTCCATTTCACAAAAAACGTGATTATAAGCTTGGTGTTGGTGAATTGGGTCATGAAAGTGCAGTTATGTCCTTTGTGAATCGATTGGTAAAACACTTTTCAGAGTACAAACGTATTCTCCGAAAAGATGGAACCATGTGGATTAATCTTGGTGACTATATCGACGGGTTTGGTTATGAAATGGCTCCTGAGAGATTTGCCATTGCGATGATGGACAA
>Ga0114969_10002544_pt1 | contig 14982 bp, 13 predicted proteins | sample M_130807_MF_Meta_FD_87316 | JGI IMG/M metagenome (GOLD analysis project Ga0114969, IMG submission 87316) | Freshwater microbial communities from Lake Montjoie, Canada to study carbon cycling - M_130807_MF_MetaG | ecosystem: Environmental > Aquatic > Freshwater > Lake | place: Lake Montjoie...
CAACAGAAATAATTGCAATGGTTTTGTCTTTGAAGTCAATAAGAAAACGGCGAACGAGTTCATCCACCAACGAAGATTTTCCGGCACCACCTGTTCCGGTGATTCCGAGAATCGGAGTCTTAACTGATTTTGCTTTCTGATGAATTTCAGTCAATGCGGGCTTCGCCACATCCGGAAAATTTTCTGCTGAAGAAATCAATCGCGCAATCGAATGCGGATGCTTTGCATCGAGATGATTTATTTCTCCGTTCAAAATTTCACCCGTTGCGAAATCACACTGTTGCAACAAATCATTTATCATTCCCTGCAATCCCATTGAGCGACCATCATCAGGATGATAAATTCGTGTGATGCCATAATCATGTAAGTCAGCAATTTCAGAAGGGAGAATAGTGCCGCCGCCGCCGCCGAAAATTTTTATGTGCCCGCAACCATTTTCCTTCAGCATGTCGTGCATGTATTTGAAAAACTCGTTGTGCCCGCCCTGGTAACTCGTAATCGCAATCGCCTGTGCATCTTCCTGAATGGCGCAGTCCACAATTTCTTTCACACTCCGGTCGTGCCCAAGGTGAATCACCTCCGCACCGCTCGCCTGAATAATACGGCGCATGATATTTATCGCAGCATCGTGCCCGTCGAACAGCGATGCAGCAGTCACAATTCTGATTTTGTTTTTTGGTTTATAAACTTCAACTGGCTTCATACTACTCTGAAATTTTCAGTTGCGAAAATACGAGGGAATGACAATTGTAACTTACTAAAACAAAAAGAGCCCTCAAAATATTTGAAGGCTCTTTTTGTATACTTTTTATTTAGACTCTACTGTAATACTATGTTAAATACAACACCGTTAATTTCAACTGTTGCCTGACTATCGCAAGCGCCTGTTCCGAAATCCAATGTGCGAACAGGTTTTCCATCAGGAGTAATATCAATTGTTCCTTGCTTAATATACGGACAGCCAACAGCAATTATCAATGGATCAGTTATGCTTGCGGTAAAACTTACACCGGCGCGACTTACTCCCTCAGCATTACCTGTTATTGAATATACATCATCCAGTGGTGTTAATGTTGATTGTCCTTCCACCCATTCGCGGTTTCGTTGCGATGTCCAGCTCATTGTAGTTCCATCAGTAAATAGAATATTTGCTAAGCTGACATTAATGCCATAAGTATAGTGGCCCGCTCCGTTTAATCCATTATTGGTTACAGTCTTCATGTAGTCATACTTATCACCGCTTACATAGTAATTGTGAGTGGAAATAGTAATAACTGTTCCTGCATCGCGGTATTGTCCGGTCCAGGTAGCTTTTATTTCTCCTTTGCGATACTTGTTATCCCAGCCACTGCACATACAACCTTGTGAACTGGTAGTATCAAATAATATAGTGATTGATTTTTCGCCGGTAATTGTATCAGGAATTGTATCTAAAAATACTTCGGCACAAGAAGGAAGCAGTGCAAAACTTGCATCTTCCACTTTGTAAATACTGTTTTCATACGCCGATGAATTTATAGCATCCCAGATTCGGTCAGACTCGTTTTCAGCTTTAAAATTGTCAGATGCTACGGAAGTATCATCATCACTTTGCTCTTTTTTACATGAGTTGAAAGTTGCGAGTGAGGCAAATAACATTGCGAGTAACGAAAACTTAAAAATTCCTTTTTTCATATTTCTTTATTTTTTATGAATTTAGTTAATCAGATGAAAATTTATCTAAAAAAGATGTATCAGTGTAAGGGGCAAATGTATAAGCATTTGGTGTGCCAACAATATTAATGCGGACCACCAGGGCCTGGACCTTTTGGCGGAGGCATTCCGTTTTCATGTTGTTGTTTTAATTGTTCAAGTAAGTAAAGCTTGAATTTTTGTTCGGCTACCCAGAATTTTGCTACCTTTTTCACAGGCAGTACTTTTTTAAACTCTTCATTGTATTTCTTTTTAATGTTGAGTTCGTCTAACTGTGAACTGAATTCGGCATCAATAGTTTTTGCAACATCAGTATCGCTCATATCATCGAAATTAATTTTAGCATTCATAAGTTTTGACATTCTGCTTTTCCTAATTGCTTCCATTTCAGTATCGAATTGATTGTAAACAGGCCAAAAAACTTTAGCCTCATCAGAGGTTAGATTTAACTCTTTGGTAATATAGCCCACTTTAATGGCTTCAATTTTTTCTTTTTTTTCGCCATCACCTGCAGGACCAGGTTGTGCTTTTGCGAGTAAACAACTCAACAAAATCGTAATTACTAAAATTGTCTTTTTCATTTTGTAAAATTTATTTTATGATTTATAGGTTTTGTATGTCGTCCAGAGTTATTCCGTTTAAGTCGTTCAGCGATTCTTCGAAATCTGAATTTTGAACTTCAATTCCGGCATTCAGATTATTGAAGGATTTTTCATTCATCTGAGCTAAAATTGAGCTTTCGTCAAGCGATGATATATTTTCAGAAAGGTATGCACTAATTTCTTCGTTGCTTATCAGTGCTAATGGAGATATGGTTTCAATTTCATCAACCGGTTTTGTTATAACAACAATTGCCAAAATCAAAACAGCAAGTACAGGTGCTGCAGCAAACAAATGTGTTATGCGAAATGAATATTGAAAATACTCGCTCACACTTTCTAAAATGGTGAGTGATTTTTTGCGGGAAGTTTTTTGGAGAATTTCGTTTGGCAATCGTTCGAAATATCCGTAAGGCACCTCAAACATTTCTTGCTTTTTAAAAGCGGCTAATCCTGAATTTTTTAATTCATGGCTAACAGATTCAGCCTGAATTTTTTCCATCACATTTTCTTCCACCGTGCTGAAATAGTTTTCAGGAACAATAAACAGATTCTCTTTTTTCCGTTCTGCCAGAAGCGGAGAGAGTTGTTTTAATTCATTCAATATGTCGTTCCTGTTTTCCATTTTGTGTCGATATTACTATGATGTTTTAGTTGGCAGAGGGTTTAATCAGCCAGTAAAAATTTCTCTACTTTTTTTACAGCATGATGAAATGATGCTTTTAAAGCCCCTTCCGTAGTGCCAAGCACCAGACTCATTTCTTCGTAGGGCATTTCATCATAATAGCGAAGATTGAAAACTATCCGTTGTTTTTCAGGTAAATTCAAAATGGCTTCCTGCAGTTTAAGTTCTGTTTTGCTCTCCGAAAAATTTCCGGAATTGGTGAGTTTATTTTTTAATTCCTTAGTTACATCTTCAATAGGAAGATAAAACCGTTTCTTCTTGCTGTTTAAAAAAGTGATGCTTTCGTTGGTGGCAATCCGGTACAACCAGGTAAACAGTTGCGAGTCTTCACGAAAACCATCCAAACTCTTCCACACTTTGATAAAAACATTTTGCAGAATATCATTTGCATCGTCGTGGTCAATTACAATGCGGCGGATGTGCCAGTACAACCGCTCTTGATACCGACGAATGAGAATGGTGTAACTCTCCTCGCGTCGATCAGTTGTGCGAAACTGCATTAATAATTCTGCATCGGTTATTTGAAGGGTCATTCAGTTGCTAATATATTTTTAGAAAGTTGACATATTGACTATTAAGAATTCTCAGGGTTTAAAATGATGAATTATTTTATTGTTTAAAATAAAAAAAGCCGTCTCATGAATTGAGATCGGCTTTCTTTCAATCTAAAATCTTGTTTATTTCCTGCCAACAACCTTCTTCACCGCTTCCACCACATTTGGTGTATCAATATTGTACTTCGTTAAAAGCTCTTCGGGTTTTCCGCTTTCGCCGAATGAATCCTGAACGGCAATCATTTCAATTGGTACCGGAAAATTTCTGCTTAATACTCCGGCAATGCTTTCTCCCAATCCGCCATATTGCTGATGCTCTTCGGCTGTTACACAACATTTTGTTTTGCGCACTGAATTCAGAATTGCTTCTTCATCCAATGGTTTTATAGTGTGAATGTTTATCACTTCGCACGAAATATTTTTTGCAGCCAGAATCTTTGCGGCTTCAATTGCTTTCCAAACCAGGTGACCACAAGCGAAAATGCTGACATCAGTTCCTTCGCTCATCAATTGTGCTTTTCCAATAATGAATTGTTCGGCAGTAGTGATGTTCGGAGTTTTTGGTCTGCCGAAGCGCAGATAAACAGGTCCTTCATAATCAGCAATAGCAATCGTTGCTGCTTTTGTTTGGTTGTAATCGCATGGCACAATTACGGTCATACCCGGTAACATTTTCATCATTCCGATATCTTCAAGAATCTGGTGTGTGGCTCCGTCTTCGCCAAGTGTTAAGCCCGCATGCGATGCACATATTTTTACATTCTTCCCTGAGTAAGCAATGCTTTGGCGAATCTGGTCATACACTCTTCCGGTTGAAAAATTAGCGAAGGTTCCTGTATATGGTATCATTCCGCCAATGGTTAAACCAGCTGCCACACCCATCATGTTTGCTTCAGCAATTCCTACCTGAATAAACCGCAAAGGAAATTCTTTAATGAACTCATCCATACGCAATGAACCTGCAAGGTCAGCGCTGAGTGCAACTACTTTTGGGTTTTTACGCGCAACTTCTGCGAGTCCGGCACCAAAGCCGCCTCGTGTTTCTTTCATGTCTTTATTGGTGTATTGTTCGAGCATGTTTATCGGTGCTTGTTCTATCATGATTAAAATTTTGCGGAGGCAGTTCCCCCTTCTGTTATGTTAATGAGTTGTTCTTTTGAGTCAGTGGTTTTCTTCGACATTTTCGTGCGAAAAATAATCTTGTAAGTGCCGGGTTGCAAGGCTACTGTTTCCACACCTCCAAATTCACCAAGGGTATAAATTTTTTGCCAGTTGGTTCCATTTAACCAAAGAATTCCTCCATAACCTGGAACCGATTTCTGAATGGTTAATACACCAGGAGTAGGAATTTCAATGGTTGTTGTTTTACTCTGAGCAATATCAATATTGTGAAGCTTAGTTCTTGGAAGTGTTAAAAATTCAAGATCATATTTTCCGCAAATAAATTTTTGTTTGGAGTTAATTTCCTGAACATGCACAGTTCCATATTTTTCAGATTGCTTTATTAGGCATTTTATTTTGTTGTTAATGTTATTGTTAATTGTTGTGCCTTGTAATTTGATAAATAAATATCCCTGAGGAGCAGGCACATCTACTTTGTTAATGCTTTTTGGAGCCAGTTCAATATCTTTTAATTCAACAGGTGGAGTTGTTTGAACAACCAGGTTATAAGCACTCACCGGATCAAGATTTACAGTATCAGAAATTCCTTTGTAGTTGAGCGTGTGTGTGTAGTTGTATCTTATGGCTCCGCTTCGGTTATCATAAAAAGTCATAACAGCATCAGTTTCTGAAGCATTATTATTTATATCGAGCAAATTCACCTGAATATAAGTCGGATTAAGTGCAGCATTCAGAATTTGCTGCATTGCATTTTTAAAACCCTGTGGGTCTTGTGCATTATAAAAAGCACCCATGCATTGCAGGTTGCTGATTATAGTATTGTCGGCATTTAATCCAATTATAAACGGCCTGAGGAACACACCGTTTTTTTGTAGTGCAAGAGAAACTGCGCAAGGATCAACATCACAACTTTCAGCACCATCAGTAATCAGAATTAGAATATTTCGCGAATTGTTGTCTTTTGGATAATCATACGCGGCCTTTTCCATTGACATGCTTATTGGTGTAATCCCCATAGGCTCCAGCTTCTTTAAAGATTCTTTTATGATACCTGCATTATCAGTTCCAAAGGGCACAAGCAACTTTGTATCGTTGCAATCATTGAGCGATGAAACAGACTGGCTGCCATAAACGCGAAGCCCTAACTCAATATTTGGTTTTCGCTTTAGCGTATCAATAATTTCTCCGAGGATTCTTTTTGCAACATTCATTCGGGGCTCATTTCCCCACGACACCATCATACTGGATGAAGCATCAACTAAAAATAAAATTCGTGTAATGGGTACTGAAGGAATAGTTTGCGCGCAGCTCTTTGAAATGCCAAGAGTGACTACAGCAATTGAAAGAATTAAAATAAAAAAACAATTTCTCATAGTTTCACCTGTGTGGTTTTGTTTGATGAAACTGTAAATATTTTTTGCTGAGTAAGGTTGGCTCTTTTTCCTTTATCAGGTCTTGAAATCAAAATATATTCTCCTGGCTGAATCTGTAAACTGGTGTTTGATTTCAATGCATTGAAATCATAAACTTTTGTCAAAGTATTATTTTCTTTAAAAAACAATGTTGCCACTACCAGTTGCATTGGTTGTAAAGTAACTGTACCCGGAACCGGAATATGTATTACGGTTTCAGGTGATTGTTGCAGCCGCACTCCGTATTTATAAATTCTTGGAACAGTCAGAATTTCAAGATCATAATCGCCTGCCAGGTATTTTCGGGTGGAATTAAAATCCTGAACATATAATATTTCTTCAGTTCCGACCTTTCGAACAATACATTGAACCGGGGTATATGAATTTGTTTGACCATCAATTTTTAAATCCAGTTTGCCTTGCTGGATATCTAATGCAATCATATTGTGTTTGCCTGGGAGTAATTCAATGTTGTTTTTTCTCGCAGAAGGGAATGTGTGAATTATTAAATCGTATCTTCCTTTGGGATCCAGTCGAAGCGTATCAGGTATTCCATTCGCATCCAAAGTATGAACGAAATTGAAAAGTGTTTTTTGAGAATAATGATCAATGAAGCTCATTTCCACATTCGTTTCTGTCGGCATTCCATAAGCATCCAGTAAATTTACCTGAACAGTTGTTCGGTTCAATGCTTGTTTTACCACTGCATTAAGGACTCCTCCGAATTCATTTTCATCTGCTACATCAAAATAAGTTCCAAGGCAGTTAAAAAACTTTTTGAGTGAATCTGTAATTCCCAGCCCGACAATAAATGGTTTTAATGCAATTCTTTTTTGATGAAACGATTCGGCAAGATCACACGGATTGTCATTACAGGTTTCAACACCATCAGTAATCAGTATAATTGAATTAAATGCTGTAGTGTCTCTTGGAAAATCATTCAGTGATTGTTCGAGAGAATAAGTTATTGGGGTTTGGCCCTGAGGAGTAATGCGCTTCAGGGCTTGTTTTATGTTCTCAGAATTTTTTTTTGCAAACGGAACTTCAAGCTTTGTGTCTTTACAATTATTCTGAGCTTTCGGATATTGATGACCAAGCACGCGCAACGCAAATTCCACTTTAGGATTGATGCGCTCCATGCTGTCAATAAACGAAACGAGAATATTTCCGGCTAATTCAAACTTTACCTGTTGTTGAAACTTTTGCTTCATGCTTCCGCTTCCATCGAGAACAATAAGTACCCTTGAAATCTGTGCGAAATTTTTTTCGGCACTTAGAATTAGAAAAACAAAAAGGATAATTTTTTTCAGCAATCAGTATGCTTTATTAAATGAAACGAAAAAAAATCTTCGCTATTGTTTAGTAATCACCTGATGAAACAGGTAATTGCTTCAATGCTTCTGCAAGTTGTGCATCGTTAGGCGCAATACCATGCCATTCATGACCTCCCATCATAAAATCAACCCCATATCCCATAATTGTCTTCATCAAAATAACAGTTGGTTTCCCTTTTCCTGTAATTGATTTTGCTTTTTGCATGGTGGTAATAATTTCTTCCATCACATTTCCATTCATATGTAAAACCTGCCAGCCAAAAGACTCGAATTTCGCCTTCAAATCACCAAGAGCCATTACTTTTTCTGTAGGCCCGTCAATTTGTTGTCCGTTCCAATCAATCGTAGCAATCATGTTATCCAGTTTGTGATGTGCAGCGAACATTATTGCCTCCCAGTTTTGACCTTCTTCCAGTTCTCCATCACCATGCAACGAATAAACCAAGTGGGAATCGTTGTTCATTTTTTTTGTGTAAGCAGCGCCACAAGCAACCGACATACCTTGCCCCAATGAGCCACTCGCAATTCGAACCCCGGGTAATTGCTCGTGAGTTGTTGGATGACCTTGTAATCTTGTATTTAATTTTCTGAAAGTTGATAATTCACTAACAGGAAAATATCCGCTTCGTGATAGTACTGAATAATAAACGGGACTGATGTGTCCATTAGAAAGAAAAAACAAATCTTCTCCAATGCCGTCCATATCGAATTCTTTTTTTCGACTCATAATTTCAAAATATAATGCAGTGAGGAAATCTGCGCAACCTAAAGAGCCTCCCGGGTGGCCTGACTGAACGGCATGTACCATTCGAACAATATCTCTTCTTACCTGAGTAGCTGTTTTTTTTAATTCTTCTGTTGAAGCCATTGAATAAATTTTATGCGGCTAAAAATAGGAGGGCATTTCATCCAACAAATGACTGAATATTAACAATTGGTTTGAAACTTAATTTGCCGATCGTTGTTAGAATTTTGTAGTTTCAATAGAATTTCTACCTTTCACTTCTAAATAAACAAAGTCAAGTCATAAAAATGAAAAAAGTCAGCTCTCTTTTAGCTTCATTGCTTTTGATTTTATCTTTTCAATCGATTGCTTCCGATTCAAATGGCAAGGAAACCACTTTTACTGTTTTACATCAGTCATCAGACAAAATTGTAATTGAAGTGAAAGTCGGAGGATTTCAATTAGTAGAAATTCAAACACCCAATGGAATTGAATACAAAGCCATTCTTGATCAGGGGTCTTCTATTCTGCAAAATGGTGCACCTGATGTACAAAAATTAACAGCTTCGCTGATAATTCCGGATAATAAAACAATGGAAGTTTCCTCAACAATTTTAGAGTCAAGTATTCTTACAAACATAAATATTGCTCCCTCAAAAGGAAATATTATGAGAACAGTTGATCCATCTACTGTTCCTTTTTCTTATTCGGATATTTATGATTCCAATAATTTTTTTCCGGTTACAACCACCTCACTTTGTGAACCATATATCATTCGCGATTATAGAGGATTGTCAGTTACAATAAATGCTATTCAGTATAACCCCATTACTAAGGAATTAAGAGTTGCCAAGGACATTATTGTAGAACTTACGGCTAATAACAGCCCGGCATTAAATCCGCTTACTCGAGCAACTCCACTCAGTCATTTGAACGATCAGTTCGACATGATTTATTCCAACATTTTTTTGAATTATTCTGCTTTACAAAATCAAACCCGGTACGCTTCAATTACTGAAAGTGGAAGAATGTTGATCATTTGCTACGATGCTTATATGTCTAATATGAAATCATTTGTGGATTGGAAAATGCAGGAGGGAATTCAAGTGGATTTGATTGCAAAAAGCGCTGCTGGTTCGACTTCAATTGCTATAAAAACTTATGTTCAGAATTATTTAACAGCGCATAGTGATTTTGCTTTTCTTCTGTTGGTTGGCGATGCACCCCAGGTTCCTTGTAGTTCAATCGGAGGAGAAGACTCAGACCAGGATTATAGTTTTTTAATAGGTGGAGATCATTACCCTGATATTATTGTGGGAAGGTTTTCAACAAGTTCACAAGCAGATGTAACAACTCAAATTAACCGAGTGATTAATTATGAAAAAAATCCTGATTTAGGTTCTTGGTACAAGGAAGGAGTTAGTATTGGTTCTCAATATGGATCAGGACAAGGATATAATGGCCTTGCTGATTGGGATTTTGAACGGACTATTATTCGCGCCCCTTTATTATCATATAACTATAGCACAATTTCTGAATTATATGAAGGAAGCAGGGGCGGATCAGATGCTGCTGGTGATCCTAGCGCCGCGAATCTTTCTGCACTTGTAAATAGTGGAGTTTCTGTAATTAATTATACAGGTCATGGTAATGTTAATTTGATTGGTACAACAGGTTTCACCAATACAGATGCTGATGCCTTGACAAATACAAATAAATATCCATTCCTTTGGATTGTTGGATGCCAAACTGGAAATTTTGTTTCAAATACTTGCTTTGGCGAAGCTTGGGCTCGCGCCACTGATAATAACGGGAATCCAGCAGGTGCAATTGCATCAATGATGTCTACAATCAATCAATCATGGGAACCACCAATGTGGGCACAGATTGAATTTAATAATGTACTAACTGAGGGGGCTTCAAATATTCGCCGGACTTTTGGCGGAATATCAGTTTGCGGTCTGGCTTACATGAATCAAAATCAATCAGGAACTAACGGAACCGACATGACTGATACCTGGACATGTTTTGGAGATCCATCAGTAATGGTTCGGACAGATATGCCGGGTTCTATGGTGGTGACCCACGCTGCAACTGTAACAAGAACTGCGACTAACTTCACTGTGAATTGCAATATTACAGGTGCTAAAGTCTGCTTTTATACTGCAAGCCAAATTAATGGAGTGGCTACTTTCACCAGTGCATCTTCATCTATACCATTTTCTACTGGAAACCTGACAAGTGTGGCTGATGACTCCATTCTTGTAACTGTAACTGCATACAATAAAATTCCTTACCAGGGTTGGGTAAGAATAGTAGAGCAAGGAGTTTCGGCGGAAGTAATTAAAGATGGAGAGATTTCTATTACTCCAAATCCGGCTTCTGACCAAATTACTCTTGGATTCGGAAATGACTCTTTCTCAAAAGGTTCAGCAAAAATTTACAACTCAATCGGACAGTTAATGAACGAAATTTCATTTGATGCTTCGTTGTATCAGACACTTGATATTTCTAATTATGCCACCGGATTTTATAATGTGGTGGTAATGCTTGATGAGAAAACTTATTACAATAAAGTAGTTGTAAAATAATTTCAAGAGCAATAAAATAGTAAGAGGGCTGTTCGGTTTCGAACAGCCCTCTTTTTTTATTTTCATTTTGTACAGAACTATTTTTTCTGTTGAAACACTTTCGCCATTTCATTTTCGTTGAATTTATTTTTACAAAAGTATTTTCTGATTAATTCCTGTCAGAAAATCCGGAAACCAATGAACAGTGTAATTAAAAAATTGGCGGGACAAACTGTAGTGTATGGATTATCAACCATGCTAGCGCGGTTTATTAATTACATGCTGTTACCATTGCACACCGCTGTATTTATTCCATCAGATTATGGAGTAGTGAGTGCGCTGTATGCATATGTGAGTTTAATGAATGTGCTTTTTACTTATGGAATGGAAACGGGCTTCTTCCGTTTTGCAACACACGAAAAGAACAAGCAAAAGGTTTACGCGACCGCACAAATCTCTGTGCTCGTTAGTTCTGTTTTTTTCGGAGTTCTGCTTTCTTTTTTCGCCCCTTCCATTGCCGTATTAATTGGTTTTCCGAATCATGCGGATTATGTAATTTGTTTTGCATGGGTGCTTGCGTTGGATGCAATCAGCGCCATTCCGTTTGCGCGATTGCGTTTAGAAAATCGTCCGGTGAAATACGGAATGATAAAACTGATTAATGTAATGGTGAATGTTTGTTTCACTGTTTGGTTTCTGGTTATTCAACCCTATTTAAAAACCGGAGAGTGGTTTCATAAATTAGAATCTGATTCCATCATTTATGTATTTATCTGCAACCTGATTGCGAGTGCTGTTACGCTTGTTGTGGTTATTTACATGGTGCGGAAAGTGAGAATGGAAAAATCAAAATCAGATTCTCTCGATTCCGAAATTGAAGCTGAAAATACATCCGGAGCACTGAAAATTGATTTCGTTATCTGGAAAAAAATGTTGCTCTATAGTTTGCCATTATTAATAGTGGGACTTGCGGGTATGGTGAATGAAACACTCGACCGTGTTTTGCTTTTAAATTTTCTTCCCTTTGATTCAATAAAAAATTTATCGCAGGTTGGTATTTATAGTGCGAGCTACAAAATCAGCATACTCATGACCTTGTTTGTGCAGGCCTATCGAATGGCAGCCGAACCGTTTTTCTTTAATGAATCAAAAAAACTGGATGCGAAAATTATGTATGCTCGTACCATGAACTACTTCGTGATTGCATGTAGCATCATTTTCGTTTTTGTGATGTGTTCGCTTGATATTTTCAAAACACTTTTTCTTAGAGATGCTAATTATTACGAAGGATTGCAAATAGTGCCCATTCTCTTGCTGGCGAATTTGTGTCTTGGTGTTTATTACAACCTAACCATCTGGTACAAACTCACTGATAAAACATTATTCGGCTCCTACATTTCAGTTATGGGCGCCATAATAACTATCTCGCTTAATTTTTATCTCATTCCAAAAATCGGATACCTTGGTTCGGCATGGGCAACACTGGCGTGTTATGCATGCATGATGATTGCCTCTTATTTCTCCGGGCAAAAATTTTATCATGTGCCGTATGATGTAAAAAAATTTTTGGTCTATGTCGGCCTTGCATTATTGATTGGTTGGTTTTGCAATCCTTATTTCCATCAACTATTTGAAAAAAGCCAGTTGCTATATATAGTATCATCATTTGTTACCGTTTCTGTATTCGCATTTACAGTCATTCAGATTGAGCGTCGTTGGAAAAATCCGGAATGGAATTCTGAACAACAGAAATAATTCTTTACATTTTCATTGTTTACTTTTGAGCGCTATGAAAATCAAAATCATCAATCACTCTTCTAACGCATTACCGTCTTACGAAACCACTGGTTCAGCAGGAATGGATTTGCGCGCAAACCTTACTGCAACCATTGATTTGAAACCGATGGAGCGCACACTGGTTCCAACTGGTTTGTTCATTGAATTGCCACATGGATTTGAAGCCCAGATTCGTCCACGCAGCGGATTGGCAGTGAAAAAAGGATTGACCATGCTAAACACACCCGGCACCATTGACAGCGATTACCGCGGTGAAATAAAAGTGATTGTGATAAACCTTTCCACCGAAACACAAATTATAGAACACGGTGAGCGGGTAGCGCAAATGGTGATTTCAAAATTCGAACAAATAAATTGGGAAGCAGTTGAAGAGTTGGAAGAAACTTCAAGGGGTGCTGGTGGCTTCGGTTCAACTGGAGTAAAATAGGTTTTAATTTTTTTACTCTTGATATCAAGCATTTTTACTTTTTAAATTTTACTTTTTAATTTATACATGAATATAATTATTCCAATGGCGGGTATGGGAAAACGGATGCGCCCGCATACACTCACCACACCTAAACCTTTAATTGCAGTTGGCGGCAAACCAATTGTGCAGCGATTAGTGGAAGACATTGCTGAAATGTGCGCCGATGATATTCACGAAATTGCTTTTGTGGTCGGACACTTCGGTGAAGAAGTAGAAAAAAATCTTTTGGCAATTGCACAAAGTGTTGGCGCAAAAGGAAAAATATTTTATCAGGATGAAGCACTCGGAACTGCTCACGCAATTTTATGTGCGCGCGAATGCCTAACTGAAAATGTAATTGTCGCTTTTGCGGATACTTTATTCTATGCTGATTTTAAAATTGATAAATCAAAAGACGGAATCATTTGGGTGCATCGCATTCCCGACCCTTCCGCTTTCGGTGTGGTGGTGTTGGATGAAAATAAAGTGGTGAAAGAGTTTGTGGAAAAATCGCCGACATTTATTTCTGACCTCGCCATCATTGGCATTTATTATTTCCGCGATGGAGTGAATCTTGAAAAAGAATTGCAATACCTGATTGATAAAAACATCCGCATCAAGGGAGAATATCAAATCACCGATGCACTCGAGAACATGAAAAACAAGGGCATGAAACTCGTTACCGCCGAAGTAAAAGAGTGGCTCGATTGCGGCAACAAGGATGCAACAGTTTACACAAATCAGCGCGTACTCGAATTAACCAAGCACAAACAATTGGTCGCTGCGAGTGCGGTTATGGAAAATGCCGTAATTATTCCTCCTTGTTTTGTTGGAGAAAAAGTGGTGATAAAAAATTCAGTTGTTGGTCCGTATGTATCAATTGGCGCTAACAGCAGAATTGAAAACGGCAGAGTTGAAAACAGCATCATACAAAATCAAACACAAATTCGTTACAGTGTGATAAACAACAGCATGATTGGAAGCAATGCCTCAATAGAATCAAAACCTTCCGATTTAAGTCTCGGCGATTATTCAACAGAATCATGATTCAGTTTTCTAAAAATATTTCTCTCTTTCTTATTTCATTAACCAGAAATTTTTCTTCCCGGAAAATTTCATGTTCAATAATTATTTCACTCTTCGCTCTTCAATTTTCACTCTTCACTTCCTGCAAAACCACAGAGTCAACAACCAAAGTTGAAAATCAACCGGAAGCAAAAGTGAATGGCGTTGTAGGGCAAGACCCGAAGGCAACTGAACTTGAAAACACTTTTCTTGAAGCAAAAAAACAAGAGATAATTGGTGATGCGCAAAAAGCATTATCACTCTACGAAGCATGTTTAAAAATTCAACCCGAGAATGATGCAGTGAATTTTCAAATGGCAAATATTTTATACCAGACGCAGAAATACGCTGAAGCACTCGAGCACATAAAAATTTCGGTGAAGCAAAGTCCAACTAATAAATTTTACGAGCAATTGTATGCTGAGATTCTGAACCGAAGCGGAAATCCGAAAGCAGCAGGAGAAGTATATGGAACACTAAGTAAGCAATCGCCTAACAATGTCGATTACCTTTTTAACTATGCTTATTTTCTTTCATTATCAGGTCAAAATCAACTGGCAATTGATCAGTACAATAAAATTGAACAGCAGGTTGGTGTACAGGAAGATCTGGCAATGGAAAAGCAGCGGCTTTACAATAAAATGGGAAAGGAGAATTCAGGCATTGCTGAAATTCAAAAGCTTGCTGATGCAAATCCCACGGAGCCGCGATTCCTTGCCATGCTCGCTGACATGTACACACAGGCCGGCCAAAACGATAAAGTAATTGAGGTAGTAAAAAAATTAGCAGAGGTTGACCCGAACAATGCAACCGCACAACTCGCTTTATCTGATTACTACAGAAAAAACGGCGACAATGAAAAATATTTCGAAGCCATGAAAAAAGTTTTCGCTTCACCTTCAATGGATATTGATAATAAAGTGAAAGTGTTATTAAGCTACTTACAATACCTGAAAGACGAACCCAGAAAAAATGAAGCA
>Ga0114969_10002545_pt1 | contig 14980 bp, 6 predicted proteins | sample M_130807_MF_Meta_FD_87316 | JGI IMG/M metagenome (GOLD analysis project Ga0114969, IMG submission 87316) | Freshwater microbial communities from Lake Montjoie, Canada to study carbon cycling - M_130807_MF_MetaG | ecosystem: Environmental > Aquatic > Freshwater > Lake | place: Lake Montjoie...
AATATTAAAAAAAACGTATCATTTTCTGACGACGGTGATGACGACGGTGATGACGATGATGAGACGGATCCCGTGGAGGATAAAGAACTTTCGAAAATCTTTAATAAATTAAAACGGATAGAACACGAACGGCAAGATCAAGAAAAAAAAGGAGGAGGCGACGACGATGAGAAGTTGGGTAATTTATTACGTTTATTATATGACATGGGCGATACACTGCAAGGGGTAATACGCGCGGTTAAGGTTATGCAATCCGGCGAGTGAACATCATGTTTTGCGTTGTTTATGACGTACATTTCTTACGCCGCTGCCGCCACTGCCGGTTATTATTATTATTATTATTATTCATATTAATATTAATATCACTTGTGTAAAAAATAAAAAAAAGGGCTCCCCTGCCCCTGTCAACCGGTTTTCACGGAGTTTTTCACATTTTTATTCGTCCTCTGCGGGAGCGTTTCCGCCGAGTCTTATAATTTTCGCCTTCAGTTTCTGGTTGGTCTTGTCCTTCACGATGCACATCCTGCGAAGTTCTTGGTTGAGTTCTTTGAGACGCTTGATTTCTTCGACGTATTGTGCAACCGGATCTTCGCCTTCCAGATTGTCGATTTTTTCCTGCAGTTTTCGGTTAGTTGTCGTCTTACCTTCGCTTTCCCTGCGGAGATCGGTGTTGATTTTGCGGAGTTCGGCGATTTTGTCGACGCTGGAGGGAGCAGGAGCAAGAGGAGCAAGAGCAAGAGCAAGAGCAAGAGCATGAGATGCATCGCATCCCTGCTCATTTTGTTTCTGAATTTTCTGAGTTGATACAGATACAGATGATACAGATGATACATTGCCACCACCACCAGCAACAGCACCACCAGCACCACCACCAGCAACAGCACCACCACCAAGGGATGCTGCTCTCGCTGCTGCCGCTGCTGCCGCTGCTGCTTCTCTTGCAGCAATCTTCTCAATCGCTTCTTTGTCCGACTTTTCCTTTGCGGCTTTGAGCTTGGCGTCTTCAGCGACTCGCTTCTTCTCTCGATACATCTGGTATATCCCACTAAGGTTTTTGCAATCATCGACGATTGAAACCTTAATGGTGGATGGGGTTGGCAGGTCGTTGAAGTCGCCACCATCACAAGTTGAATCCGAATCGACGAATACGAATTCACCGTTTTGATGATTGTCGTGTCTGCGATGCTCCATTTCTGGTTTTGGGCGCGATTCGATAAGGCGATGGTCGTTGCTGATGTGAACGCGCTGGGAGTTTTCACACCGCGTTCCGAAAGTCGGAAATGCAGTTCTCAGAGCAACAAGTTCGGCCGGTTCCATTTTTTTGGGGAACGACTTCAAATGGTATGCTTCGACGCGGACTGGAATGCTGAGCCATTGGAAAGTCTCTGCGAAAACGACTTCGCAACATGATGGCGGCAACTCTTTGACCATTTCTTTGAATGGCTTCCATTTGTTTGCGAGGGAACTTTCCGTCCTATTGTATGTCGCACCTTTCACGGTAAGCACGAATTCCGTTTTCTCGAAAATAGCTTTGCCGTATTTTGTAGTGAGTCGCTCCTTTGTTTTGGCGAACATTTTTTGTGGATCGGTGGCGAGTTCTTCTCCGAGAACGGAGGCATCAAACGTGATGTCCCATTCGAACCCGATGTCGCGGTTTGTGGCGTCAATCGGAATTTGGATCATCGAACTTTGCATGTCATCGGATGATCTCCACGGGTGCGAAATCTGGCTGAGACTCTCGGGGTTTCCACAGTGCTTGAATGTGGCGGTCCATTCGGCAGATTCGTAAATGGGCATGAATGTGGTCAATGCACAGATACGCCCCTGTCCGTACTGATTGTATGGGCCAACAGAGTCTTTGCTTCCGATTTTCAGGAAGCGTAGAAGACTGCGTTGGTCTTTGATTCCACCGGCGTTGTCGCGGCATATAAACTTGGCTGCACGAGGGTTAGTAATATCGAAAATTATGTCAAACCTGGTTGCTCCGTTGGCGAGAGAATTGTCCGATAGCTCGGTCCCTGTGAGCAATGGGGCCGGAAAGTCGGGGGTGTAGTTGACTTTGCTGTTTGCCCAGCTCCGCCACTGTGCGGCGATATTGTCGTCGTAATTGCGTCTGTCCATTTCGTTTTGTTCGTTCGTTTGCGGGTTGGATTGTTATATAAGTTGGTCGGAATACACTACCTACATATATACATTGTTTAAAATACTAATCAATTTTTTTATTGCTAATTCCGTTGGTAGAGTAGTGCAGCCCAACATCGGACAAATTCGCGAACATTTTTCGCCAGGCTTCAACGTAGCCGAGTTCCACATATTTCAGCCGGTATTCGGCGCCGTCCCACCTCGCGCAAAATGCGCGAACGTGTGGTGCGGCGATGGCGTTTTTGTGCTGCGGCATGGATGGAAACATGTGATGTTCGATCTGGAAGTTGAGGTACCCCATGACCCAGCCGACGAGCGCGGATTTGGTGCTGATGTTCACGCTGTGGCGAATGGCGTATTCGAACCAGAGCCGGTGCTCGGTCTCGGGGACCACGTCAGTGAACGTGTGCGACAGCGAGAAGTGGCCGAACAGGTAAATCACGTTCCAGAAGTTGCACACCATCAGCAGCAGGTACGCGGACACGGCGGAGTATTCGCCGCGCCAGTAAAACACGGCCGGTAGCACGGTGTGGCACGACAGCATGCATGCCGCTTCAAACAAATGCCTGCCACCGCCGCGGGCGGCCGATGACGCGCGAATCGCCGTGAGGACTCGCTTGGGATGGAGGTAGTACGTCCAAAACAGGTGCACGAGTACGCCGTTTGTAATTGGCAGGAAGAGCCACGCCTGGCACCGCATCCACCACCGGTTCATGTAGGGTGCTGCCGCGGGACCGTTTGTATTTTGTTCAAACGCGGACTTGAAAAATGCAACTGCGGGCGCGGTGTCGAGATCGATGTCGTGCTTTATTTTCTGGGGGGTGGCGTGGTGTTTGTGGTGCATCGTGTTCCAGAACGTGCCGCTCAATCCGCCGGCCAGCCCCATGGCGACGGCCTGAATTGTGCGATCGACCGTCTTAATGCCGGTGAGGCTGAGGTGCCCGCCCTCGTGCTGGACCCACCCGCACCGCGTTTTGAATGCAATGAATGCCAGCACGGACGCGCAGATATTGTGGGGAGCGAGCCACACACCCAGTCCGAAAAAGAACGCGATTTCCATCAAGCGGAAATACGCGTGAATTAGGTCGGGTTCAAAGCACCCGATGTTTGTGAGCGTTGCGCGCATGTCGCGGTAATCGGCGAGCATGGCGTGCTGTTGAGTTTGGGTCGGGGCCTTCTGGGTTTCCGCATCCATTTTGGGGAGAGAATTCAGAACGATTTTGGCGGATTTCGAGCGCGCGTGAAATTCGCGAAACGTGTCGCCCGCATCTTCTACCCCGGCAGCATATCCAATAATACTGCCGCCTGGGTGGTTAAAGTTAGTTATATCATACGTGGTCCCGTCAATTGTAATTGTTTTTTTGGGTGGTGGCGGCAGATTCATCATTTGGATTATTTATAATATATGACTTATTATATAATATAACTAACAAATAAAAAATAATTTTATATTATTTTATTTAATATATAATACGTTTTTATAATAAAAAAATTGATTTAAACGTAATGCGGCATATACGGTAATCAGTTTCAAACAACAACACCCAATTTCTACAACAACTTCGTAATTGTCAAACAATGGCCGGAAAATCGAAGTCTGCAAGCAAATCGAAATCTGGATCTGGATCAAAAGGTAAGTCTGGTGGAGGCGTGAAGCTGGCAATGTCTGCACACAACAATCCCGCGGCGCGTGTGCGCATTCCGCAGACAATGGGTCTGCCTGGGCAAGTCGCGAACAATGCGGGCGGATTCTCATTTCCGCTCCCCATCGAACAGGAATGGATGCGGTACCTCATCATCGGGAGCAAATGTGAATCCGGGAATTACTACCAGACGGGTGGTCAAATTGCAACGCAAGTCGCACGGTGCATTATGGCCGCGGTAGGGAATCCAACTACGTGCAAGCGTCTTCTCTGCGACATTGTGGATGTTTCTGTCAAAGGGCGTGCCGCGAAGCAAGAAATGACGATGATGGCACTGGCTGCCGCCATTGCGTTTGCACCCAACCCCGAGTGCAAAGCGATTGCACTGAATGCCATCGGCGAAGTCTGTCGCATTCCAACGCACTGGTTCATGCTGTTGCAATTCATTCGCGATTTGTCGCAAGACAAGGTGGCGAAACCCGGCAAAGGGATGGGCAAGGGTGTTCGCAAGGCATTTGCGAAACTCTACACGTCGCGCACCGGTCCTGAGTTGGCGGTCTTACTGACCAAGTACAAAAACCGCGAGGGATGGACGCACAACAACATCATTTCGCTACTTCACATCAACCCTTCGGAAATGAAAGATGATGGAGGCAGGCTCGTCCTGGAGTGGTTCATGAAGAAGGACAAGCCGGAGCGAACAACCAAAGATGGCGTGGTGGTTCCGGCGACATTTGAACGAACCGAGTTTCTCAAACGCCTGGAAGCGATTCCCACACCCATTCAACCGCAGCAACAGCAGCAACAGCAGCAACAGCAGCAACAGCAGCAACAGCAGCAACCACAACAACGGCAACAAACATTTGATGCGATTGTGCCAAATTCCGATCCAGGTGAGAAGGTTTGTGTGCATTTCACCATCATTTCGGGACCAATGGCTGGAGAAGACGACGTCGCACTCAAAATCGGAGTGAACGAGCCGCTCGCGAACCTTCTGCAAACATTTGCAGACATTGGTGCCGGAGATGTTGAATTCAGGTTCAATACAACGACAGTTGGACCACATGACACGGTTGCAATGCTCGTCAAACAGGGATTTGACTTGGCAAGACGGAAAATCTACGCGAAGTCAGTTGTGAAGTCGGCGACAAGCGCAGCAACCGCGACCGCGACAAGCGCAACAAGCGCAACAAGCGCAACAACAACAATCGCAACAACAAGTGCAGCGACATCCGATTCATCCGATCAGAAAGCATCCCGCGAAAAAGAAGATCCGCTTGTCGCCACCGCGCGGTTCCTGAAAGCGCTGATCGAGCTTGCAAAGACTGGAGCGACAAAAGATGCACCCACCGCGCTTCGCATCATGAGCAATGTTCGCAGAATCCAGCGCGAGCATCTCCCGACCGAGTTGCTGTCGCTTCCGACAATCTGGTCCGCGCTTCTCGACGAGTTGGGCGTCATGGCACTCGTGCGCAATCTCAACAAACTGTCGAGCACGGGGGTAACAAATACGCGCGGAGGCGACATTGTGCGAATGTTGTGCGACCCAAAACGCATCGCCGATTCCAAAATCCACCCGTTCGCAGTACTTGTTGCCATCAAGACGTACAGTACCGGCAAAAGTGATCTCGGGTCATCGACGTGGCCTGTGAACTCATCCATTCTGGTTGCAATGACAACCACATTCAAACTGTCATTCGGGAACGTCCCGCGCACCGGAAAGCGCATCATGCTCGCGCTGGATGTCTCGGGCAGCATGTCGTGCGCATACTGCGCCGGATCAACGACTGTGAACTGTCGCGAAGGATCGGTCGCGATGGCTATGGCGACACTGCACGCCGAAGGTGCGGCAAACACACAAATTTACGCGTTCACAACAACGTTCCGAAACATGAACGGTCGCATCAGGCCGGAAATGTCGATCGATGCTGCGGTGGCAGCAACAAATGAAACGTTCGGAGGGACCGATTGTGCATTGCCAATGACGGAAGCGATGAAGATGGACCTGAAAATCGACGCGTTCATCGTGTACACCGACTCGGAGACCTACGCGCCAACCATTCACCCTCAAGTTGCGCTCGAACAATACCGCAAGAAGAGTGGTATTGATGCCAAGCTCATTGTTGTTGGAATGTCGTCCAATTCTCTCTCGATTGCCGATCACAAGGACCCGAACACGCTGAACCTCGCAGGATTCGACACGTCTACCCCGAACCTCATCTCAATGTTCATCAATGGGGAGCTGTAGGTAGGTAGAGAGAGGTAGAGAAATAGGTAATGTGTTGTGGTAGGTAATGTGTTTGTGGTATGTAATGTGTTTGGGGGGGGGACATGCGCGTCCCCGTCCCCGTTTTTATTTATATCCATGACAAAAAAAACGGGGGGGGGGTCCATTGGTTCCATTGGTTACTCGTAAGGAGGGGTGCAGGGAACCTTGGATTCCCCCCCGTGAGGTTCCACGTGAGGTTCCCCGTTAGGAGGGGTGCGGGGAACCTTGGGTTCCCCCCCGTGAGGTTCCCCGTGAGGTTCCCCGTTAGGAGGGGTGCGGGGAACCTTGGGTTCCCCGTGAGGTTCCCCGTGAGGTTCCCCGTGAGGTTCCCCGTTAGGAGGGGTGCGGGGAACCTTGGGTTCCCCGTGAGGTTCCCCGTGAGGTTCCCCGTGAGGTTCCCCGCTGATAAGAATTTGAGCAAACTCCGGGCCCGTGCTCGTGAGTGGAATGTAGGCATATGATTCCACAATTTGAATACAGTTGGTATACGGTTTTGGGGTGGCGTCGGGTATATACATTTGATTGTGGACGTCAACCGCCGTGAACGAAACGAGGTCATGCGCCAAATATTTTCCAAAATCGTCCGATACATTTTTTTGCCGATGTTTGAATGTGTCCATATGGTCAGTGTACGTATCCCGCGTGACAATGCTGCACCCGCTACCTAAACCCGATTCAATCCGGATCAAATACGCCAATAGAATGAATAAGTCATCATTCAGCCCGAACGGAGTTGTAATGAACTGAACCTTGCTTGTTTCAAGGATGTTAATCATTTGCAACACATAGTCGGGGGGGCTCGGGGTTTTATGTGGGTCGGTATGTGACACGTGAATAATAACGAGCGGCGAATGGCCTCGCGTCTGCAGTATCGTAATCATTCGGCGCAGATCATCCGGGTTGGGTTGGCCGTTTCGCGAATGTAGCACATTTCCTCCGTCGATGATCACGTCATACCCAATCGAGCTCGATGTTGCAAGTGAGCGTATTTGGTCCACTGTCGCGATATGCCGCTTCGTTTTATTTTTCGGGTTTGAGTCAAGCGCGTCGGTTATTTTCTCAATGTAGTACTTGCAGTTTGGAAGCACGTATCGTCGTAGAATCGACGATGCGTCAAAATCGGCTTGGTGGGTCTCTTCCGGGTATTGTATAAACTTACCGTCCAAGCGACGAAGCAAGTACGACATTCCGTGTTCAACAAACATTTTTATGTCTTTGGGTTCCAGAAGCGCAACGTCAATGTGCGCTTCAAACAACTGAATGCTGTAACACGGATCGCGCTTATACATCATAAGCTCAAAATAGTCGCGCTTCATAGAAAGGCGTCCAAACAGCATCGAAATCAGCAAATCGTCCCTCTCCTGGATTGCAAGTCGTAGGGTCATGGTTATGATCCCTCGCTCGGTTGTGGTCTTCACCATTTCAATGTTCTCGTCGACCAGTTTACGCATCTCGTCCATACGATTGGCCCTGAATGCCTCACTCATATGTTTTTGAAATAGTCCGCTCTCTTTTTTTGCAAGTTTCATGTAAATCGGAATCATTACATATTGTAAGCCGTACCAGACCATTTTTTTTCAATTTTTTTATTTGCATAAGCATATGGTTATATCTATTGCCGAAAGTAAATAAAAAATATATAATATATAATAATATAAAATTGATACAACTATTTATAATTTTAAACCAAATACAAATTTCCATGCGTAGTAGTTCCAGCATTCTTGATGCTGATGCATCGGGACTGATAACTCCATCGGTCCCTCGCGCGCGAAATACGTCCGATATTGGAGAAGGCGACGCCGCCAATGCTGCAGCAGCAGCGGCCGAAGCAGCGAATTTAACGTTTGCGTCAATCATTCAAATGTATGGAAATTATGAAATGATGTCGCCACCATCCCCGCCATCCGCACCATCTGCACCATTTCAGGCTTCGCCGGCGATGATACTTGCCGATGGCATATACATGTCCGCGCCATCTGCACCATCTGCACCATCCGCGCCATCCGCGCCATCCGCGCCATCCGCACCATTTCAGGCTTCGCCGGCGATGCTACTTGCTGATGGCATATACATGTCGCCACCACAATCCGTACCATCATCCGCATCTTCATCCGCATCTCGGTCAATTACCTGAAACGACCACGTCGTACGTTCCGTCATCGCGTTTTACCAGCATGCCAATAAATGCAAGCTCTTTCATGGTGGTGTACATGAGATAGTCGTATAGCCGCCCGGAAGTTTTGTCGTACGCATATTGTTTTCCTCCGGGTAGGGTCACCGGTACTAATTTTATTACTTTCTTTTCCTCGTTAATTTTCGCGATGCGATCTTTTGGTTCTTTTGAGATGTCGGGGACGTACCCGAAATCATTCGCGCTCGCACCCGGACCGTATGTAAAACACGGTATTGACTCTTTTGTCCCGGCGCGCTTGTGCAGCGTGCAGTCCATTGCCGACGCCTTTACGGCCATCAGCAGCTGGCGATTCACGCGCTCCTTTATTCCCGATATTTCAAACAGCGATTCGTCGGTAGTGAGCGCTGCATCGGGGTCCAGTTTGCTGATGTCATGTTTTCGTATTTCGACGGTTCCGCGGTCCGTCATCTCCATTTGCGTTTTTGTGAATTTCATAACGTACAAAAACACTTTTACCGTGCGCTCTTCTTCCGGGAGGTCGACGTGGCTGCATATTCGGTTGGCGCGCCCGATAATTTGTTCCGTGCGAACCGGGTGCCAGTACGGTTCCATGATATGCACGTACCGAACGTTTCGCAAATTAATGCCCTCCGCGCCAGACGCGGTAATCATCAGTAATTTGATAACCGCACCGTACTTGTTTTTCTCGCTGCCGTAGCGCGGCGCGAGTTCGGCCTGCAGCGACGTGGGTAAATTGTCCCACATGCCGTTGTACACGTTCCGCATAATTTCCTTTTCTTCCGAAGATTCCGTCCCCGTGTACAGCGCGTAGGTTGGTTTGCCGATATCGGCGTCGGCAATTACTTGATTCCAAACACCCTGCGCTTGCTGTTTCACTTTGAATTGCGCGTAGCCGTTCGCTTCCATGACCAGTTTAAAAATGCCAATGCCTTCCAGCGTTCGAAACTGGCTGTACATCAGGTGCAGCCCTATATGGGTTGGGTCATTTATGTTCTCAAACGCGTGCAGAAATTTCGGACTGTACGTCTGCAAATGCTCCAGCGTTAAATATTTTGACGACTCGATTTTCAGCGTCGCGAGCGCGCGCCGCAACGTGTTTTCGTAGGATGAAGCTGAAGCCGCGACGCCCGCAACGCCCGCAACGCCCGCATTATCGTCATCATTTTCTTCTGCTGCTGCTGCTGCGTCGTCGTCTTCTTCTTCTTCATCGGCTGCCAACCTCGCTCTGTCCGAACCCGGGTCGCTTTCACGCCCTTCCAGCAACTGTTCGGTCATGCGCGGTAAATGCGCCAGTGGCGGACCCCCCTTTTTCAGTTTATCCGCACCCTTATCCGCACCTTTATCTTGGGCTCCAGTTCCAGTACCGGCATCGCCCGGCATTGGTCTCGGCAAATCTTCGGGAAACACGAAATTGCAGCACGCGCGCGAAAAAATGCGGTACGTGGATGCGGCATCCTTGTACAACTCTCCAACCATGTCGACTTTTGCCGCCGGACGACCGCGGCGTTTTTTCGCGTCCGTTTCCTGCTTGCGTTCCACGGCGCGAATTCGCTTGTAATGTTCGAACTGGTAGTCGCTCATTTCCACGTCCACTTTCTGAAAATCGCCGCGTTCCGGGTCGTATTTGGGCATCAGTTTTTCCTGCGCGCTTCTAAAATAGGAAGTAAGTCCCATAATGCGCCGAGACAACATGGCGTCGTTTTTCAGGTTGATTCCGTCCGACTCGATAAACAGCTCGTTGAATTCATCCATCGCATCGGGGAGCGCTTTGAACGCGTCAATTCTGACCGATCGAACGCCGAACCCAGCAGACCGCAGCACTTGCGTAATTTGGGTCTGAAATGCTTGATCCGTCAATCCGCCACCCGATTCCACGTCGCGGCTCACGCCGGCATACGTTGTGGTCGCGGCAGCAGAAGCGACGTGGCGCGACACGAATCCAAACGGGTTGCGCGTGAGAACGAGCGTGGGGGTCGGTGCCTGTTTGTAGTCCAAATAATCGTGAGAAAACGTGTCTCCGCTAGACGCAGAAAACAGTTTTTGAAAAAACGCCTTGTCAATGCGTTTTTTGGCATTGGCCGCCGATGCCGCGTCGGACGTGTCCAGCTCAAAGTTCCACGTTTTAATGTACCCGCGAAGGATGTTGAACATGACGCCGATTTCGTTGGGATAGTTGATGATGGGCGTTCCGGTCAGCATGACCACTTTTGCATTTTTCGCGTTGAGGAGGTACTCGTACAGTTTCATGGACAAGCTGTCGGGGCGCTTCAGCTTGTTCACGATGCGGCTCACGAAATTGTGGGCCTCGTCGATAATCACGACGCAGTTGTCGAATAAATTTTCGGTGAAACCGGCAGTCAGCGCGTTCAAGTCGTTCATGCGGATGCCGTTGTAGTTGATGAACTGGTACTTGTTGTGAATCATTCGGGTGATTTGTTCGTCCAGCTGTTTTCGTTCGGGCTGCGTCAGGTCGGAGTAATTGCTCGGTTTATTTATATCCACGAACCATGCGCCGCCCTTATCCCGTATAAACGGCGAATTTTCCGGAAACCCGAGCGCTGACAGCAGCCGGGCTTCAAACGATCCGGGACCGGAGCCGGAATCTCCCGCCGGCGCGTCGCGCGTCAAGTCCAGGAATTCCCAAAACTGGTTGCGCTTGTACATTTCGTCGCCGCATTTTTTCAACTCCTCGATGTAGTTTGCCTGCAGGGATGCGGGGGTCATTACAATCACGCGCTTGTGCGTTTTCAGCCCCTCGGCAATCGCGATGGACGAGCACGTTTTCCCGCTGCCGAGGCCGTGAAACAGCAGCAGCCCGCGGTACGGGCTGTAAATGTTCAAATAATCGCGCACAATTTTCTGATGGGTGAGCATTTTAAACGGTTTCTGTTTGGCCGATGACGACGATGATGCCAGTGCCGCGCAATCGAAATCGTCGGCGTCGTCCGCTTCTGCGGCAGCGGTGGCGCCGTATTTGTGAAACAGCGCGGTTGTGAATTCCAGGAAGTTTTTTCGGTTGCTCATGTAATACGCCGATGCGCGAACCATGGACGCCTCGCGGTCGGCCGCGGATGGTGGCATGCGCGCAATAAGCGCATCGTCGCTGACGCGCACCCGTTCGGCCGGAATACTGGCCAGTATAACCCCGGGGCGTGGTGCCGGAGTGTGTCGGAGTGGTGGTGGTGATTCTGCCGTCGATTTACCGCGTTTCTTCCCCGTCCCGAGTCTTTCCGCCGGCGAGTGCGGCTGCTTAATTGCAATCGGTGCACCCTGTTGCAGTGTAATTGTGAACCCCAATTTACGAATGGAGAATACTGCAACCGAATGAGAAGAAGAAGAAGATGAAGAAGAAGATGAAGAAGAAGATGAAGAAGAAGGATGCCGAGACTGATGCTGAGACTGATGATGTGTTTCCGCTAAAGAAAATGCATGCGCCAGAGGAACTTTACCAACGACGATATTGAATCTGCGCTGAATGGCGTCGATGAATTCGGCGCTGTCGACGAGATGTTCGCTCGTTTTATCGACGACGATGGACCCCGTGCCCGTGTCTGGCTGAGAATTGCCCTGCTGCACGTCATCGGATAATCGAACCGAGAACATTTGTTTGCGTTCGGGTGCGCGTTTCGCTGCGAACCGCGCTAAAAATGCAACGGATGACATTGGTGGACAACAACAGCAGACGAATAAATGAATAATTTATACTATGAATAATATGTCTAATATAAAATATATAAAATATATAAAATATATAAGAATAATAAATAAATTATATTATATATTTTTTTTTGAGAAACTGGTTCACGCACGCGGTTATTGTTGCCGTTGCCGGCGACTCTGCTGCTGATGCTGATGCTGCTTTTGATTGTACCTGCGTTTTGATTTCGATCCCGTAGAATAGCGTTTGCGGCTATTGTGCCTGTGACCGTGTCTTCGGCTGTGCCTGCGGCTGTGCCTGCGGCTGTGCCTGCGGCTGTGGCGCGACGATGCGCGCTTATTCTTATTCATTCGTTTGCGACTGCGGCGCCCGCCGCCTTGAACGGATCGTAGTAGAGTAGCTATATTTTGTTTAATGGCATCACACGGGGTGCCGGGGCCGGATGTTAATATTACGGGGTTTCTATCACATAACAAATTTTTTATATCTTCCAACTTGCCAATGTCTGCATTCTTAAAAGTGGCACTTGCTACGACAGCCTCTTGACGGTTGGTGGCTCTACCTGAAATTAAGGATACTTCGCCATTATCAGCTGTGAATGGATAAATGAGACCACCTGTAACTTCATGAGGTCGGGTTGCGGCTGCTGTATGCCTATTTCTAAACCCATACGTAATTGTATTTGCGTTAATAGTATCTGCAATTTTAAATGAAACGGGTAGGCATATTAGATTCAATAATTCCAACATGGTGGTTTTATTATCAACAGCAACCTCACTATATTTAATTATAAGGATGTCTTTGCTGGATCTACTAATGTAGTGCGTATCGCCAAACACGGTTGTCTTCTTTAACGGAACCGTTGATCGTTTTTTGATAAAATGTACGTCGAGTCTGTCGGCATATACCATAAATAACAACGCAACCGTTTTATCATCGAATTTCGAATGGCCGTGACCACAAATTTGTTCAGTAATAGGAACAGACTTGAGAAATTCTAATATTTTTTGAACATCGACCAATAGGGGCATTTCTGCTGTTGCCGCTGTGGTGATCGAATGAATGCTAGCCGCAGCTAATGCTTGTCCTGCTCCTGCTCCTGTTGCTAAACCATTCACGCTCGTCAAAACGGTAATTAGATCGGCTGCATCGATAATGGCGGCATTATTGTATGCTCCGCTTAATGCGGTAGCGGCAGCAAGAGCAGTAGCAGCAGTAAGAGCAGCAGCAGCAGTAAGAGCAGCAGTATTAGCAGTACTAATAACCGGAAGATTAACACGTCGATTTTCAATTAGCTGTACGATTTTATCAATTTCTGCTGCTGCTAAGACTTCTCCTGTTGCTGCTGCTCCTCCTGTTGCTAGTGTATTCACGTCAGTCAAAGCGGCAGTTAGATGTTCAAAGCTATCAATATCATCATCACCGTACTCGCCTACAAGTGCGGCATGATCATCAGCAGTATGACCAGTAGCAGCAGCAACACCACCAGCAGCAGCAGCACGAGTGGCGGCATCAGCAGCAGCAGCAGCAGCAGTACGTAGTGGTTCAATTAGCCGTAAGATAGCTGTAATCTCTTGTGTTGCTAAGTTCTGTCCGGCGTTGGTGCCGACAGTTGCTAGTGTATTCACGGCCGTCAAAGCTTCAACTAGACGGTCATAATTATTAATCGCACCGCCGTACGCTGTTGCATATCCAACTGCATCGGGATTACCAGCAGCAGCATTAGCAGCAGCTTGATCAGTAGCAGCAGTTTGAGCATTAGTATCAGCAATTTGAGCAGCAGCAGCAGCAGCAGCAGCAGCAGCAGCAGCCTCAGTGTTAGCTGCTGTTAAAATAGCATATCGAATTCTGTCACTTCCATTGATAGCGGATTGTTTACCCTCGGCCAGAGTTGTAGTGACTGCGGCTCCGGTGGATGTTACATATAACGCAGCATCGCGAAAACCAAATTTTCCATTTATTTTTTGCGTTAGTTCAGTTAATAACTGCGTCAATTCGACATCACTTTTTAGGGGTAATCCCGTTTTGTTAGTAAAAACATTTTTGTTATTTATGTCTATATTTTGTATATTCAAAACTGGTAAATAAGGTTGAGGGGTATCTACAAACCCTTCTAATACCTTACCATCACTTGATATTCTAAAATTGGTCGGTCGTGTACTTCTGTTGTTTGATTGCATAATGCCGACCCAAGTCTCTGTACTGAAATCACCGCTTACATATCCAATCACTTCAGTTTCTAATTTTACAGGATATTCTATCATCCTCGCGTTTGCAATAGCTGACGCCCCTACCGATTTAAGCCCAAGCAGTGGACTTGTAACTGCCTTTGTTGGGTTCCACCACGACGGCATCTTTCAAACAGTTAAAATTAATTGTTGTAATAAATAAATCTATAATCTATAATAATCTAATATAATATTAAAATTAAATTTTAAAATTTTTAAACTTAAATTTTTAAAATTTTTAAAAAACGGCTAAAACTAATCATGCTTTTGTATCCATTTCCATTTCCATCTTAATAAAATTCGCGGCTTTTTCGGGTATTCGCGCCGACTCGACTTCGGCGAATTCGTCGTGAAATACCCGTCTTTTTCTTGCGTAAACCGCCGCCGCCACCCTTCTTAGTAGCAGCAGGAGCAACAGGAATAAGTCCAGAATCTGTAAGAACGGTTTTCAGTTCTGCGAATGTGGGTTTTCCTTTGTCAAGAAGTGCACTTAATGATTTAAATAAATCCATGGCGTTTTCTTTGTCTGTTTTTACTGCTACTGATTTTAGTGATGGTACTACTGCTGCTGCTGCTGTTGTTGCTGGTGTTGCTGCTGCTGCTGCTGCCGCTTCCACTGGTTTTAATTTTTTTGCGGCTACTAATGCTTCTTTGGCTAATGCGTCTGCTGCTGTTGCGGCGTTTACAGCTACGGCGACTTTTACAGCGTCTGATTTATCTTTGGGCAATGTTTTTGCTGAAGCTACTACGCGGGCTGATGCTTCTACTACTTGCGCTGCCGCTGCTATTACGCTATCTATAACTATTGGGGATGCTGTTGCTGCTGTTTTTGCTGCTTTTGCTGCTTCTGCTGCTGCTACTGCTGCTGCTTTTGCTGTTTCT
>Ga0114969_10002547_pt1 | contig 14979 bp, 10 predicted proteins | sample M_130807_MF_Meta_FD_87316 | JGI IMG/M metagenome (GOLD analysis project Ga0114969, IMG submission 87316) | Freshwater microbial communities from Lake Montjoie, Canada to study carbon cycling - M_130807_MF_MetaG | ecosystem: Environmental > Aquatic > Freshwater > Lake | place: Lake Montjoie...
AGCACCGCCCAATCGCGCGCACAGCCTTCTTCCTGCGAAGACGACGTGCGCATCTTCAGCGGCCAGTCGGGCCAGGTCAGCGCTTTGTTTTCGTGTTCCGGCGGCTGCGGCATGATCTCAAGCTGCGTAACCGACACCGCGCCCTGGCGGTTGGACGTGCCGATACAGTCCGAGCCTGTGTCGCCGCCGCCGATGACGACGACGTGCTTGTCTTTCGCGCTGATCGTCCCGCGCGCCGCGGCGCGTTCTTCATCGTCGCCCGCAACGCGCTTGTTCTGCTGAGTCAGGAAATCCATCGCGTAATGGATGCCGGATAGCTCACGGCCCGGCACTTCCAGATCGCGCGGATGTTCGGCGCCACCGGAGAGCACGACGGCGTCATAATTTTCCATCAGCGACTTCACGGAAATCGTCACGCCGACTTCGACGCCGGGGCGGAATTCCACGCCTTCGGCTTCCATCTGCCGCATACGCCGGTCGATCAGGCGCTTTTCCATCTTGAAGTCGGGAATGCCGTAACGGAGAAGCCCGCCGATGCGGTCGCTCTTCTCGAACAACGTCACGGCATGGCCGGCGCGCGCCAATTGCTGCGAGCAGGCGAGACCCGCCGGGCCCGAACCGATCACCGCGACGCGTTTGCCGGTTTTCTTCGGCGCGAGATAGGGATGAATCCATCCCTCTTCCCAACCGCGGTCCACGATCTCGCATTCGATCGTTTTGATGGTGACCGGATTGTCGTCGATGTTCAGCGTGCAGGACGCCTCGCACGGCGCCGGACAAACGCGTCCCGTGAATTCCGGGAAGTTGTTGGTGGAATGCAGATTGTCCAGCGCAAGCTTCCACTGGTCGCGATAAACGAGAGTGTTCCAATCCGGAATCTGGTTGTTGACCGGGCAGCCCTGGTGACAGAACGGAATGCCGCAATCCATGCAGCGCGCCGCTTGGCTCGCGACTTCCGGATAAGGCAGCGGCTTAAGGAATTCCGTCCACGTCTTCTTGCGCGCATCGGGCTTTTCATAGCCACGCTCGCGACGCTCGATCTCCATGAATCCGGTGGGCTTGCCCATTATTACCCTCGATCAGTCAACAAAATCGCCCGTCACCCAGAGGTGCTCCGCGCGCTTCGAGTCTCACTTCATTCGCACCTCAGCATGACGCGCGCGGAGCCTCGAAGGGCGCACGCATGCCGACCGCCTTGTTATTCCGCCGCGTCGCGCTTTTCGGCGGAAAGGTCCTGCAAAGCGCGGCGGAAATCGTTCGGCATGACTTTGACGAAATTCTTCAGCGCCTCGTCCCAGTTTTCCAGGATGAACTTCGCCCGTGCGCTGCCGGTATACAGCAAATGCCGCTCCACCAGGATCAGCAGCCGTTCCGCGTCGAAGCGCAGCATGTCGCCCATGCCCGAGTCGAACGCCGACAGCGAGCGTTGCCGCGGACGCTGCGGATCGTCCGCGCCGCCTTCCGCCGGGGCCACCGTTTCCAGCTTCACCATCGACAGATTGCACAGATCGCGGAAGCGGCCTTTCGGATCGTAGACATAAGCAATGCCGCCCGACATGCCGGCGGCGAAATTGCGCCCCGTTTCGCCCAGCACCGCAACGACGCCGCCCGTCATGTATTCGCAGGCGTGATCGCCGGTGCCTTCCACCACAGTCACCGCGCCGGAATTGCGCACGGCAAAACGCTCTCCAGCGACGCCTTCGAAATAGGCTTCGCCGGCAATAGCGCCATACAGCACGGTGTTGCCGATGATGATGTTTTCGGTCGGATCGCGGCGCGCTTCCTTCGGCTGACGCACAACCACGCGGCCGCCGGACAGGCCCTTGCCGACATAGTCATTGGCATCGCCGACCAGATCCAGACTAACCCCGCGCGAGAGGAACGCGCCGAAGCTCTGTCCCGCCGTGCCGGTGAGCCTTACCGCAATCGTATCGTCCGGCAGACCGGCGTGCCCGTAGCGTTTGGCAATTTCACCCGACAGCATCGCGCCGACCGTGCGGTTGACGTTGCGGATCGTCTTTTCGATGCGTACCGGCGTGCCGTTCTCCAACGCCGTCTTCGCTTCGGCGATCAGCTGATGGTCCAGCGCCTTCTCAAGACCGTGGTTCTGCCGTTCGGAATTGTACACTGCGACGCCCGGCTTGGCCGGCATCTGGTACAGCACTTTGGACAGATCGATTCCGCCAGTCTTCCAATGCGAGATGGCGCGCTGCGGATCGATGCGATCCACCCGGCCGATCATTTCCTGCAACGTGCGAAAGCCGAGCTTTGCCATGATCTCGCGCACTTCCTCGGCCACGAAGAAGAAGTAGTTGATCGCGTGCTCCGGCGCGCCGGTGAAGTTCTTGCGCAGCAGCGGGTCTTGTGTCGCGACGCCCACGGGGCAGGTGTTCAAATGGCACTTGCGCATCATGATGCAACCGAGCGCAATCAGCGGCGCAGTGGCGAAGCCGAACTCGTCCGCGCCCAGAAGCGCGCCGATGGCAACGTCCCGGCCCGTCCGCAACCCGCCGTCGACCTGAACCGCGATACGCCCGCGCAAGCCGTTGAGCACCAGCGTCTGCTGCGTTTCCGCCAAGCCAATTTCCCACGGCGACCCGGCATGCGTCAGTGAGGTCAGCGGCGATGCACCCGTGCCGCCTTCAAACCCGGAGATCGTCACATGGTCGGAGCGCGCCTTGGAAACGCCCGCCGCTACCGTGCCGACGCCCACTTCGGAAACCAGCTTCACCGAAATGCGGGCGCGCGGGTTGGCGTTCTTCAGATCGTGAATAAGCTGCGCCAGATCCTCGATCGAATAGATGTCGTGGTGCGGCGGCGGCGAGATCAGGCCCACGCCCGGCGTCGAATGCCGCACCTTGGCGATGTCCTTGCTGACCTTATGGCCGGGCAATTGTCCGCCTTCGCCGGGCTTTGCGCCTTGCGCGATTTTGATCTGCAGATCGTCGGCATTGACCAGATATTCGATGGTGACGCCAAACCGTCCCGAGGCCACCTGCTTGATCGCCGAGCGCATGGAATCGCCGTTCGGCAACGGCTTGAAGCGGTCGGATTCTTCACCGCCCTCGCCCGTGTTGGAACGGCCGCCGATGCGGTTCATCGCGACGGCCAGCGTGGTGTGCGCCTCGCGCGAAATCGAGCCGAAGCTCATCGCGCCCGTCGCAAAGCGTTTCACGATTTCGGTGGCGGGCTCGACCTCGTCCAACGGGATCGGCTGATCCGCCCATTTGAACTGCATCAGGCCGCGAATGGTCAGCAGCCGCTCGCTCTGCTCGTTGATGTTGTCCGCGAATGCTTTGTATTCGCCCGGCAGTTTGCCGCGAACCGCGTGTTGCAATTTGGATACCGATTCCGGCGTCCAGGCATGATCCTCGCCGCGGATACGGAAGGCGTAGTCGCCGCCGACATCCAGCATGCTGCGATAGATCAGCGCGTTGCTGTAGGCATCGCGGTGACGCCGCACGCATTCCTCGGCGACTTCCTTCAGCCCTACGCCTTCGATAGGCGTAGCCGTGCCGGTGAAATATTTCTCGACGAAGTCCGACGACAAACCGACCGCATCGAAAATCTGCGCGCCGCAATAGGACTGGTAGGTGGAGATGCCCATCTTGGACATCACCTTCAACAATCCCTTGTCGACCGCCTTGATATAATTCTTCTGCATCTCATAGGGCTTCGCCGGCAGCCCCATTTGCGTGCGCATCTGCTCCAGAGTCTCGAAGGCGAGATACGGATTGATGGCTTCCGCGCCATAGCCGGCCAGCGCGCAGAAATGATGCACCTCGCGCGCTTCGCCGGTTTCCACCACCAGCCCGGTCTGCATGCGCAAACCCTGACGGATCAAATGGTGGTGCACGGCGGCCGTCGAAAGCAGCGCCGGAATCGGAATACGTTCGGCAGAAACCGCGCGGTCCGACAGAATGAGAATGTTGTTGTCGAACAGCACCGCATCGGTCGCCTCGCGGCAGATACGTTCGACGGCTTTCTCCAAACCGGCTGCACCCTCTTCCGCCGGCCACGTGCAATCGATCGTGGCGGTACGGAACGCGCCGTCGAGAAGTTCGGAAATGGAGCGGATTTTCTCCAGATCCACGTTGGTGAGCACGGGCTGTTGGACTTCGAGCCGCTTGTGGCTTCCCGCATCGCGCCCGAACAGGTTCGGCCGCGGCCCGATGATGGAAACAAGCGAGGTCACCAACTCTTCGCGGATAGCATCCAGCGGCGGATTTGTCACCTGCGCGAAATTCTGGTGGAAGTAATTGTACAGAAGCTGCGGGCGCCTGGAGAGCACTGCAATCGGCTTGTCCGCGCCCATGGAGCCGATCGGATCGTCGGCATCGCGCGCCATCGGCTCCAGGAAAAATTGGAGATCTTCCTGCGTGTAGCCAAACGCCTGCTGGCGGTCGAGCAACGCCGAAGGCTGGTTCGTTCCGGCAACGATCGGCGCTTCCGGCAGCTCAGGCACTTCATGCAGCTTGAACTGCGTGTTCTTCAGCCACTCTTCATACGGCTCGGCTTCGGCAAGCTTACGCTTGATTTCCTCATCCTCGATGATGCGGCCTTCCTCGGTGTCGATGAGCAGCATCTTGCCGGGTTGCAGCCGCCACTTGCGGATGATCTTTTCTTCGGGAATCGGCAGCACGCCGCATTCCGACGCCATGATGACGTGATCGTCGTCCGTAACGATGAAGCGCGCGGGGCGCAGACCGTTGCGGTCGAGCGTCGCGCCGATCTGGCGTCCGTCGGTGAACGCGATGTCCGCCGGTCCGTCCCACGGCTCCATCAGCGCGGCGTGATATTCGTAAAAAGCCTTGCGCTTGGAATCCATCAGCGGATTGCCCGCCCAGGCTTCCGGGATCAGCATCATCATCGCATGGGCCAGCGGATAGCCGCCCATCACCAGCATCTCCAGCGCATTGTCCACGCAGGCCGTATCGGATTGCCCGTGCGGGATCAGCGGCCACATCTTGTCGAGATCGGGACCCAACAGGTCCGATTCCATCGTGCGGCGGCGCGCATTCATCCAATTGACGTTGCCGCGCACCGTGTTGATCTCGCCATTGTGCGCGATGTAGCGGTACGGGTGGGCCAACCGCCACGACGGGAAGGTGTTGGTCGAAAACCGCTGATGCACCAGCGCCAGCGCGGATTCCGTCAGCGGATCAAGCAAGTCGCAGTAGAAGCTTCCAAGCTGTCCGGCGAGCAGCAAGCCTTTGTAGACGACGGTCCGCGTCGAGAAGGACGGAATATAAAACTGCGTCAAGCCCGGCAGCTTGTGCTTCTTGGCAAGCTCCGCCAGGGGATTCTGCGTCTGCTTGCGGATGGCGAGCAGCTTGCGCTCAAACGCATCCTGATCCTTCACCAGCGCGCCGCGTGCGACGATCGCCTGCCGGATGACCGGCATCTGCTCAAGGACTGTTTTGCCGAGGCCCTCGATATCGGTCGGCACGTCGCGCCAGCCTAGCAACGACTGGCCTTCGACCTTAACGAAATGTCCGAAGCGGCGGACGGCAAAATCGCGCGCCTTCGCATCCTGCGGCAGGAAGCACATCGCCACCGCGTAATGGCCCGGCTCCGGCAAATTGATACCGTTCTTGCCGGCCCAATCGCGAAGGAGCTTGTCAGGCGTCTGAATAAGGCAGCCCACACCGTCGCCGACCAGCGGATCGGCGCCGACGGCGCCACGGTGATCCAGATTCAACAGGATCTGGAGCGCGTCGCCGATGAGCGTATTCGACTTGCGGCCTTTGATATTGACCACAAACCCGACGCCGCAGGCGTCATGCTCATTCCGCGGGTCGTAAAGACCCTGTTTCGGCGGCAAACTCATCGTGAAATCCCAATTGTCCGAAGGCGGAAAACAGCCATCCTACTCTCGCGAGTAGCAGGCCCGTCAACGTTCCGCAATGCAACAACTTTACTCAGGAAGCAAGCGCCGAAATAAGCAGCAGACTGCTCAAACTTCGTTCGCGGCAGGCTCCAGCGCAGTCGTGCGCCCCATGGCGATATACGCACCAGCCGCAACAAGCGGCGGAACGGCCGCAACCAGAAAAATGGTGCGTATATCCACCATCGTGGACAGCAAAATTGCGCCGATAACCGGCCCGAGAATCGAGCCGATCCGGCCAACCGCCAACGCCCAGCCAACGCCGGTTGCGCGGATGGATGTGGGATAGAGCTTCGCTGCGACACCATTGTTGCAGTTCTGCGCGCCGACCGTGCCAATCCCGATGCCGGCCGCCATCAGCATGGTTAACGGTACGGCCGAGCCTGCGAGGCCAATTCCCGCGACACAAAGCGCCGCTAAGACAAACGCGGGCGGCAGCACGCGCTGCGGGCCGAAACGATCGACCAGCAGCCCCATGAACAACGCCGCCCCCACTCCGGCAAACTGCACCAGCGAGGTGGCATAGGCCGAATTGGCCTCCGTCAGACCCTGCTGCGACAATGTCAGCGGCAGCCAGCTCGTCAGGAAGAATATCTCCATCAGATTGGCGAAGAAGACGATCCAGAGAAGAATGGTTACGCGACCGCGTCCGTTCTCGAACAGCCGGCCAACCGGCAGCTTGGGCTTGTGCTCACCATCGGGCACATAGGATTCCGGCATCGCAAACACGAGAATCGGCCACAGCAGCAACGCCATTCCGCCGCAGAAAATAAGCACGGCCTTCCAGGTGTAGATCGGCACCAGCCAAGCGGCGATCAAGCCACCGAAGCCGGCGCCCAGCGAGTAGAAACAGAACATCACCGCGACGATCCAGGCGCGCCATTTGGCAGGGCTGAATTCCGCCGTGATGGCGATGGCGTTCGGCATCGCTCCACCGAGGCCAACCCCGGTTAGGAAGCGTAAGATCACCAGAACCGGAAGGGTCGTCGCATAGGCGGTGGCGACTGTGAGAATGGCAAAGACGATTACCGAATAGAGCACCAGCTTCCGCCGCCCATAGGAATCGGCCAGCGGCGCGATGAAGAAGGCGCCGAGCGCCATGCCGACCAAGCCCGAGGCGATAGCCGGTGTCAGAGAAGGCGGCGCCACGCCCCAGTCGCGCGCGATGCCGGGTACGACATAGCCCATCAGTTGGGCGTCATAGCCTTCGACGAACATGGTCGCGGCGCAAAGCACCACCGCCAGCCATGAGAAGGCCAGCGCCGCCTTGGGCTTCGCTGCCGCGGCTGACACTCCGGCTATCGTGGACATCGGCTCTCCCCCGGCAGCCGTTCTTAGCCGGCCGCGCTTTTATATCCCGAGACCTGCCAGCCATCTTCGGGCTTCAGGCGGCGGAACCCTATCGCTGACGAGGCCATTAGCAAAGCGATTGCCACGAACACGATTTTGAAATCGACGAGCGCGATGGGGCCGTCTCCGGACAGAAGCGTCAGCAGCGTTGCGCTGATTCCGACCCCTAAGCTTTGAGACAGCCGCTGCGCCAGGGCGAAAATGCTGGTGGCCTTGGACATATCCTCGTCGCCGACATCGGAATAGGCCAGCGCGCTCATGCCGATCATCTGCGCCGAGCGCAGCACGCCGAAGCAGAAAAGATAAGCGGCGATCAACACCCGCGGGGTAGAGGGCTCAAACAGCGCAAATCCCGCCATCAGGCCGGAGAGCAGGAAAACCCCGCTGACGAACACCGCACGGAAGCCGAATCGCCGCACCAGATGGCGGACCCAAGCCCGCATGCTCATGGCGCCCGCCGTGTTGAGGAAGGTAATCAGCCCGGACTGGAACGGGTTCAGGCCGAAACCGACCTGCAGCAGCAGAGGCATCAGAAACGGAATAGTCGCGATTCCGGCGCGGATGACGCTACCCGCGAGCACCGCCACCGAAAATGTCCGGCTCTGGAACATCTTCAGCTCCAGCACGGGATTGGGGCGTGTCCGGGCATAGATGCCATAGGCCACCAGAATGGCGACCGCGAGGCCGATGAGGCCTGCCTCGATGGAATTGTCGAGCGTGTGCCGCCCCAGATTTTCGATGGCAAACTGAGCGGTGCCCATGCCGCAGGCCACAATCAGGAAGCCCGGTAGGTCGAACTTGGTGGATTGGGCCAGCCGGATTTCCGGGATGTACCGCAGCCCCAGAATTATGCCCAGCGCCCCAATCGGCACGTTGATGAAGAAATTCCAGTGCCAGGTGAAATTGGTGGTGATGAAACCGCCCACCAGCGGCCCCATGGTCGGACCGACCATCCCGGGCAGCATGTAATAGCCCATGGCCTTCATGAGCTGATCCTTGGGAAAGGTCCGCGTCAGGATCAGCCTTCCGACCGGCGTCATCATCGCCCCGCCAAAACCCTGGACGATCCGGCTCAAAACCAGCGCCTGAAGCGTGTTCGAGAGCCCGCACAACACCGATCCCAGCGTGAAGAAGACGATGGCCGCGCAGAACACCTGCCGGGCGCCGAAGCGGTCGGCAATCCAGCCGCTGATCGGGATAAAGATGGCGAGACTGATGAGATAGGAGGTAATCGCCGCGCTCATCTGCGGCGGCGAAACGCCGAAGCTGTTCGCCATCTGGGGCAGCGAGGTGGAAATGATCGACGAATCCAGCCCGTCCATGAAAAACGCCCCGGCAACGACCAAAGGCACGATCCGGGAGACGAATTTGGGCTGTTCGGGACTGACTGCTTCCAACTTTCACTTAACCAATTGGCGTGGTCCGTCTATGCGGCGGTAACGCTTTCGCGTCAAGCAGTGCATGCCCGGGACTTGAACCCGGCGGGCGCGCGCGGCAGAACAAGCCTACACCTATCGCTCCAGGACGACCTTCTTGACCGAAAACATCCCCCCCTCCGATGCCGGCACGCTGGATCTGCTGCTTACCTGCATCCGGATGGCGGCGCGCGACACCAATCTTTACACCTTCGCCCGCGCGGACCGCGGGGCCCTTCCCGCAGGCGAGCCTGGCTCGCACATCGGCGTGATCCTGCCGAACGGGATCGAGCGGCAATATTCGCTGGTTCAAGCCGGGTCCGAACTCACCGAGTACACGGTGGGAGTGAAGCGCGACGCCAACAGCCGCGGCGGCTCGCTGTTCATGCACGATCAGCTTCGCGTCGGGTCCAGCTTGAAGATCGTCCCGCCGCGCAACAATTTTCCGCTGACGGAAAATGCGGACCATGTCGTCCTGGTTGCCGGCGGCATCGGCATCACCCCGATCTACTGCATGATCCAGAGGCTGATCGAAAAGGGGCGGAGCTGGGAATTGTATTATTCCTGCCGCTCGCGGATGGATGCCGCCTTCCTCGACGTATTGTCACGCTACAGCCAAGTGCATTTCCATTTCGACGACGAAGAAGCCGGGCGCTTCCTCAACATCGCCGGCATTGTCGAGAAACTGCCGAAGAATGCGCATCTGTATTGCTGCGGTCCCGCGCCGATGCTGGCCGCGTTTGAGGCGGCGACCGCGCACTGGAAACCCGAGCAAGTGCATGTCGAATATTTCACGCCGAAATTCGCGGCGGCTCAGGAAGGTGGGTTTGTCGTCGAACTGGCGCGCTCGAAGCGCGAGTTGACCGTTCCCACGGGAAAATCCATCCTGCAATGCGTGCGCGAGGCGGGCATTCAGGTGCCGCATTCCTGCGAAGAGGGCGTCTGCGGCGCCTGCGAAACGCGCGTGATTTCCGGCCAACCCGATCATCGCGACACCATCCTGACCGAGCAGGAGCGCAAGGAAAGCGCGACCATGATGATCTGCTGCTCCGGCTCCAAATCGCCCCGCCTGGTTCTGGATATTTGATGAGCCCGTTCCGCTTCGCCATCGTCCCCACCCTCCCCTTGAGGGAGGGTAGGATTGGATAATTCCCACGACTACGTCGTCCGCCTTCGCCGCGTCGATGCCTGTGCGGTTTCGGATGCGCTCGACAGTCTTGGACTCACCGGCGTGGTCAGCGGCGTCCCGCAAACCTCCGGTGAGGGACGGATTGCCGGCCGCGCCGTGACGATGAAGCTTGGTGTCGGCGAGCCGCCGCCGGGTCCGCCGCGCCATCTCGGCACGGCAGCCATCGAAGCAGCTGGTGCGGATAACGTCATCGTGGTCGAGCAGCGTACCGGCATTGATTGCGGCAGTTGGGGCGGGCTGCTCAGCCTTGGCGCGCAGCTTCGCGCTATTGCCGGGGTCGTTTGTGATGGCCCCGTGCGCGACATTGACGAAGCGCGCGCGCTGAATTTTCCGATTTTTACGCGCAAACTGACGTCCAAAACCGGACGCGGCCGTGTTGTCGAACTGGGCACAAATGTGCCAGTAATGTTTGAAACGGTACCCGTCACACCCGGCGATTACGTGATCGCAGACCGCAGTGCCGTCATTTTCATTGCCGCTGCCGACATCGCCCACGTGCTCGACAAGGCCGAGATGATTGCCGCCAAAGAAAGCGCGATGGCCGATCGCTTGCGCGCCGGCGAGCGCATCAGCGACGTCATGGGCGGAAATTACGAACACATGCTAAAGCGCTGACCAATTCCATATTTCACATCCAACGAACCTAAGAGGGGGAGACATGTCGCAACTGAAACTTTCCATTGCCACCACCGATTACGATCATTTCCGCGATTTCCGTATGGGATTGGTCAAGGCGGAAGGCATCGATCACAACTGGCTCAATCTCGGCCATCACGAATGCTTCGCGCGCTTCACGGCCAACCGTGAATTCGATGTGTCGGAACTTTCATTCGCGAAATTCTCGACGCAGGTGACGCGCGTGGACAGCGACATCATCGGCCTGCCCGTCATCTGCTCGCGCCTGTTCCGCTTCTCGTCCTTCTATGTGAACAAGAAGAGCGGCATCAAAACGGCCGCGGACCTGAAGGGCAAGAAAATCGGCTCGCCGGAATGGGCACATTCCGCCGCCGTCTACATGCGCGGCTGGCTGCACAATGAAATGGGCGTGAAGCTCACCGACGTGCATTGGTATCAGGCGGGCGCCAATTCGCCGGGCCGCGAGGAAAAGGTCGAATTGAACCTTCCCGAAGGCCTGAAGCTCACGCGCGTTTCCGACAAGTCGCTGAGCGAGCTTCTGGCCGCCGGCGAAATCGACTGCGCCATCATCGCGCGTCCGCCGACCTGCTTCCTGGAAGGGCACCCGGACATCGTGCGGCTGTTCCCGGACTTCCTGGAAATGGAAGAGGAATATTACGAACGCACCAAAGTGTGGCCGATCATGCATATCATCGCGATGAAGAAATCCATCGTGGATGAATTCCCCTGGGTGCCGCGCAATCTGTTCAACGCTTTCCAGGAATCGCGTAAGCGCTCGCTTGAGCGGATTCTCGATCCGGCCGTTTCGCGCTATCCGATCCCGTGGCTGACCACCTATGCCCGCAAGATGCGCGACCGCTTCGGCGATCTCTTCCCCTATGGCATCGAGGAAAACCGCCCGACGTGGGAGCAGATGGCGCTTTACACCCATCAGCAAGGCATCGCGCACCGTCAGTTCAAGCCGGAAGAAATCTTCCCGGCAGGCATCATGACGAAGGTGATTATCTAGCCCGTCGCGGTAGGCTTAAAAGAAGGGGCATCACAAAGAGCACAAAGGCCATCACAAAGAACACGAAACGCTTTGTGTCCTTGGTGCCCACCTTCGTGCTCTTTGTGTAACCCCTTTTTTCAATCTCCTTCGCGCCTGTCTCAGAGCGGGCGACAAAGCCATGAATCTGGATCATGATCCGATTCAACTCTGATTGGACGTTGTTCCCTTGGTTACGCTTACCGATGTTTTTCGTGTAGCGCAGGAAAGGCTGGCCGCGGGCGATCCGCGGGCGGCGCTTGACCTATATCGCCAGGTGCTGGACCGCCATCCCTCCAACTCGGATGCTTTGTTTGGATATCTGCGCGCGGCAATGGCGAGCGGTAATCCGGCTACGATTCGCACCGCGCAGCAGCAATTGGAGCAGGTTTACCGCAATACGAACGCGGCGACTCAGCTTGCCGTCGCGCAGGCGCAGCTTGCTGACGCGTTACGCATTCTCCAGGAAGCCGCAAGCGCCATCGAACGGGCGCTGAGCACGGACGCCTCGCTACCCGATGTGCAAGGCACGGGTTTTCTTATCGGCCATCACCTCGGGAATTTCCGGCAATATTTTTCGCAGTTCGGCCAAGACCGGTATCTTCATCAGCACCTGTTCGCGAACAAACGCGGCGGCGTTTTCGTCGATGTCGGCGCCTATGACGGATTTTCCGGCAGCAACACGCTATTCTTCGAGAAGTTCATGGGTTGGACGGGCCTGTGCATCGAACCCGATCCCGCGCAATTCGCGAAACTCGCGGAGTACCGCTCCTGCGACCGCGTTCAGACCTGCATCGCCGACAAGGAAGGCATGGCCCGTTTTCTGAATGTCTCCGACGGCCTGACCATGATGGGCGGTCTTGTGGATTTCTACGAGCCGCAGGATTTGAAAGCTGTCAGCGAGCGTTCCAAAACCCGCATTGTCGAACTGCCGACCGCCCGCCTGGAAACCGTGTTGCGGCAACACAAGATCGAAGAGATCGACTATCTCTCCATCGATACCGAAGGCTCGGAACTTGCGATCCTGAAAACGTTCGATATCGCACGGTTCAAGGTGAAATCCCTGTCGGTGGAAAACAACCGCAACGCCCCGCACATTCCCGATTACATGCAAAGCATCGGCTACCGCCGCATCGTCCGCCTCGGTGTTGACGATATCTACGCCAAATGAATTTGACACCTTGGCAAAGTTTGCCAATAAAGCTATTTTCTTGCGCACTCCTGGAATTTGGCGATGCCCACGCGAAACATCAGTCTGACATCTGAACAGGACGAATTCGTCGAGAAGATAGTTCGGGCGGGAGAATATCAAAACGCCAGCGAAGCCGTTCGCGATGCCTTGCGGGCTCTGCAGCAACGACGGCAGGAAGACGCTTTGCGTCTCAAGCTGTTGCGGTCTCAAGTGAAATTGGGCATCGAGGCGCTTGAGCGCGGCGATTTCATTGAGATCGACGATGCTGAACTCGACGCTTATTTCGAGAGTGTGAAGAAACCTTAATTACCCCATGGCGCGCTATCGCCTTTCGGGCCCAGCCCAAATCGACATCTCCCATATTCTCGCCAGGAGCGCAGCCCTCTGGGGACCGCAAGGCCGTCGCCGCTATGGCAAACTCCTCGCCGACGCCTTTCGAAAAGTGGCAAACGAACCCGAGTGCATGCCTTCCCAAAATAGGTCGCAGCTTTGGCGGGGGCTCAGAAGCATTCACCTCCGGCATGTCAAAGCGGAAGCACCAGACGACAAGGTCCAACGTCCCGTGCATCTGGTCTTCTATCGGCCCCTGGCACCAGAATTGATCGAGATAGTTCGCATCCTTCACGAGCGGATGGATCCAGCACTTCACCTTTCACCGCAGAATGACGAGTGACGCGCAGATACTTCCCATGCAGTCGTATTACGGGTGCGTCTGAGTTTTTCCGCCTGTCTGTGCGGGTGCGCGCATCAGGCTGAAGGCGCCACCGATCAGGGCGACACCGGCTCCAACAGACAGCGCAACAAGTTTGGCGTTTCCGCTGGCCACCGTGAGCACAAGCGCGCCAATCGCCGCGCCGATGCTCTGGCCGGTCAGCCGGTTGGTACCGATCATGCCAGATACTATACCGCTGCGGCTTTTGGGAGCGGCATGCATGATCTGCCGCGAATTTGGCGGCGAGAACAGCCCATAGCCAAGGCCAGCCAGCGCCATGCGCCAAGCAATGTCGCCGGCCTGGAACCCTTCCGGTAAAAACGCGATCAACAGCAGGCCAAGCGCCAGCAATCCCATGCCGATGCCCCCGACCAAACCAGGCGGAAAACGGTCGCACAAGATTCCGGCAATCGGCGCCGTCACCGCAATGGTAAGAGGCCAGGGCGTCATCGCCAGACCAATCTGCACCTGACTAAACCCCGCATTGTGTAACACGAAAGGCAGCGTCACGAAGGTCAGCAACTGGGCGATGAACCCGCACTGCCCCGCGATCAGCGACAGCGGCATAATGCGGTTGCGGAAGAGATCGAGCGGCAGAAACGGCGCCGGATGCGCCAACTGGTTCTTGATGAGGATGGGCGCCAACACGAACGCGACCGCGAACTCCCCCGCGGCGATCAACGGGTTACCGCCATGGCTGAACGAGTCGATGGCGAGAATGAAAAAACCCAGCGTCAAAGCGGTCATCACGGCGGCGCGCACATCCATTTTTTCCTCGGCACGCTCATTCCACGGCAGGACGTAATAGCCGAGCAGCAAGGCTATCGCGCCGAGCGGCAGATTGATCACGAACAGCCATGGCCAGGAGGCAACCGCCAACACCGCGCCGGCAACCGTCGGCCCCATCGTCGAGGAACTGGCGACAAACATGGAATTGATGCCCATGCCCCGGCCGAGCAGCCGCGCCGGATAGATCGAACGGATGAGCGCATGCTGCATGCCGATGATGCCCGCCCCGCCCAATCCTTGCAGCACCCGCGAGGCCACAACCTCGGTCAGCGTCTGCGAAAACGAGCCCGCCAGCGCGCCGGCAAAAAACGTGATCATCCCCGCGAGGTACACGCGGCGGTAGCCGATGCGCGCGCCAAGGGCTGCCAGCGGCATCAGGAACGTCAGCATCGCCATCTGCGAGGCGTTAACGATAAGCACGGACGACGCCGCATCGATGCCCAAATCCCGGCTGATCGTGGGCAGCGCGATGTTCATCAGCGAGCTGTCCATCGCCGTCAGGATGGTGCCGAGCGAAACCACGGTCACGGCAAGGTATCGCTGCAGGCCAATCAGGCCGTCATGCGGGACAGGCTTGGTCATTCCATGCGTCGTAATCGCAATATCGCTGCCGTTCCATGCGCCTTTCGCCGCGCCCAAAAGATCCTCCCCCGTTGTTACGGGGGAGCGACTGTCTTGTTGGTCAAGCTGTTTTCCATGGTGATTTGTCTCTGAGCATGGCGTTCAGGATGGTTAGTAGTTTTCTGGCGACCGCGATGAGAGCGACCATTTTGGGTTTTCCG
>Ga0114969_10002549_pt1 | contig 14971 bp, 12 predicted proteins | sample M_130807_MF_Meta_FD_87316 | JGI IMG/M metagenome (GOLD analysis project Ga0114969, IMG submission 87316) | Freshwater microbial communities from Lake Montjoie, Canada to study carbon cycling - M_130807_MF_MetaG | ecosystem: Environmental > Aquatic > Freshwater > Lake | place: Lake Montjoie...
CCAATCCTTATCAGTAAAGGAATTTAAATCCACTCCTTGTCTGAAAATGATGTTTTTTTCGTTGTAGAAATAAACTATGTCCGATGCGATTTTGTTTGCTTTGAAATCACAAGCATAGGAAACTTCTTTATATGCTTTGGGCTTTACATGATTGCAATTGGAAATCGTACCTAATTCTGAAAATAAATCATCACTAGTTCTAACAAAAGGAATATCAACAAAATAAATAGAGTTTTTTATTCTAGCAGCCCATCTCCCTTTATCAGTATCGAAATTATACAATTTACTTCCAGCATAATCAGGAAAATTAGGCACATAAATAAAATTACATGAAGGGTTAAATAAGGATGTAAACCGGCCATCAATCTTACCTTGCTTAAAACTCATTTCCGCCGCTATAGACTTGTCTGTATAGTATATTTTATAGAGGCCGTTTAACTGCCCACTAGTATATTGGCCATTTGTTTTAAGTACTTTTTCGCTATTTGGTAAATTTGAATTAATATCTTCATTACAATAATAAGTTTTTACATCACCATCAGGCGTTCCATCATCAGGATCAAGCTGTGCTTGATATATCAAGCAAGCCTTTTCAGTACTTATTCCATCAAAATATGTCCATGGCAATTCTCCTAAGCATATTTTAACCCAGTCCATATTTCTAAATGAACTAATGATATTTCCATTCAAATCCAAATATTTTTTATCTATTCCTATTGCAAATTTACCTGATGATTTTAGGAAATTTAAGCTATCGCTTGTTTGAAAAATCTTAACTCTTCCATAATTTTCAACTTTGCCTAAACTGTCTATTTTTAATTGTTGTTGAAATTGCATCACAACACCTTCAGGCTGATCTTGAGCAAAAGGGATACAAACAATCGTTTTATTTAATTTATCATTTGTAACTTCACGATATAATACACTTTTGTTATTCCATTGGCCTAGTTTCTCGCTCAATAATTGTAATGCAAAATATTCTGAATTTTGAAAATCGGGCCCTTCAATCCAATACTGACATTCAACTGATTTACCCGACGATATTTTCTCGTATTGTCTAATAGCTATATTTCCATGATTTATCAACGCTTGATAAGTTGTTAGAATTGATGGTGCTTTTTCAATTGTTTGATCAGCTAAAACTCCGTAATTATAGTTTACTTTAGCAATTTCAAATTGATCCGTAAAATTTCTGAAATATGATACTTGCCCGTTAACTTTACCATCCAAAAAGTTAGCAATTGCCAAAGGACTAGCACTTTTATTTCCCCTGTTATAAAAATAGTAATAAGCGAGGCCATTTTTCAATCCGTCTTTATACTTGACATTTTCTAAAAAACTAATATTATTAGTACCCTCAACTTCATTAACAACAATTTCTTTCAAATGACTAATATCAATAACAATATTCGTTTTTGATGTTGACCAATCATACGCTCCATACGAAATAAGCCAATCACCTTTCCGATTACCCTTTTTATCAATTTCGTTTTTACAATCCTTTGCCTGAGGGAATACTGTTTGGGAAATAGCGTTATTAAAAATAAAAATGTTTAAAATAACTACAAAGGGTAGTTTTATTGTGTTCATATTTTGGGAGTTTAATTACAAACCTACTCATTACGCTTTTCAGAAAGCGCTCCGTTTTTTGAGTGGTATCTGGCCTCCACTTTTAAAGTTCAATAATATTCTTTTTTGTCACATTAGGTGATCAGCCCTTTGGCTTTCGCAGCGCAGTTTTATTTCGTATGTACTAAATTAATATAAATATCTATAAATCATCAAAAAGTGATTTTATTTTTGATATTTTGGGTGCTAACATGAGTTATAAGTAACTGGAACTTGAACGGGGGAGCCATTGAGTAAAAAAAGAAAGAGGCTAACAAATGTTAACCTCTTTGAAACTAAATCCCCTTACTCGACTTTTTCTCATTATTTTATGATAATCTTTTCTGAATAAACGATTTTTTTATCATTATCTCGAATTAATAAATTGTATAAAGAAGGACTTAAATCTGGTAAATACAATGTTGTTTTAGAATTTTCCACATTATAAGTTATACTTGTCTTACCCAAATAATCAATCAGTTCAATTGTGTGATTTTTAAGATAAACCATATTTATACCAAAATCTATATTAATCAAGCCAGATGTAGGATTTGGGAATATTTTAATCTGTGAACTTAAAGGTGAATTTTGATTTAAACCTGTTAATTGATTGACATCTTTAATATTTGAAATTGTAGAAGAATAACTTCCAATTAAATTTCGATAAGTAGCTGTACAAATTGTTGATTTACGTGCTTCAATCAAATAATAAATCAGATTACCAGATGGAGGATTTTGGTCAGTATAAGATATTAAATTACTTTGAACACTATCTATTAGAATTAAAGAATCAGGATTATCGATTGACATTTTGATTTTTCTGAATTTAAACGAAGATTTCAAAAAAAAGTTACAAAAAACGAAACCATCCTTGTCATAACTCGTATAAAAAAGGTTCTGTTAATAAGAAATTAAAAATGTTTTAAAACGGGGTTTTTCGGTGCAAATTTGGTGCAAATGAAAAAGCACTTACTTAATTTCTTATGTAAGTGCTTGATTATCTGTGGGAGTACACGGGTTCGAACCGCGGACCCTCTGCTTGTAAGGCAGATGCTCTGAACCAGCTGAGCTATACTCCCTTCACGTTTATTCAACGGGGCTGCAAATATAGGGATTGAATGCATATCTCCAAAAAAATATCTTCATAAAATTTGAATTGTCTGATATTTAGTTCAACTACCTTAATGTCAGTTACATACAAAATAACATTGTTTTATGGCAATTTGTAAAACGGATTTTATTCCTAGTGTACAATTAATTATTTGTAAGTACTTAATAGTATTTGTATTTTGCAGAGAATAAGAGACCTAAATTCTCAGGGTAGATTTTTTTATTCGGATTAGCAATATTATTGAATTGAAAATAATAGCTTCATTTAGAAATTTAGTTGTTTCTAAAAATAATTATGTCTTGATTATTGCAATGCTTTTCATTCAGCTTTTGCAATTTTCAGTATTTACAAATGTTTGTTCAGGGCAATCTGATCAAGTTAAATTTATGGCTTATAATCTCCTTAATTATGGAGGAACAAGTGGCTTTGTTGCTGATACGACACTTAGAAATCCATATTATAGAACAAGTATTAATTCAGAAAATCCTGATATTTTGGTAGTTGAAGAATTAAATTCTCAAGCTGGATTAAATTCACTGTTAACAAAAGTTTTAAATTCCCAATCCATTAGTTATTCTGTAGGAACATTTATCGATGGTCCAGATTCTGATAACGGTGTTTTCTTTAAAACATCGAAATTTAAATTTGTTTCAAATTATCCGATTATTACAGCTTTAAGAAATATTAGTGAATTTACTTTAGTGCATTTGGCATCAGGAGACACTCTCAGAATTTATGCAGTTCATTTAAAAGCAAGTTCAGGATTAGCGAATGAGAATCTTCGCTCTGCTGAGGTGGATAGCCTTCGTAAACGAACTGACGCCTTACCAAATGGTTCCAAGTTTATTGTTTGTGGCGATTTTAATTTTTATAGTTCAACGGAAAGCCCTTACTTAAAATTACTTCAAGTACATCCAAATGTGGAAGGTCATTTTGTTGACCCAGTTAATTTGACAGGAATTTGGAACAATTCGGCTTACGCAATTTATCATACACAATCAACCAGAGGTACTCGTGCTTTTGGTGGTGGTTCAACTGGTGGTTTAGATGATCGATTTGATCTTATTCTGTATTCAAAAGCGATTCAATTGGGAAATTCTATTAGTTATGTTTCTAATTCTTTAAAAGTATTAGGTAACGATGGCAATCATTATAACGATTCAATAAATAAAATGCCAAATACAGCAGTTACTCAGCAAGTAGCAGAAGCATTGTATCAAGCATCGGATCATTTGCCTGTAATGTCAACTTTTAATTTTAATTATGGTACAACGGATGTTGGCGTTGTTTCATTTATAAATCCTGTAATCACTCCATGCAGTAACACAAATAAATCCTTAATTGTTTCACTAAAAAATTTCTCAAATTACGCTATTGATTTCAGCAGCAAAAATGTCCAAATAGTTTTAACAGCAACGAATCCAAATTCAATAATTCAAACGTTTAATGTAAACATTAGTTCTGGATCGCTTTTATCAAATAGTTCAAGAAACGTCTTGGTCGATAATACTTATAATATGACTTTGCCAGGTATTTATACGTTTAGTGCGCATTCTGTTTCTGTAAATGATATAATTGCATCAAATGATGCAATGCCTGTAGTTTCTCAAAATGTAAATCCTTCAAATTCGATAATTGCATCTGTTTTACCTGTGGGTCCGCTTAGTATATGTAGTGGGGCATCAACAATATTAACTGCTAGTACTGGTGTTTCTTATCTATGGTCAAATGGTGCAACTACTTCATCTGTTTCTGTATCACTTGCAGGGAATTATACTGTTACTGTTACCGATGCTTTTGGTTGTACTTCAATTTCTAACACTGTTGCCGTATCCATTTTTAGTGGAATTTCGAGCGGAATAGTTTTCCATGAGAATATGGGTTCATCTCCATCTACTACTTTAATTCCAGCCTATGAAATAGCGAATGGTTTCGAAAGTGATAATTTAACAATGAGCGGTTCGGCAGATGTGCGAAATACGTCAGCTTCATCTGGGTATGCAGACGCAAGTGCACTAGGAAATGTTTTTATAACTAGTACAGTTGGAAAAAATTTCATCATTTCAAATATTAACACTGCGGGGCTTACTGGCCTTGAATTATCGTTTGCAATTAATAGAAATAATTTAACTGGTGCAGACCTAACACTTAAAATTAGTACAGACGGTATAAATTATACAGTACTTTCATATCCAAATGTATCAACTACGGCTTGGACATATCGAACTGCATTGGGCACAATTCCATCAACCCCAAATCTATATATTCAATTTATTCAGGAAGGTACAACTACTCAATTCCGAATTGACGATGTGGTTTTGAAGTATGCAAATGTAACTTCAATCATTGCTACAGGACCTACTATATTTTGTAAAGGTGATTCAGTACTGTTAACATCAACTACTGGAGCTAATTACTTGTGGAATACAGGCGCAACTACACAAAGTATTTATTCAAAAACTTCGGGTAATTATTCTGTGATTACAAATTGTATTTCATCGCCAATTGTTGTGATTACTGTGAACATATGTACAATTGAATTAAACGTACAGACTTTAATTCAAGGATTTTATAATACGCAAACTCATACAATGTCACCATTGCTATTTAATTTGGGTTTGAGCACAGATACTACTACTTGTGACTCTATTACAATTGAATTGTATTCATCAGGTGCTGTTACATCTTTGATGTTTTCAAAAAGAGCACTTTTACATATTGATGGAACAGCTACTGTTGATGTCCCTATAGCTTTTAATAACCAGCAACTTTACATTGTTATTCGCCATCGAAATTCTATTGAAACTTGGAGTAAAACACCAACTTTGTTTACTGGCTTAAGTGTAAATAAAAATTTCACTCAATAAATTTATTTTTATACTACTTCAGCTACAGTAAAGGTGCTTCCTCCAACAAAAACCAAATCATTACTTTCTGCTATTGACTGTGCTGCTTCAAGTGCTAAGGGAACGCTTAGGTAAACATTTCCATTCAATCCTAATGCATTTGCCTTTTCCTTCAAAATGCTAGCTTCTAATCCCCTAGGAATAGCTGCTTTGCAAAAATAGTAGGTTGCATCTTTTGGAAAAAGCATTAATATTTTTTCGACTTCTTTATCGTTTACCATTCCTAATACAATGTGTAATTTATGATGTGGAATTGTTTGAAGCAATGGTATTATTTCACGTAGTCCATCCTCATTATGGCCAGTGTCACAAATTGTAATAGGTGTTCTATTTATAATTTGCCAACGACCTTTAAGTCCGGTGTTTTTCCTAATATTTTTTAATCCATTTCGAAGATGTATTTCTGAAATTTTTATCCCAATTTGATTTAATACATCAATAGTTTGTATTACAGTTACAATATTTTTTTGTTGGTATATACCTCCTAAATCTACTACAGTATTATTCAACAATAAAATATTTGATTTAACTATGTTTAAAATTTGTTGCTCTTCTAATGGATTGTAATTTTCAGCAATAGCAGAATAGTTATCAGAAGCAAAATAAATAGGCGAATGCTCTAAATTTGCTTTATCAATAAATACAGATTTCGTTTCAGGTAAATATTCTCCTACTATAACAGGAATTTCCGGTTTTATTATTCCTGCTTTCTCAACAGCAATTTTTGATAATGTATCTCCAAGTAAATTCATATGATCAAATCCAATATTAGTGATGACAGATAAATAGGGTGTTAAAACATTTGTTGAATCTAGTCTCCCTCCTAATCCGGTTTCTATTATTGCAATATCTGTTTGGCTTTCTTGAAAATATTTAAAAGCCATTGCAGTTGTCATTTCAAAAAACGATGGATTAATCTCTTCGAATGACACTTTGTGTTTAGTAACAAAATCACTAATCCATTCTTCTTTTGCCATCTCCCCATTTATCCTAATTCGTTCTCTGAAATCCTTTAAATGTGGCGAGGTGTATAATCCGGTTTTATATCCTGCCTCTTGAAAAATTGAAGCAAGCATGTGTGAAACTGATCCTTTTCCATTGGTTCCAGCTACATGAATACATTTTAATTCCTTTTCTGGATGATCTATTAGCTCACATATTGAAATGGTGTTATCCAAATTGGCTTTATAAGCCGCAGGGCCAATTCGGTGAAACATTGGCAGTGCAGAAAATAAATATTCTATGGTTTCCTTGTAATTCATCGATGCAAATATAAATCACAATTTGGGAATAATTCTTATTAAGTTTATTAATCACATTTGTATAATAGAAATGAAGAAGTAACAAATCTTATTTTTTCAAAAAAACGAAATGAACAAACAAAATTGGCACATGAAAACTATTTTTTTATTTATTAGTATTCATGTATTTAAAACAGAACGAATTTTATATTTTAAATTTCGTCAAACCTATCCAACATTAAAGATCCATAAATGGCTTGCGTTAAATTTTTTCAAGAACTTCGCTGCGGGGTGGGAAACGTAGTTTCCCTGTAAAAAAACTCCTAAATAAAATTCAAATACATTTATACGGCATTAAACATTTATAAATGGCTTACGTTAATTTTTTTTAAGAACTTCGCTGCGGGGTGGGAAACGTAGTTTCCCCGTAAAAAAAACTCCTAAATAAAATTCAAATACATTTATACGACATTAAACATTTATAAATGGCTTGTGTTAAATTTTTTCAAGAACTTCGCTGCGGGGTGGGAAACGTAGTTTCCCCGTAAAAAAACTCCTAAATAAAATTCAAATAAATTATACGACATTAAACATTTATATGGCTTACGTTAAAATTTTTCAAGAACTTCGCTGCGGGCTGGGAAACGTAGTTTCCCCGTAAAAAAACTCCTAAATAAAATTCAAATAAATTATACGACATTAAACATTTATAAATGGCTTACGTTAAAATTATTTAAGAACTTCGCTGCGGGGTGGGAAACGTAGTTTCCCCGATTTTGAATTTTAAAAACCGTAACAATGTGAAATAGTTTTATGCTTTTAAAAAGGTAATCCTATACCACAACTAAATAGTTATACTATTCTTTTATCGATTAAGGTAAACAAAAGTAATCGTACCTCTTTGTTCTTCAATGCCATCTTTACTTGCTGAAAATACTGCTCTCATTGCAGCTTCTTTTGCCTTGCGAACCAAGTTTGAATTTGTTGTTGTTGACCCTCGTGAAGGCCCGTTAGCACTAACTACCTTTCCGTTTTTGTCAACTACAATATCTACAACTACTTTTCCTTCGTCTTTCGAATTGTCATTTACTTTTGGTAAGCTAATCTTACTTCTTCCTGCTAAATTATATGATACACCGGGCCCAGTACCATTCCCTGATCCATTACCAGTTCCTTGACCATCACCTGTTCCATTTCCATTTCCTGGCTTTCCATATAAATTTGAATTTGGATCTCCTGAAGGGTCTCCTTGATCTCCTTGTCCACTTGTTGCAGTACCTTGGGAAGTTGAATTATTTGTTTTTCCTTTGTAAATAGCTTTTTGATCAGCCTTACGTTCAACTATTAAAGGAACTGGATCGGCTTTTTTTATTACCGCAACTTTTTCTGGTTCTGGAGTTGATTTCTTTACAACTTTAACAGGTTCTTTTTTAGTGATGGAAACGGCATCTTCAACGTCTTGTGTAATTACTGGTGCATCTTCAGCAAAAGGAGGCGGGACATTTTCTTTTACAACCGGTTCTTCGGTAGTATTCTCAGACATTGGTTGGATTTCACCAGATGCCATATCGACATATCCAATGTTTACAAGGACTCCTTCACCACCACCCATTGGAGGATCAGGTGTGGTTAAGATTGCATAAATTAGGAAAAGTATTATTGCACTGTGGATAAACAGTGTAAGTAGTAGTGAACGTTGACGAATTGAGAGATTCAAAACTTAATAATTATTTAGTAGAATTTTCGGTAGCCAAAACCATCTTGATTTTATTCTTTGTTCCTATGTTTAACAGGTCGATAAGATTTTGAATCTGAACCGTTTTATCAACTTTTAAAATAATAGTAGGATCTGGTTTGCCAACCATTGCTTGTAATAAAGTTGGCTCCAATGCTGCAAACGTTACTGGCTTGTTGTCGATGTAATATTGTAGATCGCTTGAAACAGAAACGGTAATGTTTTGTTTCGACATTGCCTTTCCACTATCTGCTTTAGGCAATAATAATTTCATTACGTTCGGACTTACCAATGTTGAGGTAATAAGAAAAAACAACATCAAGAAAAACATAATATCAATTAACGATGATGTGTTCAGCTCTGTTGCGTGACGATTCCTTCTTTGTATTTTCATGAAAGATGTTGCATTATTAATCCGTTATAGGATGAAATTTTTAAAGCGAATACAGGATTTATTTGAAATTATAATTCCATAAAGCGCTTTTTATTTTTTTGAATTATTTTTTAGCAGGCTCTTCCAATAGGTCAATAAACTCAACAGCATTGATCTCCATTTTATTTACTACTCTATCAATCATAATAATCAAATAATGATAACCAACATAAGCGAAGATTCCAACCATTAAGCCTGATGCAGTCGTTACCATTTTCTCATATAATCCACCTGCGATCAATCCAATACTAATATTATCAGCTAAGGAAATGTTGTAGAAAATTTTAATTACTCCAAAAATGGTTCCTAAGAATCCAAACATTGGTGCAATTCCAGCGATGGTGCCAAGCAAACTAAGATTTTTTTCCATCTTATAAAGTTCAAGTTTGCCAACGTTTTCGATTGCGCTCTCAATATCTTTAACGGGCTTCCCTAAACGCAAAAGTCCTTTATGAACCATCTTCGCAACGGGATTGTCTGTATTCTTGCTTAAAGAAATTGCTGAATCAACATTTCCTTGATGCATAAAATCACGAATCTGGTTAAGGAAGTTGTTGTCGATCTTCGACGATTTTTTGATGGTGTAATAGCGTTCGAAGAAAATAAATACTGCTGCTAATGAAAGTAGTCCAATCGGAATCATGATCGGACCACCACTCAATACCATTTCCCAAAGAGAAAATGTATGCGTTGGCAGAGGTGTTGGAGTGATTACTGGAGCTGCTATTTGACTAGCTGCCTGGTTTAAAGTGTCGACTGTTGCGGCACCTGTTTGTTGAATCTGAAGGATTAACGACATAGTAGCATTAAATTTTAGTGCGAATTCGCTTAATGTGTAAAGGTAGAAGCAGCGGCTTATATGCTATTTGAGTTTGTTATCCTTTTGCTAACATTATTGTGTTAATAGGAATTATGGATATTTTATGCACTTACAACGAAAAAATCTATGCAAATAGTATTCAATTTTTAAAAAAATGGGGTTATGCGTTTTCGCAGATGAATTTTTGAAAAGGTGGCTATTTAAACCATTCAGAATACATAATGTAATTATTTGCAATGCCTTCAACTAAGCTTTTAAACTGTTCCGGAGCTACCGATTTAACCTTTTTTGCAGGAACACCGGCATATATAGAACCGGATTCGATATGTGTGTTTTCAAGTACAACAGCTCCAGCAGCAATAATTGAATTCGATTCAACAATAACATTATCCATAAGGATGGCTCCCATTCCTACTAAAATATTATCATGAAGTGTGCATCCATGAACAATTGCATTATGGCCAATAGATACATTGTTTCCAATTATAGTCCCACATTTCTGATACGTGCAATGAATGATGGCACCATCTTGAACGTTCACTTTGTTTCCCATCACAATCGTATTTACGTCGCCACGCACTACAGCGTTAAACCAAACACTACATTGATCACCCATAATAACTTGACCAACTACTGTTGCATTATCTGCTAAATAACAATCCGTTCCAAACTGTGGTTCAATGCCATGAACTGCTTTTATTATAGGCATAAATATTATATTCGAATTAAGTTAAATTTATTTTTTTAATATTTCATATTTAAGTCCCGTATTGCCATTAAAATTAGTTTGTCTTAATAATTTTATTCCACATTTTTCAAGCACACGTACGGAACCAATATTACTGCTTTCTACATTACCAATTACCCGATTAAGAAATAACTTATCAAATCCATATTCGATACACGCTAACGCTAATTCCGTTGCATAGCCTGCATTCCAATACCTTCGGTGTAAACGATACCCTAAATCTACTTCATTAGTTTCATTAATTAATTTCAATCCACACCATCCTAACCATTCATTATACAATTTACGAATCACTGCCCAACGTCCCATATTATTACGTTCATAATCTTTATAGTTCTCTAAAAATAATTCAGCTGAAGCTACATTTTCGAAGGCAACATCTCCAGTATATTTCACCACCTCAAAATCATTGTTCAACTCAAAAGCATTTTCAGCATCTAATTCAGATGACATCTTTCTTAAATAACAACGTGCAGTTTCTAAAATAATTTCCATATAAATCGTTAGAACATAACTATGCAAATTTAATTTTTAATGACATCAAAAAATTGGAGGTTGGTTTTAGGTGAAATAGGAGATTTTGAAACTTATTAAGGGGCTTTTTAATGGGATTCTTAGATAACAGAATTTTGTTAATAGGTTTTTTCAGATTACACAAATCTTATTTTTATAAGTAGTTTAATTTCAGTAACTTAAATTAATGGTTCAATTTTTAATGAATTCATATTAATAGGTAGAAAGATTCACTTTTTCGTCGCATAAACAGGTAAATTGTTCAAAAGAAGATTGAAATCTGGTAATTGAACGCAATTGAGGATTACCTTTGTAAAAGAAAGTTGTAATTCAACCCATTAATATAGTAACTTGACCTGAATATGCGTTTCCATAAGCACATTACTTCCTTAATCGCAAGCATAAGCTTTTGTTTTTTATTGTTGAGCTCTGTTCCCTCAATTGCTATAGATCAGGATTCTCTTCGATTGGCAAAACAGTATTCAAGTGAAAGATATTTTCGTCGCTCTGTCTTAATAGATAGTTTAAAGAGTTCGTTGATTTTAATAGGTACTCAGCAGGATTCTTTGCGAGAACTCTTGAAAAATCAAAAGACAACGATAATTGAAGGACAAGAAGAGCGTGGTAAACTTACAGAAGAAAATACTAACTTAAAACAAGAATTGAATGGTGCGATACGAGATAACCTACAATCTTCACATACCAAAAAAATTCTTTTTATTTTTAATTTAATCATTGGCATTTTTCTTTTGATTGCAGCAATTTGGATGTTCGCACGTAAGAAATCAGAGCCTATTGTAAAGCCTTACAATAATTCGTCGGCATCAACTTTAAGTGTAAATAGCGAAGGCTATGATCATAAGTTAGAGAGAATAGAAAAGTTAGGGAATTTGCGAGATAAAGGATTGCTTACTGATGACGAGTTTAATTTACAGAAGCGACAAATTTTAGGAGACCGTAACTAAGAAAACTATGCGTAGTCTCTCCTTACAGTTTAAAACTATCACACCCGTATTATTGATTTCTTGGCTATTAACGCTTTTAGCATTGCTCTTTGCAATATTTGCAGCTACGAGAAAAGGTATTCCTTTAAATTATTTAACCAATGATCCATCAGCAATTATGAAAGCCCCTTTTTATCTAGGCTTCTTTTCCAATTTCGGAATTATTATTTGGAGTTGTGCATTCTCCGTTTGTTTTATTACTGCCTCACGTTGCATGAACATTACTTACTTGCGACAAGATTTTTATTTTATGCTCTTGAGTGGTTTTGTTACATTAATTTTAACACTCGACGATCTTTATCAATTGCATGAATACGTATTTCCACAATATTTTTTAATTCCTGAAAATGCTGTTTTACTAACCTACTTTAATATTGTTTTATTATGGGGAATCCGTTTTAGTAAACGATTGTTACAAACTGATTTCTTAGTGTTAGGATTAGCATTCTTATTTTTAGGAATGTCGACCATCATTAAATTAGTTCCGCTTCCAATTCCTCAAGATACGTTTTTGAAAGATGCTTTCAAGCTTTTTGGTTCTGTAACTTGGTTCATTTATTTTTTCAGAACAGGAAACGAAATTATGGATAAACAAGTGCGATGAGAAGGTTCAATATTTCTTTACAATTAGTAGCATTCTACCGTTAGGTTTTTTCGCTACGATGCATTAATTCTAATTTATTTTAATAATTTTCTTTACTATTTTATTAAATTCGCTTTCCATTAAACATAAATACACACCTTCTTTTAGTTTTTCAGTATTGAAGTTATATTCAAGTTTGCCAACTAATTCATTTTCATTATTTGATATTATGTTTATTAAGTTTCCATATATATCATAAAGTTTGATTGTTATTTTTTGTGTTCGATATAATGTTGTTGTAATATTAATTTCATCTTTAAATGGATTGGGAAATACCTCCATTTTTTCAAAAATATTATTTAATACATCATTTATTCCAGCATATATACCTGCACAATTAAATTGATTAGGTGGATATAAAAATGTAGATTGATCAATAACGACTGTATCATTTTGATAATTACAAATTACACTTGATGGGCCTAAAGTTGGGTAAAAGTTTTGTGTGGTACTTGAAATGTTTCCAATTCCTTCTACCCATACAACCGTCCAAAATGGTGATGGATTGTGAGTAAAAGTAAATCGTTTTCTATATCCTACCTGAGTTAATGCGGAATCAATCAATGTTAAATAATAAGTGCCAATAATTCCTGAACTTACTGGCAAAGTATCACCAATATTTAAACTAAAGTCATATATTAGTTTTTCGGAATTTGGAAAAAACGGTTTATAAACTTTTTTGGAAACAGTATCCTCTCTAAATAATTGATATCCTTTAAAGCCCGCACTAATATTGGGATCATTATAAATACCTGGGATATATATTCCATAATCTGAAAACATTTGATAAACTTTACCATTGAATAAGGTGTCTTTATAATATATCAATAAATCATTTATATACCCATGGCCTCCTAATGTGTTTGAATTTATCCATTTCGAGTTGTTTAAGAAAGGTGCATAAGTTGAAGTACTTGAAATAGATGAATGTCGTGCTGCGTTTATATTGGTTATTGGATCACATATACTTCCAATACTAGCTTGAAAATAATAGTCTAATATTGGAGCTGCAAAAAATCCTGGCATCAATGAAACAGCCCCACCACTTTTAAATTCAGTTTGAGAAGCAATTGAGACTACAGGACCTAAAGTTTGTAAAGAGGTTACATTTTCACCTGCTGTAAGTGTATTGTAAGATGTATAAAAATGAGAGCTAGAATTAAATAGTAAGTTTTGTATGTAAAGATCATCAGTTACAATACATTTATTTAAATCTGGATAACGGTGTATGAAATTTAACGCTCGATCACATTGGCCTGAAGTAAAACTTGTTCTGCAATCAGCAGGAGAATAGGCCATAATATTGTGAACATCTGGAGTATAATTAAAGCCAAGTGCGTCAACTAAAGGTATTCCCAAAGAGTTAAGAAGGCAAGTTATGTCTAAATTGCAATTTGCATCTGTGCATGCAGATAAAGGTATCGGATCCGCTGGAGTATCGGCAACAAAATCGCCGCAAGACAATGAATTACTTCCATTAACAAGCTCTGGACAGCCACCTGGTGTAAGGTCAGTCCCAGAACCATGATGAGTATGATGTAACCCTAGGCAATGTCCCATTTCATGTGAAATCGTTTTCGATCTACTAGAAACCCATGAATTTAATGTTAAAAGATCACTAGTATTGCCTCCAACCAGTAATGCGGTACCTGGCAGTCCAATAGCAACACCACCAGCATAAGTAGTTAATAAAATATCAGGGGCTATATAAATATTTATACAATCTTGAACATGATATTGATTATCCAGTATAGTAAAAGAAGACTGTGATCCTAATAATGCATCCTCATAGATTCCACGAGGTGAACTTATAAAATCAATACCATGTAATGAAAAACAAATATTGCAGGATTGAAAATCCTGTTGTAAAATATTCACAGAATTATATATTTGTTGAAGTGTTACACTAGTTAATCCATTTGCAGGATCAGAAATAGCGTGTACAAAAATTCTTATTGTAACAGGTGCCAGATTACTCAGCATAGGGCCATTTAATTCAGTAATTGGAGTTTCACTATTTAAACTACAAAATTCATTTTGTGCGATTACCTTTTTATTAAATATTAATAAAAAAAGCAAGATAATATAATAGATATATTTTTTCATTTTCTTACTTTTTAGTTAAAATTGCTAAATGCTTTTTCAATAATACAATTTGTTCTTGCATGTCGATTAAATAAAGAGTTTGCTCTTCAATTTTCTTTAAAAG
>Ga0114969_10002551_pt1 | contig 14961 bp, 11 predicted proteins | sample M_130807_MF_Meta_FD_87316 | JGI IMG/M metagenome (GOLD analysis project Ga0114969, IMG submission 87316) | Freshwater microbial communities from Lake Montjoie, Canada to study carbon cycling - M_130807_MF_MetaG | ecosystem: Environmental > Aquatic > Freshwater > Lake | place: Lake Montjoie...
CTTTCGTTTCTTGAGATCTTCGATGTATGCGCCGTAGTTGCCCTCAAACCAGACCACTTCGGAATCGCCTTCGAACGCGAGGATGTGCGTCGCCACGCGGTCGAGGAACCATCGATCGTGTGAAATGATCGCCGCGCAGCCGCTGAAGTCGAGCACCGCTTCTTCCAGCGCGCGCAGCGTGTCCACGTCGAGATCGTTCGTCGGTTCGTCGAGCATGAGCAGGTTGCCGCCCTGCATCAGCGTCTTGGCGAGGTGCAGCCGGTTTCGTTCACCGCCCGAGAGGTTGGCCACGATCTTCTGCTGGTCCGAGCCCTTGAAGCCGAATGCCGAGCAGTAGCCGCGCGAGTTCACTTCCTTTTTCCCGACCTGAAGCATCTCGAGGCCACCGGTCATTTCTTCCCACACCGTGCGCTTGCCCTCGAGCGTGCGGTTCTGGTCCTGATAGGAAATTAAAACCGTTTCGCCAAGCTTGAGCGTGCCGGAGTCGGGCTTCTCGAGTCCGTTGATCATCTTGAACAACGTCGTCTTGCCCGCGCCGTTCGGTCCGATGATGCCGACGATGCCCGCGCGCGGCAGCGAGAACGACAGATTCTCGAAGAGCAGCTTGTCGCCGAACGACTTCTTGAGCTTCGTTGCAATAACGACGTCATTGCCGAGGCGCGGCGCCGGCGGAATCACAATCTCGTTCTGCGCGATCTTGTCTTGCTGCGCTTCACTCGCCAGCTGCTCATAGGCCTGGAGGCGCGCCTTGCTCTTGGCCTGTCGCGCGCGCGGCGCGAGGCGCACCCACTCCAGTTCCTTTTCCAGTGTGCGCTGGCGTACGCTCGCCGTTTTTTCCTCGAGCGCCAGCCGCTGCTGCTTCTGGTCGAGCCAGCCTGAGTAGTTCCCTTCGTACGGTACGCCCTTGCCGCGGTCGAGTTCGAGGATCCACTTGGCCACGTTGTCGAGGAAATACCGATCGTGCGTGATCGCGACCACCGTACCGGTGAAACGTTCGAGGTGATGCTCGAGCCATGCCACTGATTCGGCGTCGAGGTGGTTCGTCGGCTCGTCGAGCAACAGCATATCCGGCTCTTCGAGCAGCACTCGGCAGAGCGCCACGCGACGCTTTTCACCGCCGGACAGGATCTTGACGTCGGCGTCTGGCGGCGGCAGGCGCAGCGCGTCCATCGCCACCTCAACCTTGTTGTCGAGGTTCCAGAGGTCGTGGTGGTCGATGTACTCCTGCAGCTTGCCCTGCTCTTCGAGCAGCTGATTCATCTTCTTGTCGTCCATGGGTTCGGCGAACTCCATGGCGATGGCGTTGTAGCGGTCGAGCTTGGCGCGCTGTTCCTTGAGCGCGACCTCCACGTTGCCGCGCACATCGAGCGATTCATCGAGATGCGGTTCCTGCGAGAGGTAGCTGACCTTCGTGCCCTTGTGCGCCCAAGCCTCGCCCTGAAACTCCTGGTCGATGCCGGCCATCACTTTCAGCAGCGAGCTCTTGCCGGCGCCGTTGGCGCCGAGCACGCCGATTTTCGCGCCCGGGTAGAACGACAGCCAGATGTCGTCGAGGATGATGCGAGACGGCGGAATGACCTTCCGCAGCGCCTTCATGACGTAGATGAATTGCGGTGCCATAGAGGGAGAAAAGTAACGCACGACGCGGCCGACCTCCGCTGCATCGGACGCGGTCGGCGGGCTATAATCCATCATGGAGTTTTCGAGTCTCGTGGAGCGCCTGAGCGGGAGCCCGATCACGGCGCTTCCGCTGCTCTTTCTGGCCGGGGTGTTCACCAGCCTGAATCCGTGCATCTACCCGATGATCCCGATCACGGCCGCCATCGTCGGAGGCACTTCGGTGGGCGGAACGGTTTCGCGCGCGCGCACCATCCTGCTCACGCTGACCTACGCCGTCGGCCTCGCGCTGGTCTATTCAATCCTCGGCCTCGTGGCCGGCATGAGCGGCAGCGTGTTTGGGGCGGTGAACAGCAATCCGTGGGTCTATTTCGTGATGGCGCAGGTGCTGATGCTCGCAGCGCTGGCTATGCTCGATGTGATTCCGATTACCGTACCCGCCTTCATCATGCAGCGGGCCGCAAACGCAGGAGAAGGGGGCAAGTTTTCCGGCGCCTTCGTGATGGGCGCAATGTCCGGGCTGGTCGCCGCGCCCTGCGGAGCGCCGGTGATGGCCGCCGTGCTCACCTGGGTGACGACCACGCAGTCAGCCATGCTGGGCTTCGCGTACCTATTTTCCTTTTCGCTGGGGATGTGCACTTTCCTGATCGTGGCGGGGCTCTCCACCGGCCTGCTGGCACGGCTCCCGAAGGCGGGGGTATGGATGGTGTGGGTGAAGCGCGCGTTTGCGATCCTGATGATTGGCGCTGCCGAGTACTACCTGATTGAGGCGGGCAAGCTGTGGCTCTGATAATCCAGAAGATTCCGCGTGGGTTGAACAGGCTTCGTGGCTTGGTGTATTCGCTCGCCACGATGGCCATTGTCGCGCTGCCACTGCGCGCTCAGGACTCCGGTATTCCGGTTGGCACCAAGGCCCCGGCCGCTATGCTCGAAACGCTCGACGGCAAGCCCGCGAACCTCGACGCGTGGATTGGGAAGGAACCGATCTTCATCGAGTTCTGGGCCACCTGGTGCCCAGTCTGCAAGCAGCTCGAACCCCAGCTCGTCGCCATGCAGGCCAAGTACGCCGGCAAGGTGCGCTTCGTCGGCGTTTCCGTCAGCGTGAACCAGTCGCCTGCACTTGTAAAGCGCTATATAGAAGCGCATGGTTTTCACGGCGAACAACTTTACGACAGAAAGGGACTCGCCACCGACGCCTATGACGTACCCACGACAAGTTTTGTCGTGGTGATCAACGCCAAGGGGACGATCGTGTACACCGGTAGCGGCGCCAAACAGAACCTGGCAGCCGCAATCGCCAAGGCGTTCTAGCGAAGCCTTCGCTACGCCTGCGGCGCGACCACTTCCCCGCCGAGCGGAGCATCGAACAACAGCTTGGGCGGATAGTTGTCGCGCGAGTGGTACACCCGCAACGTGTGCAGCATCCACGTCTCCGGTTCGCGCACGCGAAGCAACGCGCGCAGTGACTCCGGCGTCAACGTTGCATAGAAGTTGAGCGTGCAGTGCGGCGTGAACGGCCAGCGCGCCGCCTCGTATCGCACGCCAGACTCCTTCAGCTGCTCATGCAAGGCCCGCAACGCGCCATGCGGACTCAGTGGCAGCACCACAATCTCGCGGCCGATGAAGCGGTACGGCATGCCGAACGCCAGCGGAAACGGCGCAACGCTTCGGGCTACCGGTTCGATCGCGGCGCGCAGCTCCGCGATGGGCGTGTCAGGAGCAATCGGCCCCGCGCCCGATGATCCGACGATCGAAATATGCGGCGGCAGTTCCTTCGCCAGCTTCGGATCCCACCGCTCCTGCACCGCGCGTATTCGTCCAGCGAGCGCACTTTCGAGTTCAACCGTGATGAAAATACCGCTCATCCGTTGCGCCTCATCGGTTGCTCATCGACCCTCAACGCACCTTCGCCCAGCATGATCCGGTCGTACGCCGCTCGCGGCGCCACTCGGTGCACACGGGCGATCAGCACACTTACGATGGTGCTGAGCAGCACGGCGACGGCAACGTCGCTGACCCAGTGTTGGTTTGAATACACGCGGCCGAACGCCACGAGCACCGCACTCGCAATCAGCGGAATCGTCAGACTGAGCCGCGCGGAGCCCGTCCATCCGCGAGTGGCCAACAACACGCCGACCACCATTGCTGTCGTCGCCGTGGTATGGCCGGATGGCATCGAGAACCACTGTGCGTCAGACCATCCGTGATTGAAGTCCCAGTGCCAGGGTTCACCTGGAAACACAAAGGGCCGTGCGCGGCCTGCAAGACCCTTGATGATTCCGCTCACGGCACTGGCCACGGCCAACCCTTCGGCGCCACGCAGCCCCACCCGCGCAATGCTGCGGCGGTTCAGCGCCCGCCCGCCGAGCCAGAGCGCCGCGGCAAACCAGATAACGCCCGGTCCACCCCACCAGTTGGCGGCGTCGGCAATCCCGTGCAGCGCGGCGCTCGCCTGCACCACCGAATCGCGCGCGGCTGCCTGGACACCAATGTCGAGCCTCCAAACGACATTCGTCGCTTGGTCGATCACGGACGACCGCCCGTCCACCCAGGTCCGCGCACAATTTGGCCCGGCCTTGCACCGGTGTGCACGCCGTCGCTGATCACGGGCACGCCGTTGACCAGCACGTACTTCATGCCAACGGAGAGCTGGTGCGGACTCTCGAACGTGGCGAGATCGCGCACCGTCTTCTCATCGAACACGATCATGTCGGCCTTCATCCCTTCCCTGATCACGCCGCGGTCGTGCAGCGAAAGTCGAGTGGCCACGGCCGACGACGCTTTGCGAATGGCATCCTCGAGCGTGATGACGCGTTCGTCGCGAACGTACTTCGCCAACAGTCGCGTGAAGTTTCCATAGGTGCGCGGATGCGTCATCCCGCGTGCATTCACCGGATCCATCGCGCCAGCGTCCGTGCCGAACTTCATCCACGGCTGCTTCAGCTGAAGCTTGACGTTGTCCTCACTCATGAGAAAGAGGATTTCGCCCAACTGCGCGTTCTCGGCGATGTTGAGATCGATCAGCGCGTCGCCCCAGTCCTTGCCGAGCCCGCGCGCGATTTCGTCGAGGCGCTTCCCTTCGTATTTCGTGTACTCGGGACGCCGGAATCCGGTGACCATCACGTTGTTCGGACCCGCAATGAGACAGAGATTCTCGTAGCCGGCGTCATCCGCGTAGAGGTCGCGCTTGATCTGTGGACGAAGCTGCGCGTTCTTCAGGTTGTCGAGCAACTTCCCGTCCGCCGCATATTTCGGCGCGATGCAGCTTGAGAAATTGTTTCCGCCGGCGATGTACAGGTACATGTCGGCCTGCACATCCTGCCCTGCTGCGCGCGCCGAGTCGATCTTTGCGATCGCCTTTGCCATCTTCGGCCAATTGCGCGGCCCCGAAGCCTTGAGGTGGTAGACCTCAACGGGAACGTTGCCGTTCTTGCCAATTGCAATCGCTTCGTCGAGCGCCTCGAGAAACTGGTCACCCTCCGACCGCATGTGCGTGATGTACACGCCGCCGTACGGTGACATCGCCCTGGCGATCTCCGTAAGCTCGGCCGTGTTCGCATAGGTGTTGGGCGGGTAGATCAGCGCGCTGGCGGCGCCGAACGCACCGTCTTCCATGGCCCGTCGGGTCACCGCGCGCATGGTATCGAGTTCCGCAGGCGTGGCCGCACCCATCGCTTCGCCCTTCGCGTACACGCGCACGGTGCCGGCACCGATGAACGAACCGACGTTTTCGGACACGCCGCGGGTGGCCATCATCTCGAGCCAGTTCCCAAACCCGTGCGGCGCCGAGAACAGTTCGAGCATTCGCGCCTCGGCGGTGTCGCCGGCCGTAACAGTCGCTCGGCGTGCCTCGGCGCCTCGGCCGGCGCGCACCGGCGCCGGAGTGTTGCCTTCGCCCATGATCGCGGCGGTGATGCCCTGGGTGATCATGCTCAACGCGCGTCCATCGCCGGTCATGAAGTTCGCGTACGACTGCGCCTGTATGTCGATGAATCCGGGGGCGACGATCTGCCCGGCTGCATCAATCCGGCGTGTGGCAGCGGCCCGCGCCAGCATGCCGCGCGGAGCGATCTTTACGATGCGATCGCCTCGCACCCCGATATCTCCCCAGAACCAGGCGGCGCCGGTGCCGTCCACCACTCGGCCGTTGGCAATCACGACATCGTATGGCGCGCCACTGGGCGCCACGATCGATCCACCCGCTCCGGACGTCGTGGCCCGGCTGCAGGCCGACGCCAAAAGCAACATCGACACCGCCAATAGCTTGCGCATCACCTGTTCCTCCTGCGGAATTTCAGTGGTCAACGAACTCTCCCGCACCCGCCAATGCAGAACGTAACGCTTGCTGACGGAACCGTCATCCGCGCTCTGGTCACGCACGAGGAACGCGCTGACGCCGTGCGCCTGCAAGAGGAGACCTGGGGAGCGGGCTTCAGTGAAAAAGTGCCCGCCGCCATTCTCCTCGTGGCAGAGAAAACTGGGGGAGTGGCCGCCGGCGCATTCTCACCGGAAGGACAGATGCTGGGCTTCGTGTTCGGACTCACCGGCGTGCGCGACGGTGCACTCGTCCACTGGTCAGACATTCTCGCCGTCCGCGCCGAAGCGCAGGGTCGCCGGCTCGGCGAGGCGATGAAGCGGTACCAGCGTGACCGCTGCCGAACGATTGGGGTTGATCGCATGTACTGGACCTTCGACCCGTTCGTCGCGCGCAACGCACACCTCAATCTCAATCTTCTTGGTGCATCGATCGACGAGTTCGTGCCGAACATGTACGGCACGAACACGGGAAGCGCGCTCCATGGTGCATTCGGCACGGACCGGTTCGTCGCGCGCTGGCCCGTAGCCACCGATCCGCATCCAATGCCCGATGCTCCGGCGCTGCTCGCCGGCAAGCCGGTCGCCGGCGGCCCGTTGCCCGATGGACCGAATCCCGACGCTCCCCTGCCGGACGCGCCGGACGTGGTCGTACGGATTCCCGACGACTACTCCGCGCTTCTCGCCGGTGATGCGGCGCTCGCCACCGCCTGGCGCGCGTCGGCCCGCCGCGCATTTCTGCATTATCTCCATGGCGGCTACCGCGTGACCGCGTTCGTTCCGGGTCGTGGGACGCATGCTACCTATCTCCTCTCTGCTACCTGACCATGCGCATCGACCAGATCACCCTTCGCGAAATCCACCTTGAGCTCAAGGAGCCATTCCGGATCTCGTCAGGTGAAATTCGTGAACGACGCATTCTTCTCCTCGAACTCCGCGACGCATCCGGTGCGAAGGCCTGGAGCGAGTGTGTCGCCGGCGAAGCGCCGAACTACTCGCCCGAAACGATCGACACGGCATGGCCCGCGATTGTGCAGTACGTCTCGCCGCGCGTCCTCGGGCGAGAAGTTGAACATCCGGGGGAGTTCCACGAAATCTTCGAGAAGGATTTTCGCGGACACCAGATGGCCAAAGCCGGCGTCGAGATGGGCGCATGGGGCCTCGCGGCCACCATGGCGCAGGAGCCGCTGTCGCTCTTCATCGGAGGAACACGCGCCGAAATCGCCGTCGGCATTTCACTCGGCATCCAGCCGTCGCCCGAGCGCCTCGTGGAGAAGGCGCGCGAGGCAATCGCCGAGGGCTACCGAAAAATCAAAATCAAAATTGAACCGGGACACGATGTCGAATGGGTGCGCGCGGTGCGCGAGGCGCTGGGTCCATCCGCCCACCTCATGGCCGATGCGAATAACGCCTACACGATTGATGACGCCGAGCGGCTGACGGGATTCGACGCGCTCGACCTGGTAATGATCGAACAGCCACTTGCGTGGGACGATCTGGTTCGGCATGCGGAGCTGCAGCGCCGGCTCAAGACGCCCATCTGCCTCGACGAATCAATCACCTCGCTCGACCGCGCGCAGGACATGGTCACGCTCGGCAGCGGTCGGATCATCAACATCAAGCCCGGGCGTGTTGGTGGGTTGAGCAGCGCCATCGCTATTCACGACTACTGCCAGTCTAATTCCATTCCGGTTTGGTGCGGCGGCATGTTCGAGAGTGGAATCGGTCGCGCCTATAACGTCGCGCTTGCGTCGCTTCCAAACTTTTCGATTCCGGGCGATGTCAGCCCGAGCGCACGCTACTGGGCCAAGGATATCGTCACGCCGGAATGGACCATGCGCGATGGCATGATGCGCGTGCCACTCGAGAGTCCGGGCATCGGCGTCGCCGTTGACGAAGATCGGATCGCGGCACTGACGGTACGGACTGAGACGCTGCGCGCATGAGCGCGCCACTCCCCTTCACCGATTCCGACCGCGCGCTGCTCACCGCGCTGCGGCGTGATCTGCATGCCAATCCTGAACTTTCATGGAAGGAGACGGCCACGCAGGCGCGCCTCGAGCGAGCCCTGCGCGATGTCGGAGTCACCAACGTGCAACGCGTGGTCGGCACCGGTCTTGTCGCTCGCATCCCTGGACGGAGCATCGGCGCGCCCGCCGTCGCGGTTCGCGGCGACATCGACGCGCTCCCCATCACAGAAGCGACCGGCCTCCCGTACGCGTCGAAAAGCGATGGCGTGATGCACGCCTGCGGACACGACGTGCATGCGTCATGGGCGGTCGGCGCAGCTCTCTTGCTAGCGCGTTCCCCAGCCGACGGCGAGGTGCGCATCGTACTGCAGCCGGCCGAAGAGCTTGGCGAGGGCGCGAAGGCCATCCTCGAGTCAGGCGCGCTGGATGGCGTCCGCGCGATTTTTGGCGGCCATGTAGACCGCCGCTTCGCCGTGGGCGAGGTCGTCGCGCAAGCGGGGCCTCTCGCGGCATCAACCGACAGCTTTACCATCACACTCAAAGGCCGCGGCGCACACGGCGCCCGCCCGCATCATTCGATCGATCCGATCGTCGGAGCGGCCGCGTTAATCATGGAGGTGCAGACCATCGTCTCGCGCCGTCTGGATCCTGCGCTACCTGGCGTGATCACGGTGGCCTCCGTGCACGGCGGACGCGCCGCGAATGTGATTCCGGAGCTGGTTGAGCTCAGCGGAACGATTCGGGCCACAACATTGGCGACGCGCAACCTGCTCGTGAGCGAAATGGAGCGCATTGCGCAGGCTGTCGCGGCCACCCATCAACTGACCGCCGTCGTTGAAATCCTTGGCGGCACACCACCACTGGAAAACACCGCCGATGCGGCCGGTTGGGCAGCGAGCGCGGTGCGTGAAGTTTTTGGTGACAGCGGCCTTGTCCCGCTCGGCACGACCAACATGGGGGGAGAAGATTTCGCCTACTACCTCACACGCATGAGCGGCTGCTTCCTGCGCATCGGAGCCAGGGAACCCGGTGGAGAGCAGCGCGACGTTCACACGCCAACGTTTGCGCCATCGGAGGAAGCACTCTTTGCCGGCGCTGCGGTCCTCGCCACCTGCGCGCGCGTCGCGTCACGACAGCTCGCTGGCTAACCCCGCGCGCAGTCAGCCGCGCGGCGCAGTTTTGATCTCGCGCGACATGTCGAGATCGCCGAGGAACAATGACTCCGCCTCTTCAGCGACATCGGCGTCTTCGATGAACACGTCGAGTTCGTAGTTGATGGCCACGCCGAGTGGGTTGAAGTCGGTGGAACCCACGCGAGTCCAGGCGCCGTCAACGACCGTGGTTTTGGCGTGCATCATTTCGCCGCGCCACTCCCAGATTCGCACCCCGTTGGCCAACAGCCGGCGATAGTACCGACGCGTAAGCCGGTGCACCCATGGATGATCGTTCTTGCTCGGCAAAAGCAGGCGCACGTCCACGCCATCGCGCGCGGCTCCGGCCAGCGCGTCAACTTCGGCGAACGACGGAAGGAAGTACGCGCTCGCCAGCCAGATGGAGCGTTCCGCTGCCGCAGACTGCAAGTGCAGTGCGCGTCCAACGCGAAATCGGCCCGGCTCGCCTTCCACAACTGCAACAAGTGCTCGCTCCGCCGTCGCGGGATCAATGTCCGCGTTTCGTGGTGCGCGGCGTAGTTGCTGCTCTGCTTTCGTCATACGTTGGCCAGCCGCACGCCGCCACATGGAGTTGAAGGCCCGCTCCATGTCGATCGCAGCGGGGCCGGCAATCCGTACACACCGGTCCCGCCATGCCGTGCGCTTCTTCCTGATGAGACCGTGGTACCATTCCGCGCCGATTCCAATTCCACCCGTCACGCCGGCCAAACCATCAACGACAAGCAGCTTGCGATGGTCGCGCGGAATGAGGCCGAACCACCGCTTGAACCCCGGTTTTCCGAAGACGCGTACGTCAACCCCACCTGCGCGCATCTGCGAGAGAAAGAGCTTGGAAGTCCCGCGCATCCCGATCCAGTCCGTCAGCAGGCGCACCGCCACACCGCGCTTAGCGGCGGCGCAGAGCGCGGTCGCAAACCGTTCGCCAACCACGTCGTCATGCAGGATATACGATTCGAGTTCGACGCTTGACTGCGCATCGTCGATGAGTCTGATCATCGCGTCGAACGTTCGATCTCCATCGGAATAGAGTGTAACGGCGTTCCCCGGCGACACATCGGCCGATGCGATTCGCCAGAGCGCACGCGCATACGATTGGCTCACGCCCTTGGCGGCCGGCGGAAGGGCCGCGAGGTGCGGATGACCCCTCGTTGCGCCTTTGGATCCCGCCTTGGGGTGGGGTGCTCGGCCACTCATGAACTTCAGCTTCGCTACTGTCGCCGCCCGGCGATAGGGCGTGCCAGCGGACTCGGATCCGCTGCTGCCCACTTGCCGGGACCATTGCCCGGGCGCTCATTTCAGCACATGCTCAAGATTGATCTCACAGGGAAACGCGCGCTCGTTGCCGGTGTCGCCGACGACGGTGGCTTCGGATTTTCCATCGCCAAATCGCTGGCCGAAGCCGGCGCCACGGTGTGCGTGGCGACCTGGCCGCCAGCACTCACGATCTTCAACAACCTGCTCGAGCGTGGCAAACTCGATGAGTCTCGTCGGATGTCAGACGGGTCGCTGCTCGCGTTCGAGAAGATCTATCCCCTCGACGCGGCATTTGACATGCTCGGTGATGCCTCCGAGGAGCTGCGAACCAGCAAGCGCTACAAGGATGTCGGTGACTTTTCGATCGAGGGACTCGCCGCGCGCATGGCGGCGGATTTTGGGGCACAGCCGTTGGACATTCTGATCCATTCGTTGGCAAACGGTCCTGACGTCAAGAAACCGCTGCTCGAGACGAGTCGGAGCGGCTACCTCACCGCCGTCGGTGTGAGCGCCTTTTCCCTGGTGTCGATGCTGCAGCGGTTCGGCCCGTTAATGCGCCCCGGTGCGTCGGCGCTGTCGCTGACCTACATGGCGAGCGAGCGCGTGATTCCCGGCTACGGGGGCGGAATGTCGTCGGCAAAAGCCGCGCTTGAATCAGACACGCGAACGTTGTCGTTCGAAGCAGGCCGCAAGTGGGGCGTGCGCGTCAACACCATCAGCGCTGGGCCATTCGCCTCACGTGCGGCAAGCGCGATCGGGATTATCGAACGCATGGTGCAGTACTGCGCGGCCAACACGCCGATTCCTGAAGCGCTCACCGCTGCGGAAGTTGGAACGACGGCCGCGTTCCTTTCCTCGTCCCTCGCGAGCGGCATTACCGGCTCAACCGTGTATGTCGACAAGGGCTACAACGTCATGGGAATGGCGGTATCCGACGCCGGCCTTTCGCCGGCTCCCTGATTCTAGAGAGCGGCGAGAAGCCGCTCAAACATTGCGACTTCTCCGTCGGCGTAGCGGCGCGTCCCCACGCGGGCGAACTGCATGCGCTCGTGAAACGCGATTGATCCTGGATTGGGCGGATCAGTATTCACTTCGAGCGTAATCCGCGACCAGCGACCAGTCGCAAATTTCACGAGATCGTCGTACAGCGCCCGCCCAACGCCGATTTTTCTCGCGGCCGGCGCGACGACCACGCGATCGAGGTAGATGAACGTCGGATATCGCTCAGCAAACCAGGCATAGTTCGCGCTCCAGTACGGCGTTCCATTGCGAATCGCGAACACAAATCCAACGATCTCACCCTCGCGTTCGGCAACGCGATAGGAGTCTGCCTCGCCTGCGATCCAGGCGAACTGCTCTTCGCTGAGGGCGTTCACGTGCGGCGGCGCGGCATTGTTCAGTGCAAGCACAGCGGGCTGGTCGCGCGGCATTCCTGCCCGCACGACCAACCCGCTTTCAGCTGCAGTGCCGTTGCCCATGCGCGAACAGTCTACATCGCGACCTTCGGCTTTGGCTTCGGATCGATTTCCGGCAAGCCGTATTTCTTGAGCAACTCATTGTATCGCTTGAGGTCTTCGACGTAGAGCTTGTCCATCTTCTTCGTCTGCACCTGCAACTTTCCGACGAGTTCGTCAAACACTTGCACCGACTGCGCCGTCGGCTTTCCTGGCGCAGAACCCACCACGCCGGTAAGCGCCGCGAGCTTGTTGTTCAGCTTGATCGGATAGTTAAGCGGATCTTGCCCGCTTTGATTCTTGATCTGATACACCTCGGCTTCCACACCAGTGAGGTTCGTGCCCAGCGAGTTACCGGCGCTCGTCAGTTCCTGAACCGCTTGCGGAGGAGCCTGTTTGAGGCGCGCATCGATTTCCGTTTTCACGTGGCGCATTGAAATCACGCCTTCGTTGGCTTCCGTAACCTTGTCCCTGATCTTCATCAGGAAGTTGAACTGCGCCATCTGTTCAAGCGCGGTGGCGGGTGAACGCGGATCGTTGAGCAACCGCACCGTTTGGATGATCGGTTTTCCGCCGCCTGGCGTGAGCCGCACCCGGTAGGTGCCGGCAGGCGCCACCGGACCGCGCGTATCACCAGCCCAGAGAATCATGCCGGGAAAAACGACGGCATCCGGGTACCGCATGTTCCATGCGAACTGATTGAGACCAACTTTATTCTGAACGCGCAGGGCACGCGGCGGCGCAAAGACCGCGGCTTCAGGGTCCACCGCGCCACGACCACCAGCCCCAGGCGTCGAATCCGGTTTGGAGTTGAACGACTTGATCACTTTCCCTGCAGCATCCAGGAAGTCGAGTGTGACATCTTCCCCGCCCTTCGGCAGGAAATAGTTCACGACGACGCCGGTCGGGGGATTCTGGCCCACTGTGCTGCCGCCTCTGCCACCGAAGAATCCGCCGCCCCAGTCGATGCGGTGTGTGTAGCGCGGCTGGTAGAGATGCACGCCGGCAAGCACGGTTGAATTCAGTTGGCGAAGCGGCGAAATGTCGTCGAGCACATAGAATGAGCGACCATGCGTGGCGACAATGAGGTCGCCTTCCTTGATCGTCAGATCGTGCACGGGCACCGGCGGCATATTCAGCTGCAGCCGCTGCCACACACCACCGTCATTGAACGACACCCACACGCCACGTTCGGTTCCGGCAAAGAGCAGTCCTTTCCGAACCGGGTCTTCGCGAATCGCCCGCGTGAATTCCGTCGACGTGATGCCCGTGACAATCTTTGTCCAGGTCGTACCAAAGTCTGTGGTCTTGAACAGGATTGGGGAGAAATCGTCCTGCTGGAACCGGTTCGCGGCGACGTACGCGGTGCCGGCCGCGAAGTGGCTCGCTTCGACGAGCGACACGCGCGAAAAGTCGCCTATCTCCTTTGGCGTGACATTCTTCCACGTCTTTCCGCCGTCGCGACTCAGCTGCACCAATCCGTCGTCGGTCCCCGCCCACAGCACGCCCTTCAGGACGGGCGATTCGGTGAAGGCGAACACCACACCGTACGTCTCAACCCCGGTCTGGTCCTTCGTGATAGGACCGCCAGATGCGCCGAGCGTCTTCGGATCATTGCGAGCAAGCGGCGGACTGATGATCTCGTAGCGGTCGCCGCCCGTCGTCGTCTTGAACAGGTGACTGCCGCCCACGTACATGGTGGTCGCGTCGTGCGGCGAGAACACGATTGGGAAGGTCCACTGGAACTTGTACTTGAGGTCTTCCGATGAAATGCCCATCGGGTTGTCAGGCCATGGATTCACATTCCACTCGAGGCCGGTCCGCATATCCTTTCGTGTCAGCAGGCCGCCGTATGAGCCGGCGAAAACGAGGTCAGGATTCTTCGGACTCGCGGCGATGTAGCCCGACTCGCCACCACCGGCGTCAACCCAGTCGCTGAGCACGATCCCGCCCGCCTTTCGGCTCGGACCGCACAGCGTGCTGTTGTCCTGCTGGGCGCCGCAGATTTTGTATGGGAAGTGCGTCGTGGTCGTGACGTGGTACATCTGCGCGGTCGCAAACTCTTCCGCCGTCCACGTGCGCCCACCGTTGGTGGACACGTTCGCGCCACCGTCGTTCGCCTCGATCATGCGATCCGGATTGTCACGGGCAATCCACATGTCGTGGTTGTCGCCGTGCGGCACCTGGATGTTCTGGGGAAAGGTCTTGCCTCCGTCGCGCGACCGATACCACGACACGTTCAGCGCGTAGACGATGTTCGTGTCTTTCGGATCGGCGTAGATCTTGGTGTAGTACCAGGCGCGTTGACGGAGCTTTCGCTCTTCATTGAGCTTGGTCCACGTCGCACCACCGTCGTCCGAGCGATACATCCCGCCTTCATCGGCCTCGATCAACGCCCACACACGGCTCGATTTCGCACCTGATACGGCGAGCCCCACCTTGCCCCATGGGGGTTTCGGAAGGCCGGTGTTCGAGGTCAGTTCGTTCCAGGTTTCACCGCCGTCAGTGCTCTTGAACACGCCACCGCCAGCGCCGCCGGAGCTCAACGACCATGGTGTGCGGAAGGCCCGCCAGAACGCGGCGTACAACACGTTCGGATCGTTTGGATCGACGATCAGATCCGAGATGCCGGTCCCTTCGTCACGGTAGAGCACTTTCCGCCACGATTGCCCACCGTCAGTGGTTTTAAACACGCCGCGCTGCGCGTTGTCGCCAAATGCGTGACCCAGTACACCGATCCAGACGATGTTGGGATTCGTCGGATGAATGCGAACGCGCGTGACGTGGTTCTTCACATCGAAGAACGTGATCTGCTTCCACGTCGCGCCGGAGTCGGCCGACATCCAGACGCCATCGCCCGGTGCAGCGTTGCCGCGAATGTCCGTCTCACCACCACCGACCCAGACAATGTTCGGATTCGACTCGCTCACCTGCACGGCGCCGATCGTTCCGCCGAAGTACTTGTCCGTCATCGGACGCCAGCTGAACCCGCCATCAGTGGTCTTGAACACGCCGCCACCGGTCGTGCCCATCCAGTACTCGTTCGGTCGCGCTACGCTACCGGCCACCGCCACTGACCGCCCACCGCGGTACGGTCCCACTTCGCGCCAGCGCAGTCCGGCAAACGCCAGGGTGTCGACGGCCTGCGCTCCGGCATTCGTGGCCGCGGCGGCGACCAAC
>Ga0114969_10002555_pt1 | contig 14942 bp, 12 predicted proteins | sample M_130807_MF_Meta_FD_87316 | JGI IMG/M metagenome (GOLD analysis project Ga0114969, IMG submission 87316) | Freshwater microbial communities from Lake Montjoie, Canada to study carbon cycling - M_130807_MF_MetaG | ecosystem: Environmental > Aquatic > Freshwater > Lake | place: Lake Montjoie...
CGATCCGATCTTGCCGCATGTGCAACCGTGCCCAGTCACGTTGCGCGCCGACGATCGCGTCGACACGGCGCTCGACGCGATTCGTCAGGCGCGAGCCGGTAACATCCCGCATTTCTATGTCGTGGACGACGAGCGACGTCTCGCCGGTGTGGTGCCCGCCCACGTGCTGCTCGAGAGTGCCATCGACCAGACGATTGGCAACGTCATGACGCACGACGCCGTGGCCATTCCAGACTGGGCCACAGTGCTGGTTGCTGCGGAGTTCTTCGCCTCACAGCGCTTCCGATCGTTCCCCGTCGTCGGTCGTGGCGGGGAACTGCTGGGACAAGTCGACACGCAGGTATTTACACCCGATGTGGTGGCGCTCGCCAGCCGCTCATTCGACGACATCTTTCAACTCCTCGGCATCCACGCTTCGCACAGCCGTAGCGCCTGGACGAGTTTTGTCGATCGCTTTCCCTGGCTCATGACGAATGTGGCCGGCGGACTGCTGTCGGCCGTCATCGCGTCCCGCTACGAGGTGCTCCTGCACGCGGTCGTCGTGCTCGCCCTGTTCATCCCGATTGTGCTCGCGCTGGCCGAGAGCGTCAGTATGCAGTCGTTGACGTTGACCCTGCAGCGTTTGCACGGCGGACCACCGGTACGCGGCTTCTTCCGGCGGATGCTGATCCAGGAACTGGGCGCGGCCGCCCTGCTCGGACTCGGGTGCGGCACCGTCGTCGGCGGCATCGCGACGGTCTGGAAGGGCGATCTCCTGCTGGGCTCAGTGATCGGCATCGCGATCGCAGCGTCGGTGCTGACGGCCGGACTCTTCGGCATGCTGCTGCCGACGGCGCTACACGCCATGCGGCGTGACCCGCGAATCGCCGCCGGCCCCATCGTGTTGGCCGCCGCGGACCTGGCCACCTTGCTGTTCTATTTCAATCTCGCTGGCTGGTTGCTGAGTTCGCGCTGAACGAGCGGCGGCGTTCAAGACCACGCCGCCCTACGAAATCATGGCGCAGTCGTAGGGCGGACTGATCTTGAAGTCCGCCAAACTCCTTCGTCTAGCGAATGCGCACTCCTGCTTCAATGGCGATCGACGCGCTTTGCAGCGTGTACGCGGCAGACGGTCGATATGCCCAGGCGCCCACGCCGCGCATGGTCACACCAACACGCCATCGCGCACTCTCGTGCTCGATCGCCACATGTGCGCCTGCGCCGGCGCTCGCCGCCACGAACGTCAGATCGACGCCCGGGTACTTGTCCGGCAGTTGCACGACTAACTGGGCGCGCATGATCGGCTTCACGCCGGCGCCATAACTCAGACGCCAGTGTCGATCGAGCGCGAGCACGCGTTCGGCGTCGATGCCGAACGAGAACACGTTCGATGCCGTGAACTCCCGGTCGGTGATGAACGTGCGCGTCGTCGAAGCCGGCAACGAATGGGTCACGATGCGGTCGTCTGGCAGAAAGTCGGCGGCGTCGTGCCGCAGGCCGATCGTCAAACCGACGGACCATTGGCCCGACAGTGGCACCGCGAGCCGTTGCCTCACCTCCCACGACCGCAACAGGACCTGGCCGTCCGTGCCGGATGTCACCACATCGCCAGTCGGTTGATTGAACGTGTCGATGTCAGATCCGTGCCGTTGTCGTCGAAGGCTCAGTCCCGCGGACGTCGCCGCGTCAATCTCTCCGATGCGATAGCGCGCATCGGCCGCGAACCAGAGAGGCACCACGTCGTAGCGCTGTTCGAAAAAGTGCGGGACGAGTGCGGACGTGTCGAATGTCGAGGGATTGTCGAATCGATACCGGAACTGCTCAACGCGCGGCGCGGCGGCGATAGAGACCGATACCGATTGCGCAATCAGCGCAGCGGCGACAAACGGCAATGCCAGCGGCATCTCTCGTGGGTTACTTGACGGGTGCGGTGGCAGGAACGATCTGAATCACCGTCTTGAAACGCTTCTCTGTGGTGCCTGATACAAACAGGTAGCCGAGCGAGCCGCCCCACGAGTAGTCCTTGACCGTGATGCTCGGCGGAAACGCCATCGTCTGATCCTGAAACTTGGCGAGCTCCCACTGTTGCATCGCGGGAGCTTCGAAGACCGTCCTGCCGCCGTTCTTCATCATCGTCTTGTAGTACGCGACGATCTCGGTGTACGCGGCGTTGGTGCCGAAGATGCAGTAGCGCTGACCGCGTCCGGCATCGAACGATTCCAGGAACTCTGACGTCGGATAGAGTGGCGCACCGATGGTGGCCGGCGTCGTGCCACACGTTGTCGGCATCAGCGCGGTCGCTTGCGGCATCGCGGGGACGGTCGCCGGTGCCGACGGCGTGGTGACCGGCCCCGTGGGCGTCTGGCCTGGCTGCGGAAACGGTTTGGGCACTGGCGGCGTCTGAATCCATGACGCCATGATGACGGCGACGATGGCGGGCCAGTGGGTGAGTGTCATAGCTGCAATTCTACAACTCGTCGCCGTGGAATAATCGAGACATGTCGAGCGGACTGAAGACTGCACTACTTCTGGGAACCATGAGCGGGCTGTTGCTGGCCATCGGTGGGGCGCTGGGCGGCTCTGGCGGGCTGGTGATTGCGTTCATCTTTGCGCTCGGTATGAACGGATTCAGCTACTGGTTCTCCGACAAGATGGTGCTGCGGATGTACAAGGCGCAGGAAGTCGGTCAGGACCACCAGCTCTATCGTATGGTGGCTCGTCTGGCGCAGCGCGCCGACCTCCCGATGCCCAAGGTCTACATCATCCCGGATCCGTCGCCGAACGCGTTCGCCACCGGCCGCGATCCCGAGCATGCGGCTGTCGCCGCGACGGAAGGCATTCTGCGGCTCCTGCCCGACGCCGAACTCGAAGGTGTCATCGCGCATGAGCTGGCGCACGTGAAGCATCGCGACATCCTCATCAGCACCGTGGCTGCTACGCTCGCCGCGACCATCATGTTTGTGGCACGTATGGCGCAGTTTGCGGCCATCTTCGGGGGGGGCGGTAACGATCGCGATCGGCGCGACTCGAACCCGATCGCGATGCTCGCGACCATCATCCTGGCCCCGCTTGCCGCCATGCTGATTCAAATGGCGATCTCGCGTCAGCGCGAATTCGCTGCGGATCGCGGCGGCGCCGATATCGTGGGCTCACCGACGGGCCTGGCGAGCGCGCTGCGTCACATCGACGCGGCCTCCAAGCAGATCCCGCTCCACGCGAGTCCGTCGACGGCGCACATGTTCATCGCGAAGCCGTTCACCGGTGGTGGCGTCATGAATCTGTTCTCATCACACCCGCCGATGGAAGCGCGCATCAAAGCGCTGCTCGGCGAGTAGTTCACAGCAAATACGCGAGGGCGAAGCCAATCTGCAGGACGAACATCATCCTGTACATGTGGACCCACGACACGTGGTTCTCCACCGTGGCCAGTTCCTCTGGCCGTCGCAGCATCAGGTAGAGCACGTACGCGCCGTAGAGCGTCATGCCAAATCCAAGCGCATGCAGATACCGCGCGTGCCCGGTCAGGATGCCCGCGTAGGTTCCGACGTTGATCAACAGGAACGGCAGGATGAACGACGGCGAGATCATCCAGGCTGCGCGCTTCACGCCATAGAGAATCGGCAGCGTCTGGCAGCCGCCGAGCCGATCACCTTCCATGTCTGAGAAGTCCTTGGTCGTGGATGCGCCCAGTAGAAACAAACCAAAGATCGTGCCGATGAACCACGGCTCCGTTCCGACGACGGTCTTCACCGCCGACCAGCCCGCGACTTTGAGCAGGACACCGCGGGGAATGGCGATCGTGATGTTCGCCCACATGCCGTGCTGTTTCGTGCGGAGCGGTGGCGCCGAGTAGATATAGGTTGCGACGACGGCGATCGCGACGATCCAGAAGCACTCGTGACGTCCCTGTGGTGCGACAAACCACGCAAGCACGAGCGTCAGCGCGTACGCCACGATGGTGAACCGCCACGCTTCGGCGATCGTCAGGCGGCCGCTCGGCAGCGGTCGCTTGCCCTTGTTGACGCGATCGATCTCGAGGTCGTAGATCTGATTGAGCGCATTGCTGCCCGCGTTGAAGATGGCGGCCATGGCGGCTCCGATGAGCGCCGGCGTGACGACGGCCCAACTCCACGGCTCCTGTGGATGCGCGCCGATCGCCGTCAGGCCACCCGACAGAAATCCGAGCGCCGGTGCGAGCAGCGTAAAGGGACGAGCGAGTTCCCCGTAGAGTCTGACGAGCTTGAGCGTCATCGGAACGGCCACCAGAGTAGCGCGAGCGCCGCGCCAATCAAACTGTTGAGGAAGTTCAGTGCGTCGTTGTTGAGCGTGCCCGACGCTTCGAACGTGACCGCGAGCCAGCCCTCAACGAACGACGCCAGAGTGGCGGCGAGCGCAATCGGCGAGATCGCCGCAAACGGGATCAGCCCGAGCATGGCACCGATCCAGGCCAGCAACGCCGCGCCGAAGGCACCGGCCAGCGTGCCTTCCACCGACACGGCGCCCGACGTGCCCGGCGGCACCATCCGCATCTCGGTCACCAGCCACGTCGTCTTGCCGTAGGCCTTGCCGATTTCGCTGGCGATGGTGTCGCTGGCGGCCGTCGCCAGCGCGGCGACCGCGGCAAAGAGCGCGACGTCGGGCGACGGCATGCCGATCGAGAGCCCGACCGCCCATGCGGCCACGCCGGTGTTTGCGATCGCGTTGCCTGGACCGCGCCGACCGCCGCGTTCCTCGGCGATGCCGAGGGCGGTCTTGCGCTGATGACCGAGGCGCGTTGTCGCTGCGGCCACCGCGAACGTCGCGAACAGCATCAGCCATCCTGGGAGGCCGCAGCCGAGCCACGTCACGAGGCCAATGGCGGAGCCGGTGACTGCGCCGGCGACGGTGACGGTGCGCGCGCGCCACCCGAGCACGCCAAAGACGATGTTGACGACGAGCGCGGCGGGAAGGCGGTTGACGACGACCGGCGCCATCGCGAGCACGGTGTCTTTGTCCACCAGTGTCAGCGTCCACATCACAAACGCCGCGCTGAAGGGCACCGAGATGTTGTCGTTCAGACCGATCGGCACGGTCTCGACGAAACCCGCTACGAGGGCCGCAGTGATCGGCGCGCCGACCAGAAACCAGTACGGTGGCGGTGCGGACATTCCTGGCGATGTCCACCAGGCGATGGCGACGCCGGCCATCGACGCGCCAATGACAAATGCCAAGAGACCACCAACCGATTTGGCCCGGTTCCACGGGAGCGGCGCGGTGCGTACGTGCGCGCCCACCATGGTGGCGAGCCCGTCGCCCACCGCAAGGATGATCCAGCTGACGGCCACAATGTCGGGGCGATGCGGGAAGCAGAGGATCAGCGCCAGAACGGAGAGGGGATAGATCACAATGCCCGACCGCATCAGGCGATCCATGTCGCCCGGTCTGAAGACGGTCTTGCCAAACACCGGAAGGATCAGCACGTTGAAGAGCAGCGCAGCGATGGCGAGCAGTGCGGCCTGCCACCAGTTGGTCCATCTGAGCAGCAGCGCGAAACTGCCGGCGAAGATGTGGGTGAGCTGACGAGCGATTTCGGAGAAGCCCGCCATGTGGCGCGCTAGTGCGCGGCCGCCAAGGTTCGCCGCCAGTGATCGAGCAGGTCCGTCAGCGTTTGCTGCAGCGGGATCTGGGCCGACCAACCCGTCTCGGTTCGAATGCGCGCCGGGTCTCCAGCGAGAAACGGCAGGTCATTCGGGCGGAGTCGCGCAGGATCCTGCACCAGCTCCACGCGCGACGACGACAGGGCCAGCAGTTGGTCGAGCAAATCGCACATCCGGACGGCCTGACCGCGACAGACGTTGTAGGCCGCGCCGGTGCGACCGCTGCGCATGAGCGCGGCGTACCCGCCAACGACATCCCGCACGTCGGAGATGTCGCGCGCAGCGTCGAGGTTGCCGACAGCAATCGTGGCTGGCTTGGCTCCGCATTCGATTTCGGCGATCTGTCGAGCAAAGCTCGAGGCCGCAAACGTCGGCGCCTGTCCTGGACCGATGTGGTTGAACGGCCGCGCCACGACGACGTCGAGGTCATCGTGTGCCGCGGCGTAGAGCGCGAGCTGATCTTCCGCGAGCTTCGAGAGTGCATAGGGGCTCACCGGACCAAGCGCCGCGTCTTCATTGACCGGGTGATCCTGTGGTCGGTAGATCATGCCGGACGAAATCACGAGGACGCGGCAGGTCGGCGCGTGCGCGCGCACGGCCTCGAGCAGATGGTGCGTGCCGCTGACGTGAATCTCGAGATAGGCGGCGGGGTGCTGCCACGATGCGCCGGTGTGAGACGCGCCGGCGAGGTGGTACACCTCCGTGGGCGGAGCGTCCGCGATGGCGCGATGGACGGCGGCCCCGTCGAGCATGTCGACGCTCGACCACTGCACGTTGGCAGATGTGGCGCCGGAGCGCGCCGACGACCGGGCCCAGCCATGCAGGATCCGCGATGGCGTGGCGCGTGAGAGATGGTTGAGCAGGTGCGCACCCGCAAATCCGGCCGCGCCGGTCACGAGTGTCGAGCCTTGGAGCATGAGTGTCAGGCGTGCGGCGCGCGATTGGCGTACTGCGTGTTGTAGTACTCGCGGAAGGCCGGATCGTTTTCCTTGATCGGGCGCCACCACCACTCGTTTTCACGGTACCACTTCACCGTTTCTGCGAATCCCGACTCCCACTGCGCCTTCGGCGCCCATCCCAGACTCTTCAGCTTGGACGTGTTGAGGCAGTATCGGCGGTCGTGTCCCGGCCGGTCCGCGACGCGCCGGATCAGCGCATCTGTGCGGCCTGTCAGCGCGAGGATCCGGTGGGTGAGATCGATGTTGGTGACTTCGTTCCCGCCGCCGATGTTGTAGACCTCGCCAGGTGTGCCCTTGTCGATCAGCAGGTCGATGCCGCTGCAGTGATCTTCCACATGCAGCCAGTCGCGAATGTTCATGCCGTCGCCGTAGAGCGGCACCTGGATGTTGTCGATCGCGTTCGTGATGAACAGCGGGATGACTTTCTCCGGAAACTGATTCGCACCGTAGTTGTTCGAGGCGCGCGTAATGATCACCGGCACGTGAAACGTGGCCCAGTAGCTGTACGCGAGACGATCCGCGCCGGCTTTCGACGCCGAATACGGATTGCGCGGCTTCAGCTCATCCGTTTCGGTGCTCTCGCCGGTCGGCACGCTGCCGTACACCTCATCGGTGGAGATCTGCACAAAGACCTTCAGGTCTTTGGCCTCGCGCGCCGCTTCGAGCAGGACGAACGTGCCGATGATGTCGGTCTGGATGAACTCGCCCGCTGACAGAATCGAGCGATCGACGTGCGTTTCCGCTGCGAAATTCACGACGATGTTCGACTGCTTTACGAGCGGTGCGGCCACGGCGGCATCCGCGATGTCGCCTTTGACGAACACGTGCCGCGGGCTGTCCATGACCTCTGTCAGGTTCTCGAGACGGCCGGCATAGGTCAGCTTGTCGAGGGTGGTGATGTGCCAGTCGGGATGCACGCGATGCGCCCATCGCACGAAGTTCGAGCCAATGAAGCCGGCGCCGCCGGTGACCAGTACCTTAACCATCTTTGCGCGTCCAGTCGTACGGAAGGGTGCCGTGCGGCTCGATGCGATATTCATCGGGCGCTGCGTAGTGATACGGCTCGGTCGGCACGTTGACGACCAGGGACATCTCGTCGCTGACGCACTTCCAGCCGTGATACACGCCCGCAGGAATCTGCACGAGCATCGGGTTCTGTGTGCCGATGTAGAACTCGTTGACGGAGTCCTTCGTCGGCGAGTCGTCGCGCGTATCCACCAACACCAGTTTGATCATGCCGGCCACGCACGCGAAGTGATCGACCTGCACCTTGTGGTAGTGCCACGCCTTGACAACGCTCGGGTAGGTCGCCGAGACGTAGACCTGGCCAAACTTGGTAAAGAGATCGCTGTCATCGGCACGCAGGATTTCCATCAGGAAACCGCGCTCGTCGGGCATCACCCGGAGCGCCTTGGTGCGCACGTCATGAATACGCGGGTGCTTCACCAGCGCGTAGGGTTGTGGGTCGGCCATAAACCCGTTCATTATCTCCCAAAAACACCGAGCAGGTTGGCGAACGTGCCGATCCCGGCGAGCGAAAACGAGAGGTTGAAGCGCTTGTTTTCCTGAACGCCGCCCACCGCCAGCGTGCCGTAGTTGTAGATCTGATATTCCATGGCAATGCCGCAGCACTGTGACATGTACGACGCGGTGTAGCGCTGCTGCAACTGCTGCTTTCGCTGGATGTCGTAGCTCCAGGACCACGATCCATTGAAGCGCCTGTCGAAGGTGCGCACCGACGTCTGTGTCGTGATCGAGTGATAGGCCGCCGTCTTGATCGTCTGGCCGAGCGTGGCGGCCACGGTGGAGAGCGACAGGGTGTCCTGCTTGGCCCAGCTCGCATTGAGGCCGAAGAGCGGCGTGACGATGCCGGTCCCGACGCTGACGCCGCTAAAGGCTTTGTACGACATGTTGTATTCCGACCGGGCACTCAGGTTGATCCCGGCCGCCGGCTGCACCGTGGCCGTGATCGCGACCGGAGAGAACTTGCTCGGGATCGCGGTCGCCGACACGTACGGGCTCGACTGGTAGGTCGTGTCGTAGTAGCTGGCCGCGGCGTTCGTATAGAAGGTTTGCTGCACTTGGATCGACGCGACTTCCTGGGCGACGGCAGGCCCGCCCGGCGTGGTCGTGCGTTTGGCCAACAGCCGGTTCGCGATGCCGTACGACAAGTTCGTCACGCCACCGAAGATCGTGTCGATGCCGTCATTCTTTGGCACCACATTGAAGTCTGCAATCTTGAACTCCGTCGTCTTAGCGATCGAGAACGTCGGTTGAATCACGTGCTTCCAGCGCTTCGCGTAATTGCTGTTCGGCGTGTCGAAGATGCGCGTGAACGTCGGACCGGCCACGTCCGCTCGCAAGTCGAGCAACTGCCGATGGATCGGCACCGGCGTCTGCGTCGTCGCGGTGAGCAGACGCTGGCTCCATGTGGTGAATCGGTACCCGGCAGTCGTCGTGATCGAGAGAAACGACAGGTGGCCGATCGGGGCGCGCACGATCGGGTTCACGTCGAAGCGGGCCACGTTCATGCTGGTGAGCGGATCGCCGACCTGATTCTGCCGAATGATCTCGGCGAAGTTCGTCGTGACGCCGAAGTAGATCTTGCTGGAACCAATCGGTGCCTGTGAGAGCGTCACGCCGATGCGCGGTGCAGACCCGGTGCGCGTGCCGGTCGTGGACGTGAAGAACGTGTCAACGAAGCCGGCCTCGCCGTCCACCAGCACGCGTCCGTACGATCCGCGCAGGTTCGCCGCGGCCGAGCGGGTACTCGACGTGGCGGCCGCGAGATTCTGTTGCGAGATCTGCTGCGTGAAGATGCTGCTGCTGTAATCGACGACGCCCCGGAACTCGAGCCGCGCCGGGAGCCGCTGGGTGATGGCCGTCGAGATCTGGAAGGTGCGGCCCTTGAATACCGAGTCGGCCGCCGTCGAGCCGTTGAAGATCGCCAGACGCGAGGAGCCTTCCGACCCGGGCGCCTGCACATAGCGGAACTCGCCACCATAGCCCTGACCCGCCTTCGAGGCGAATTCGTAGTGCAACGTGGCGTCGGCGCTGCGCCCCATCGCCCAGAAGAATCCGGCGCTGATCGTCTGCCCGCGCAAGGTGTCGGTGCCGTAGTTCGGCATCAGGAAACCGGTAGCGCGGTCGCCCTTGTTGATCGGGTAGTAGAACCAGGGCAAGTACATCACGGGCACGCCCTTGATGCGCATGACGACGTTGCGCATGACCGCCCGACGGTCTTTGACGATGACGACGTTTGCGGCCTTGAGGTCCCAGCGCGGCGTGGGCTGCACGCACGTGGTGAACTGGCCGTTCTTCAGCCGGTACTTCTGCGGGCCGATGATCTCGATCTCTTCGCCAAAGAAGAACGCGTCGGCTTCGGTGGCGCCAAGAATCGATCGCGGATCCGCCTTGCCGGCAATCCCCATGATGCCCTGCGCGTTCCAGAACGTGCCGAGCTTGGTCTTCATGTTGAACTCGACGCGATCGGCGCTGATGCGCTCGGCGCCGTCGATGTACGACACGTGTCCGCGTGCCTTCATGACATTGAGTTCCTGGTACACCTCAACTTCATCGGCAAAGAACTGCGCCGTATCGCAGGCGATGACCACGTAGGGCGTGAGGCTGTTCGGATCGCCCTTCGCCACCCACGGCCGTGGCGTCTTCGGATCGCCGCCCTCGGCGAGCGGCACTTGCTGGGCCGCTGGCGTCACCGATCTGGCTTTGAGGCACGACGTCAGCACCTGAGCGTCAGTTGTCGAGGGCCAGGCCGCGGCGATGGTGATGCTGAGTAGAAACGTGGCGATCGCGCGAGACATGCGGTGCCTCAAGTCTACGACAGGAGTTCGCAGATCTCGCCCGCGAGATAGAGCGATCCGGCTACGATGACCGGTTGGCCCAGTGGTGCCGCCGCAGCCAACGCGGCGGCGGGTGTGTCGGTGGCGATCACCGTGACGCGCGGTGCCAGCGCGGCGACGCGCTGCGCCAACATCTGCGGATCTGCGGCGCGCGGTGACCGGACCTTCGTGCAGATGAACGCGCATGTGCTCGGTGCCAGTGCGCTGACGAGCCCGTCGATGTCCTTGTCGTGCATCGCGGCAAAAACCACGGGCAGGCGCCGGCCGAACGCCTCGCTCAGATAGCCGGCCAGTGCGCGCGCCCCGGCCGGATTGTGCGCGCCATCAATCAGCACCTCGATCGGCGCGCCAGTCTCGTCACCGCGCCATCGGCGCATCTCGAGTCGTGCGGGCCAGCTGACGGCTTCGAGCGCCGTGCGTCGCGCGTACGCCGGCACCGAGTGACTCGACTGCAGGTCGAGCGCCTCGAGCGCGCGCACCGTCGTGACCGCGTTGTCGACCTGATGCCGTCCGCGCAGGCCCAGCCGCACATCGGTCATCGTGCCAGCTGGCGTCTTGATCGTCATCGAGGTCACGCCGTCCTGCATCGCGACGCGCGTCGACACCCCATCAGGCGCATAGATCAGCCGCGATCCGACGTCGTGGGCCACGCGACCGATCACCGCGCGCACCGCGTCGGCGTTGGAGCCCAACACGATTGAAACGCCGGGTTTGATAACACCGGCCTTCTCAGCGGCGATCAGTTCGATCGTGTCGCCGAGGTACTGCTGATGGTCCAGGTCGATCGACGTAATCACCGACAACACCGGTTCGACGGCATTGGTCGCGTCAAGACGGCCGCCCAGACCCACTTCGAGCACGGCGATGTCGACCGCCGCTTCGCGGAACGCCTCAAGCGCCAGCGCCGTGGTGGCTTCGAAGAATGATGGTGGAAACGGCAGCGCCGGCGCTGCGTGACGCATCGTCATGGCCAGGCGATCGAACGTTGCCGGCGCGATCGGCTCGCCGTCGATCGCGACGCGTTCTTCGATGTGCGCCAAGTGTGGCGATGTGTAGCGACCCGTGCGGTATCCCGCGGCGCGCAGCCCGCGCTCCAGCATGGCCGTGACCGAACCCTTGCCGTTCGTGCCGGCAACGACGATGGACGGAAAGGCGAGGTCGGGCCGGCCGAGTGTCTGGAGCAGGAGGCGGATCTGTTCGAGGCCGAGCTTGATGCCGATCTGTTCGAGCGAGAAGAGATACTCGCGATCGGTCATGCCGGCGCGGCGGGCGGAAGACCGAGCATCACGCGCAGCGCGCGCGCAATCGTGTCCTTCATCTCGCGGCGATCCACCACGACATCGATCATGCCCTTGTCGAGGAGGAACTCGCTGCGCTGAAACCCTTCCGGCAGCTTCTGACGAATCGTCTGCTCGATCACACGCGGGCCGGCAAAGCCGATGAGCGCTTTCGGTTCGGCGATGTTGAGATCGCCGAGCATCGCGTAGCTGGCCGTGACGCCGCCGGTCGTCGGATCGGTGAGCACTGAGATGTAGGGCAAACCGGCGCGGTCGAGACGGCCCAGCGCCGCGCTGATCTTCGCCATCTGCATTAGTGACAGCGTGCCTTCCATCATGCGCGCGCCGCCCGAGCAGCACACGATGATCACCGGTTGGCGCGCGCTGATGGCACGCTCGATCGCCCGTGTGATCGATTCACCGACCACCACACCCATGCTGCCGCCGATAAAGGCGTATTCCATCGCCGCGATCGTCGTCGGGATGCCGTCGAGTTGACCCGTCGCCGAGATCACTGCGTCGTTAAGTCCGGTAGCTTTGATGCTGGCTTCGAGGCGTTTGCGGTACGGCTTCGTGTCGGTGAATGAAAGTGGATCGTTCGAGCGCAGGCCGGCGTCGTGAATCTGATACGGGCCGTCGAACAGCACCGCCAGACGTTCAGCGGCGTTCATCCGGAAATGATGGGCGCACTTGGTGCAGACCTGCAGGTTGGCCACCAGATCCTTGTTGTAGAGGATCTGCCCGCACGACGGACACTTGACCCACAGCCCCTCAGGGACGCGACTGGTCTTGTCTGCCGGGGCGGTGATCGGTCGCCGAGTACGCTTGAACCACGCCATGATCGATCCAGCTTACCGCGACTACGCGCTCGTGCGCGGCACGTAGTATCGCGTGCCGTGCGTCATCGATTGCATCTGCTTGAGCAGATCGTCGAGTGCCTCGTCGCCCCACGAGAGATCGAACTGCGACGTCTCGACCACCAGCAACGGCGTGGCCGTGTAGTGAAAGAAGAAGTGGTTGTAGGCCTCGTTGAGCTCGGCGAGGTACTCATCGCCCGGCACGTTCGCCGATGGTTCCACCTGACGCCGCGCGCGTTCCTTGAGGCGCTTGCGCAGCAGGTCGGTCGGCGTCTGCAGGTAGATGACGAGGTCCGGGGCTGACAGATCACGAGCGAGCAAGTCGTACAGGCGCTGATAGATGAACAACTCGTTGTCGCCGAGGTTCATGAACGCGTAGATCCGGTCGCGATCAAAGAGATAGTCGGCGACGACGGTCTGACTGAACAGGTCGCCCTGCCGGAGGGACAGTTGCTGGCGATGCCGCTGAAGCGTGTAGAAGAGCTGCGACTGAAAGGCCGCTCCGGGCCGTCCCTCATAGAAGGCGTCGAGAAACGGATTCTCGGCTTCGTCGAGCACCACGGTGGCGTCGAGACGTGCGCCCAGGCGCTCGGCCAGCGCGGTCTTGCCGAGTCCGATGGGCCCTTCGATGGCGAGGTATCGGAAGTCCACGCGAGGCCAAAGTATACCAATCGCGTGGGCTACCATTGAGAAACCTCATGCGCCGACCCCGTTGGATCCTCTTCGTGCTCGCCGCCTTACCGGCATGCGCGTCTGCGCCCGTCCCTGTGCCCGTCACGGTGGCTCCGCCGCCCGTCGTCATCTCGCTCGACCGACGCGTCGGCGCCATCCTGCGACTCGAAGATCAGCGATGGCTCGATGACGGCGCCGGGTCGAGTTTGCTCACACTCATGAGCGATACCGATCCGCGTGTGCGGCGCCGCGCGGCGATGGCCGTCGGTCGTGTCGGTATGGCCGCCGGTATTCCCGCGCTGGTTGGGGCGCTCGGTGATGTGGACAAGGACGTGCGCGCATCGGCGGCGTTTGCGCTCGGTCTGTCGCATGCGACCTCCGCGGTCGATTCGCTCATCAGCGCGCTCGGCGACGTCGATCTTGCCGTGCGCGCGCGTGCCGCCGACGCGCTGGCGTTGATCGGTGAGCCCGCCGCTGGACCCGCGCCCGCTACTCGGCGGCCGGTGACGCCGGCCGGGACGGCCATCGCGACGATGGCGGCCGGCTGCCGCGGCCAGATCGCCGCACTCGCGCCCGACGACGAGCGGTGGCCGATGGTCGACGAGATTGAAGTGTGTCGAGCCGCCATCCTCGCGCTCGCGCGACTCCGTCAATACGATGCGCTGGCCACGGTGGTCCTCGAAGCGTCCGGGCAGCCGGTGTCGTCGTGGTGGCCCGTCGCCGTGGCCTTGCAACGTGTGGGTGACACACGCGCCGCCGCGCCGCTGAAGTTGCTGCTCAACGTTGACGGCGTGAATACACCGCTCGCGGCACTTCGTGGTTTGGGCCGATACGGTGATACCGGTGGAATCAGCGCGGCGAGAGCGATGGCGCAACGCCGGTCGGCCGATGTGCGTCTGCGCGTGGAAGCGGTGGCGATGTTGGCGGCGCTGAAGGATGCGGCGTCGATTCCCGTGTTCCAGCGTGTCCTGGACGATCCGGCCACACCGCCGAACCTGGCGCTCGCGACCGTGGTCGCGCTCGGCGACATCGGCGACGCGAAGACATTCGACATATTGACGGATCTCTTCAGCCACAAGTGGGCACCGCTTCGTGCGGCCGCGCTCGCCTCGGCGGCCAAGGCCGATCCGGACGCATTCCTGCTGGTGATTTCCGGCCTCAGTGTCGACAAGGAATGGTCGGTCCGAGCCGCGCTTACCGGCGTGCTCGCCACGTTGGAGCCGGAGCGTGTGCGTGCCGCGCTGCAGGAACTGGCCGCGGAAACGGACGCCCGCGTGCAGGCGCCGGCGCTCGAGGCACTCGCGAAGGTCGGCGCGCCCGATCTTGACGCGCGCCTGATTGCCGCGCTCGACACACCGGACTTTGTCGTGCGCGGGACGGTGGCGCGATTGATCGGTGAGCGGAAAATCGTCGGCGCGGCAGATCGCATCGCCTCTGCCTATACACGCGCCCTTTCCGACGTGAATCCCTCGGCGCGCGCGGCGGCGATCGACGCGTTGGCCACGCTCGGCAAGGACGCCGCGTCGCTGACCCTGCACACCGCGCTCGGCGATCCGGACTGGTCGATTCGGGTCCGCGCGGCATCGCGACTGCGCGGTCTCGGCGAGACGACGGCCGAACCGAAGCGCCCGGCGCCACTGCGCTACCCGGCCGACTACTACGAGTCGCCCGCCCTGCTGCGGCCGCCGTACTCGCCACACGC
>Ga0114969_10002556_pt1 | contig 14939 bp, 17 predicted proteins | sample M_130807_MF_Meta_FD_87316 | JGI IMG/M metagenome (GOLD analysis project Ga0114969, IMG submission 87316) | Freshwater microbial communities from Lake Montjoie, Canada to study carbon cycling - M_130807_MF_MetaG | ecosystem: Environmental > Aquatic > Freshwater > Lake | place: Lake Montjoie...
CCGCGACCATTCTTTACCGAGTTATGAATAAAATATAATTTAGATTTTTGATCAGTCAATACTTTTCGGCATTCAAGTTCAGTTTTTTCATAGATTTCGAATGAGCTATCATCTACTATTAAATTCCCTGATGATTATGAATTGGTGGCAATTTCCATGGAACTTAAATTTTGGAAATCACTTTAGATAATGGTAGTAATGTGCTGTCATAATTAAAGATTTTATAGTATGGTAGAGAGATGGTACACGTACCTTTAGCTATGCAAGGATTAGAAGACATTGATCTTGCAATAATAAATGACGTATTTGCTTCTGGGCAGCACACCATGGGAAAACATGTAAGAAATTTTGAATCTGAATTTGCGCATAAGATTGGTACTTCTTATGCTGTAATGGTTAATTCTGGCTCTTCTGCAAACCTTATTGCATTAGAAGCGATTATCCGACCTTCTAGTTGCAATGAAACAATTTACCCGCTCGGATCGTACATAGCAGTTCCGGCAATACTTTGGCCAACAACTCTATGGCCAATAATCCAATTAGGATACCGAGCGCTACTAATTGATTGCGAACCTAATAGTCTAAAAATGGATCTTGATTTATTACGTGAAGCTAAAAAAGAATTCGGAGATAAATTGATTGGAGCATTTGTTATACATCCATTAGGAGCTAGTTTAGATTTAGAAGAATTAAATGATTTACGCACTAAACATAAACTTTTTATAATCGAAGATACCTGTGAGTCGTTGGGTTCCGGTAATAATGGTAGATTCTCTGGAACAGCAGGAAATATTGGAACTTTTTCATTTTACTTCTCGCACCATATGACTACAGTTGAAGGCGGAATGGTTGTTACTGATGATGAGAGGGTTGCAAATGATTTAGTCTCCATGCGCGCGCATGGATGGATTCGAGAAAGAGCCGATAAAGACAAAATTCAAAAAGATTTTCCAGAAATTTCACCCGAATTCCTTTTCTTTTCAAGTGGTTTTAATTTTCGCCCGATGGAATTCCAAGGTGCGCTGGGCTCGTCTCAGTTAACGCGATTAGATAGTTTTATTAAAAAAAGAATTGAAAATACTGAAAAAGTTTATAAAGTATTAAATAATGATATGGTCAAGTTAATTGATTCTGAACAATTAATTAATATACAAAAAAAAGATATACCTTCTAACTCTTGGATGGCTATGCCGTTCCTTTTGGATCCGACCATTGACAGAAGCGCAGTGAGGGAATCCTTAAAAAATAATGGTGTGGATTCCCGTCCAATTATTGCTGGAAATTTTATTCACCAACCAGCTGCAAGAAATAAAAACATTTACATCTACAAAAATTTAGTTAACGCAGAAAATATAGATAAAAATGGTTTTATGCTGGGTAATCACCATAATTTTTCTCAGATTCAAATAGAACAAATAATTAAATCTATAGCGGAGGCGATTTAAGCGTACAGAAAATAAATGTCGATAAATATCTTTAATTTTATGAACTTTAAGTATCGCATTATTAAATATTTATATCCAGTCAGTACGCCAATTACTCAATTTATTTATAGCTATAAAAGTATTTAATTTATCCATTTGTTTTTTGTAATATTGTCTATCCAAAGAATTATCCATAAATCTGGAATGTGTTTCAACAAGCAAGCGTTCAATTCTGTCACTAAAATATATCAAATCATCCACTAAGTTCATTTCCGCTCCCTCTATGTCTATTTTAATTAGTGAGTAAATTTCACCACTATCAAATAAATTTGAAAGCTTTATGGCTTTAACATAAATAGACAGTCCGGTATTTACTCCAAATTTATCTTGTACCAAAGATGCTCTTATGCTCGTTGCAATAGGATCATAATGATGCATTGGGGACAGATACAGATTTACCACACCCTCGATATTTGAAATTGCTTTGCCATGAATAATCACATCTTTATTGTTGTGAAAATATTTTAATAAAAACTTAAGTGCTGTTGGATGCGGTTCTACTGCAATCACTTTATATCCTAGATTAAGGCATGCTCTAGTAAAATGACCTTGATTAGCGCCTATGTCAAGTACCTGCATTTTATTTTTATTTACCTTAAAATCTGGGTATCGAGCGATGATCATATTCTGATATTTGAACGCATAAATTTTTACTGATATTGGAGAAATTAGTATTCTTAATAAATTTCGAATTCTACGATAAAGATTTAGCAATAAATTTGGAGTGTGCTTTCAGATTACCTCAATTTTTAATCCAGCATAAAATTTTTTATTTAAACTACCTAGATCCATATGCCCATTCTATCTAGAAGTTTATATTTACTTGAATACAAAAGTAGTTATTAATCGAAGATCTCCAGCCATAAAAATAAACACTTCTATCATTCCCAAACAAGTGAGCCCGCTCGGGCTCGAACCGAGGACCCAAAGATTAAAAGTCTTTTGCTCTACCAACTGAGCTACGGGCTCATACTATTAAACTTTCTTTAGCCTATCATCCCCTAATTGCTGAAGTGAAGCAAATCCTTATATCTGGCCCTATTAGAAGGACTACTGCGAGTTTTCCCCTAAATTATAGTTGGAGATTAACATAAATTATGATCTCTAATATTTAATACTATTAATACAACGGGCTTCTTCCAAAATTTATTTTATACTACACCCGCCCATAATCTCTGCAATATCTATACCAATTACTACGTACTAAATTAATGATTAAAATCTACATTAAATTTTGGTTTTCCCAAAAATTTATCCTGCAATTGTTCCAAAATAACCATGCTGCCAGTAATTACTAACGGCAATTGATATCGAAAATTTACACCATAAACTCCAATCCAGGCACTAATAATAAAACTTGCAATGCCTACCTGTAGGTGCACAATAGACCAAACGTCTTTTGATGAGTAAGCAGCCAACGAAAAAGTTAAAATAATAAAATAAAATAAAACTCTGTCTAAAGCTGCAAGTTGGCCAAATTCTACAAAAATTAATTGGAAAAATTTAATAGGAAAATTAGTGACTTGCTCGGTTATTGATTTAGAGTTAGGTGCAAAGCCACCATAAATGATCATTATAATAGTATTAGTGACAAACAAAATAATTGGTACAAATGATAATAGAATATAATCGAGCTTTCGTTTGCCATTTTCTATGAAGATAAAGGGAATAAAAAGAGCGGTCCAAACTGGACCCATGGGCCTTGCAAGTGAGCCTAATAATACTAATAGAAGTAAGCTTTTAAATTTCCATTTCCGATGTATACCCATGCAGCAAAGTGTGAAAAGGGCAAGATGTAGCGAATCGGTCAGATCAGCCACTGTCCACCTTAGAACAGTAGTACTGGAGGTAAAAATCAAAAAACAAACAAGTAGTACGGCTTTATTTTTTTTATTGTCACTAAAAAATAGAAAAATTAGTCCGATTGCCAATAAGCTTAATGACGGGATAACTAACATTCCATATATACCAAATAGCATATAAAACGGTATGCTAAGTACCGGATATAGTGGGCGACTCCAAGAATAAATGCTTGAGGATTGAAATTTAAAGTCAATTAAGTCTTGCGTAAGTTTTAGATAATTACCTCCATCGGGTTGAAACAATTCATAATTTAACCCGTACACCGTGCCAGATATAATTAATCTAGAGCAAACCGCTACAGCCCATACCAAAAAAGTAATTAATATTGAAACTTTGAACCAATTTCGTAATGCCCAGTACCTAATATTATGGAGTTTGATAGATTTATTCCCTACTCTATTAGTTGATATTATGATTATACAGGCCAATTGAAATCGTAAAAGTTATTCTAGATTACTTTCTATTAAATTACATCGATTCCATTAATTTAAGGGTTTGTAAGGCACATTTACTCCATGAAAATAAATTGGACCGTTCCAACCCAATTTGAGCCTTCGTTGATGCCCCTTTAGGGTCATTTAAGAAAAGAAGAATTGCGTCAGCTATCGATCTTGCTAAATATGGATCAAAATAATAAGCAGCTGTCCCTGCCATTTCTATATGGGGTGCGATCGCCGAAGCTAGCAATGGTTTTCCAAATTTCATAGCTTGGAGTAACGGCAAATAACTCTCTGTGTATGATGGAACAATTATAGCTTTTGCATTGGCGTACAATTCTTGCATTTTATGATTTGGTACCCATTCTAATAATTGTACATCTCTTTTTAAACCTAGGCTATCTACAATTTTTGATAATGGATCCGGAGATCTACCCCCCGTAATAATCATTTTGGGCCTGACCTCAGGATCAATTAACTGTAATCCTTTAAGTAATCCGTCCCAGTTCTTATGTTTAAATCTATTTCCTCCGGCCAATAAATAGTTTGAGTGTGAGGAGTCAGAAATAACATCAAGATTTTTCTCCTCAGCAGCTAAATTTATTACTGAGATATCTGACAAATTTACTTCATGAATTGATGATATTTCTTTAGCGGAGGCTTCAGAGCTGGTTATAATTTTGGAAGCATTTTTAATTGCATACTTTTGTAGAATTTTAACCCCTGGTAAAAGTAAAAGATTAGGTGCAAATCGAGAACTTGACCAATAAAGCGAGTCATGCACGGTCAATAGCGTAGGAATTGTAGTTTTTAATGGACCAAAATTTGCCGGGCAGTGAATTAAATCTGGTTTAGTTTTTTTTGTAAAAAATGGTAAGGCAAATACTTCCCCAATACTCCATTCAATTCTTTTTTCACAGCTTAATCTGGAATATGAAACCTCTCCTGGAAACCAAGACATATCCAAATCTTTAGACTCTTTACTAGCAAAACCAAAAAATTTAAATTTAAAATCTAAACTAGAAATATTTTTATAAAGGTTTTTAATATAAACATCAGTCCCGCCTTTTTTACCAGTATATGCTAATAAATCTACCAAAACTGACTTCGCCATTAATTATTACTCCCAATACTAAGGTTTATTTATTTCATAATACACCGAAAATACTATCTAACAAAGTAATATTCTGAACAGACCGCCACTAGCGGTATACTTCTTTGATGAGTGATTTAGCAATTTTTAAGGATTCTACGATACTTATTACTGGTGGTGCTGGATTTATTGGCTCTGATTTTGTTCGGATGATTGATGAAGAAAAATTATTTAAGAAAGTTATTATTTTGGATTCTTTTACATATGCAGCAGACCTTAGAAGGTTAGAAACAGTATCATCAGATATTGAAATTATTAAAGCAGACTTAACAGACACTAAAAAGTATTCACAACTGTTGAGTGATTGTGATTTTGTAGTAAATATGGCCGCAGAAAGTCATGTTGACCGGAGCATATCGGATGGCTTTCCATTTATTCAATCAAATATTATCGGAAGTTTCTCATTGTTTGAGACGTGTAGGCAATTCCCAAAAATTTCACTTATTCATGTATCGACGGATGAAGTTTATGGTTCTACTTACGAAGGTAAATTTACCGAGTTAGATAATCTTTCTCCTTCCTCGGTTTATTCTTCAAGCAAGGCATCATCTGACTTATTGGCAATGGCAAATATTAAAACTCATAAGCAACGAATAGTTATAACTAGATGTACAAATAATTTTGGTTCCTATCAAAATTCAGAAAAATTAATTCCAACAATAATTAATAATTCACTTATTGGTAAATCAATTCCGATTTATGGTGATGGAACTAATCAGCGTGAATGGATATTTGTTTCTGACCATAATTCAGCGTTACTTACTATCATGAAAAAATATATTCCTGGAAATATTTATAATATTGGTTCTGGATTTACTATTAGTAACATAGAGTTAACTAGAACAATAGTGAATTTAATTGGTGCATCTGAAGAACTCATAACTTTTGTCGAAGATAGAAAGGGTCATGATTTTAGATATGCACTAGATTCATCTAAGTTACGAGATGCTACGGGATGGTGCGCTACAGAACCTTTTAAAACAAGTTTAACTAAGACAATTGATTGGTATAAGCATTGGTTTGAAACACACGGGGAGGTTTACTAATGATTGGAATACTTTTAGCAGGAGGCGTGGGTTCGCGTTTATATCCTTTAACTAAGAATTCCAGCAAGCAGTTACTGCCAATTTTTGATAAACCAATGATTTATTACCCATTGACTACACTAATGTTTGCTGGTATTAGAAAAATATTTGTTGTTGTAACCCCAGAGCATATTAATGATTACAAAAATGTCTTAAAAGATGGGTCCCAGTGGGGATTAGAGTTTGTATTTCTTATGCAAAGTGAACCCCGAGGAATTGCTGATTGCTTTAATTTGATTCCCGATGAATTTACTCACGAATCCTGCACAATGATTTTAGGGGATAATTTGTTTTATGGTTCGGGCCTAGGTAGAAGTTTACATAATGCATATGACGGCTCGGGTGCATTAATTTATGCCTATGAGGTATCGAATCCAAGTGATTATGGAGTTGTTGTATTTGAAAATAATGGTGCACCAAAAGAAATATTAGAAAAACCAACTTTTAACACGAGTAGTTTTGCAATTCCTGGTTTATATAGGTTTGACAGTAGATGCTATGAGCTAGTAAAAGATGTCTCGCCAAGTAAGCGAGGTGAATTAGAGATTACAGATATTTTGAATAAATACCTTGCAAGTGGTGACTTAAAAGTTGATATTCTTCCCAGGGGAACTGCTTGGCTTGATACTGGATCACCCAAAAATTTACTGGCTGCATCTAATTTTGTTTCGGTCATTGAAGAAAGACAAGGACTTAAAATTGGGTGCCCAGAAGAAGTTTCTCTCAGGGAAGGATTAATTAGCCAAATTAAATTCAATGAAATTGTAAACAATCTTCCGGTTGGAAGTTATCGAACTTACCTTGAGAAATTAATTTAATAATATTATGCTTAAAAATTAATCATGAAAAAAATTAAAGTTATTGTAATTTGCGTGCCTAATTCTAAGCGAGCTGATCCACTTTTGTTACAACTTGGCCAAAGTCAGATATTTCAAATAGAAATTTTTTCAGCTGTTATGTACTCAAGGAGTTCTAGCCAGCATAAACCAAACTTTAGTAAGCAAAAAGCTGTATATGGTCGTGAATTATCTGATGGAGAAATCGGCAGTGCAATTTCTCACTTTCATGTACAGGTTAGATGTTCAAAAGATAATTCTCTTAGTGTGATTTTAGAAGACGATGCGAGAATCAAAAATCTCAAGTTATTCGAAGAAACAATATTAGATTTTGAATCAATGAGGAAAAACACTAGTTCGGTGCTTACGCTTCTCCCTTGGGATCCAGATTCTACTTCATCATACAAAAGCCATAATGTTCCCAGAATAATAAAACTTGCAGGGGAACCACCACTTACTGTTGGGTATGCTGCCACTTCGCATGCAATGGCAAATTTGGGCACATTTAATTCTGACTTTGCATACTTACCAGACTGGCCACCTAATAATGTAAATTTTTTTACCACAATTCCTGGGGTTATTTCTCACGGTGACGAAAATACTGAATCTTTAATCGATAAGGCTGGCCGAATTAAAACTTCCAGATTTAATAGATTAATAAGGTTGACTTTGCTTCCCTATTTGCGGAATAGAAATCTATTCTTAAACTTTAAGGAGTATTTTCAAGTAACAATTAAGCGCAGTTTTACTTGGCGTATTGATAAATTAAAAATTAATCTAGAATTAAAGTAACTTATAAGAAATATTTTTACTAAAGAAATTTATGATCATAACTGTCTAATGCTTACATTTATTTTGGCTTTACAGCTGCCCGAGATAGCCTATCTTTAATTGCTACCGCCAGTCCGGTACCTTCGGGGGTAACCACGCTAACTCTTTTAATCCCTTTAATATCACATAATCTGAGTGATGAATACAAGCTGTATGCAAATTCTTCCACATTTAAAGGTGATGATAATCTAATTGCACCGTGAGGTGTTGAATATGATGCTAGTGCGATAAACCCGTCACCTGGACTCGCCCTATTAGATAAAATCAACTCGGCTTTTGGTGAATAGTGACTCTCAAAAGATCCCGAATGTTTAATTTTTTTAAGTAAATTCTTGCTACTTAATTTAATTTCTAATAAATCCTCAATCATAAATTGCGTAATCGCACCATGTCTTAAAATTTTTGGTTTAGACTTAGTACAATCGATAATTGTAGACTCAATACCTATATCACATCTGCCACCATTAAGAATTAAATCTTTGGAATCTAATTTATCTCCCAGTTCTATTTGAACATCCTCAGCAGATGTTGGAGAAATAGAACCAAATTTATTTGCGCTTGGAGCGGCTATGCCAAATCCTCCCATATTTTCAAACTGGCTTAAAAGTTCAAATGCAAATGGGTTTGAGGGTACTCGGATCCCAATACTTCCTTGCCCACCGGTCAAGTAGGCTCCACAGTCTTTGGCTTTTGATAAAATCAATGTGAGTGGTCCTGGCCAGAATGTTTCAGATAATCTTCTGGCATAATATTGAACATCTACTGCCCATTTATCTATTTGATTACTTGATGAAATATGTACAATTACTGGATGGCCTGTGGGCCTACCCTTAACTGAATAAATCTTTCCAACAGCTTTTTCATTCTTTGCATCAGCGCCCAAACCATAAACAGTCTCAGTTGGAAATGCCACAAGATGGCCATCAAATAAAGCCTTAGCGGCTTTTTTAATTGCATCTTGCGTGTGGCTTGAGGTTATATCCATGCATAAATTATCCCATTTAACTAGTTTTGTTCTAACCCGCCCCGACCTATACCCTTATCCCGCTAGTCCCCATCGTCTAGTGGCCTAGGACGTCGCCCTTTCACGGCGTTAACACGGGTTCAAATCCCGTTGGGGACGCAAGGGGTTGAAAGAGATTTCAACTTCGAAGGATGACCCAGTAGCGCAGTTGGTTAGCGCGCCGCCCTGTCACGGCGGAGGTCGCGGGTTCAAGTCCCGTCTGGGTCGCGGAGTGCTTAGATGCACTTTGATTGGCTGAGTAGCTCAGTTGGTATGAGCGAACGACTGAAAATCGTTAGGTCGCCGGTTCGATCCCGGCCTCAGCCACAAATAATAATATATAGATAGGAATAAATGATTTCAAAGTTAAAAGCTCTAAAAGATAAATATTTTGATTACTCAATGCTCCGCTGGGGTGTAGTCGGAGTAACTACAACAACGATTGATTATTTGCTATTCATTTCATTATATGGACCAATAAAATCTGTATACGTTGCAAATCTAATGTCAGGAATTGTTGGGACATCATTTAATTATTCAGCCCACAAAATTTGGACATTCAAAAGCAATCAGAATTTTTCTAAATCGGGAACAAAGTACTTGCTTAACCTTGTCTTTTGGTGGATCATTTCAACATCGATCATTAAATTACTAATAGGTTTAGATGTTGATCCAAAAATAGCAAAACTAATCCCAATTATGTTCGTTGTCCCTTTAAATTTCTTTATATTAAAAAAAATAGTTTTTAGGAATAAATTCTAAAAATCTGATGATCTTAAAAAAGAAATAAACAGCACAGCCCAAAGTAATCCGGCTCCAATTACTAAATAAGTTTCTAGCGCAGCGTTTGGCTTTGATATAAACGTTGCAACGGCTCCATATATCCCCGATAACCCCCACAGTGTTGCTGCTGTTTGTTTTCTATTAAGGCCAGCTCTTATTAAACGGTGAGATAGGTGATCTTGTCCGCCTTGAAATGGTGATACATGGCGACTAATCCGAGAAACTATTGCGACTGATGTATCTAGGATTGGGATTGCAAGTAAAAAAATCGGTGTTAGGTAGGAACCAAGTTGACTCTCAGAATTTGGTCGTAATCGAATCGTTAACGTCGCAAGCAGAACCCCAAGAAATAATGCCCCAGCATCCCCCATATAGATCTTTGCTGGACTCTTATTCCACACCAAAAATCCAAGCGTTGCACCTGCAGTAACGGTTGCTAGTGCTGCGATCAAATACTGGTCACCATTTAAAGCAATAAAAGCTAATGCAATAGAAGATATAGCTACAGTTCCAGCTGCTCCACCATCTAAATTATCAAAAAAATTAATTGAATTACATATTCCTACTACCCAAACTACAGTAATAATTGCATCAAAAATATAAGAACCGGTTGGGTTTCCAACATTGTCTGTTGCAATTAAAACACCGGCTGTAAAAACACCAGCCACGCTTTGTGCAATAAATCTTGGTAGGGGATTTAGGTTCTTAAGATCATCCCAAAGACCTATTAAGCCAAGTACTAAAGCTGGAGCAAGAACTGAAGTTGCGAGCCAAAAAGTATTTTTAGTAAAATTTGAAACAAATGAAGTTGAGTAGGAAATTGCTAAAACTCCAATAATTATTGCTACCCCACCCAAATACGGCACGGGCTGCTTATGTGATTTATGTGAAGAATTCGGCCGATCAATCACATCTGTTGCTATTGCAATCTTGCGCATCAATGGAGTCAGTGCGCCAACTAGTAGGTAAGCCAATACGAAGAGTATGAAATACTCTTTATTAGTTACCCCCATTTGCAGAATATCTACTTAAGCAGAGCCAGATTTGCGACGGTGCATCTTTGGCGCAGCGCCACCAGTTTGGCCAGCACCAAGCTTTGAACCAGAGGATGGCCCAGCACTTTTGCCTGTGTTATTTCCTTTTTGCTTCTTGGCGAGCGCCTCTAGCATCTTCGCTTTTGCATCAACTGCAGGCTTTTTGTCTTCACTCATTGTTGATTACCGCCATTTCCAGTTACTGGTTTTGAAATTGAAGTGAGAAGAGATTTAACTTCAGACTCTTTATATCTTCGGTGTCCGCCTAGGGTCCTAATTGAGGTTAATTTGCCAGCCTTTGCCCACCTGGTAACTGTCTTTGGATCAACCCGAAATAAAGATGCAACCTCAGCTGGCGTTAATAACACCTCTTGCTCAGAAGCCATCTAATCCACCATTCATGATTAATACAAAATGTCTATTACGCACTATATGAGTAATTATCTCCAGTTTAACAAGCTTTTGCAACGATATCTGGGCCACTACGAACTAATTAACTCTTAAATACACTACTTAAACTTCCAGCTAACAGCTTTCGTTGGATTTATCCATATATAATTATTTGAATTACTTCTATATTCACTGATTTCTAAAATCGGTGAGGCTGGCTGCATTTTTTTACTCAGATTATCTGGCTCAATATTTTTATATCCAAGTGCACTCAATAAAAGCTTAACCTCCTTATAAATTTCTTTATTCTGAATTTCAATTAAGACAACAGGTGAAAATTCATTAATTACGCCAATTGCTCCTTTTAATACTCCCAGCTCGGCTCCCTCAACATCTACTTTAATAAAAAATGGATTGACATCTAAATTATCAATAGTATTAAAATTTACCTCAGTTATGACAGTAGATACACTTTCTTCAACTAAATCCATATCAGTGCATATTTGTCTAATCATTTTTTCTTTATAAAATGAACTGTACTGGGTTAAGTGCTTACCATTGACAACTGGAGTGACTAAGTTTCTTGTTCCAGTTGTTTCACCAAGTGCAGTTTTTATCAAAGTTACGTTACTAAGTTTAAACCTTGGTTTTTCAATAGGGTCAACAGCAATTATTCGAGTTTTAGGAAAATATCTCCTGAGCATTTGTATTGATGTTCCATCATTTGAGCCAATATCAAGTATCACAAAATTATTTTTTATTGGCGCAACTCTTTTTGAAAAGCTAAACCCTTCTTCAAGGTCAATGAATTTACATATAAATGGTGCTAACCGCCTTAAAAAAATATAGATAGAAAAATTCTTACGAATTATATTTTCTATGGAATTAAAACTCTTCATAAACTTAGTTTACTTTTAATTACAAATTTCACATCGCCTGCTCAAACGCTGCAACCCTGCGCCAGCGGGTAACTAATCGCTCATAACCTTGACCAGCAAGAGCGCCATCTCCTGCCGCAAGGCCTGCGAGTGATCTAGCAACGTCTTCGATTGATGTATCAGCATTTAATCCTGGCTCACCATTTTCAATTAATGTTTTCTCCAAATAAATTGCTAACCCGCCGTAATCACATTCAACAATTGACTCCCCATGAAAAATTGCAAGCCATTCAAGAAGGTCTGCAATCTCTTGCTCTATTGGACCATTTCCAAATGCATTAACAACAGCTTGGTGAGCAAATAAACATCTCTGTTTGGCATTTGAGATTGAGGTTCTAAGGATTGTGTAAAGACCATCCTCGTTTGTACCACGAAGGCGATCATTTGGTTCAAAAAGTGAAAACCAGCGGGGTGGGATATTCCAAGTTGAGGTTATTATGTGTGAGACCTTATCTTCAACTACCTCTGAGTTAACATTAATTGCATCCTCAATTGTGTGAGGGAAAAAAAATCTAATTACGGTTGGCGGCAGCGTATTTTTAAAATCATCTAGTGCGATCCAACAACGAGCTGCGGTTGACCAGGGTGCGATATATCTTTTTCCCTCATATTCTAGAACGTGAGCACCATCTGGCTTTAATGCTGGTGGTTCAGTAATTATTGCCCGGCGCAGCGCTCTATTTTGTTCATCCCAACTAGTAGGGGATGTGACTGTAATTTGATTCCAACGGAGTTGATCTGCTGGTTTAAAAGCATTGACTGGTTCATAGACTCTTAATGATGCAACATATGGGGTTGGGCGCATGAACTAATTGGAAGTTTTAATTATTGCTGTCCTTGACATATGAATCCTCATCATCAAAGCTCTTCTCTTTTTTAATTTCGCCATGTAACTCTTTAGCGAGATTTTCTAAATCCATACCTTGATTTGAATACTTAAGGTCTCTAGCCACTTTAGTTTGTTTAGCTTTTGAACGGCCGCGTCCCATAAATGGCCTCCTTCAATTATCATCTTCTCGCAGGTAGTTAGATTACTGCTTAGTTATTTGTATTTTCAATTTTCACGCTCGAGATAAGACTTATTGAGCCTTTACTAGGCAAATTGGGCCCCTCAGTTAAAATATTTTTCTTGCCCTTAAATACTGTTCGAATTCCCACGGCTTGTAGAAAAAGGCTCATTCCAAGTATAGGCAGTCGCTGGCGATGATCTCCCAAGGTACCAATGGCAATAAGCCAATTAAGGCCAACTTGAGTACCAGTAAATAACGCTATAACGCGCTCTACGGCTTTTGCTTTCCACAGTTGCCAAAAACCCAACAACATTAAAGCTAATGAGCAAATGATCCATACCCAACTAATTATCTTACCGGTTAAACCATTTATTAAATCATTTCCATCTTGACTATTTGATGCAATATTAACCATTGGATTTATTTTTAACCATGGATTTCTCGCCATTGAACCAGCACCCTCTGGGCCAGACCAAGGAGACCAGAAAAATTTAGCCTTATTTGCAAATAATTTTAATGATCTACCTGGGTGACTTAGGTGCCAATTAATTACACAATTAATTAAATGATTATCTTGAACTACAGCATTCCCTTCAATAGGGGAGCAAGGTACTCCATACTCTACTTTTGGTTTATAGGACCCATCTACCTTATCACCGGCACCGAGATTCATTGTTACGCCGAGGTTTGTCGAAATCGCAAAAAAACCATTAGCTTTTTGATTTCGTAATATGAGTAAGCTTGGCGATACTGAAACTATCGCAATTGAAGCTAGCATTACTAACACGGCGATTTTAAAAGGCTTACGCACAAAAATCCATAACGCTATACCAGCTAACCCAGAGAGTAACAATCTTGGTTGAAAAAATGATATAAAGGCTACTGTTACTGACGCAAAAATAATGTTTCTAGTGAAAATATTTCTAGTTGAATTTGTTAAATCTTGAATTAAAAGTCCTAAAATTATTAATAACCCAGAAGCAACAATACTTTCATATCCTACGCATATTGAGGCTAGAGAAAGGGTTGGGTTAAGTAAAATCAATAAAAATACTAAATTAGCGTATTTTTTAAACTTAGTTTTAACTAATTGAGATGCAAAAAAGTATGTCGATAATGAAAACAAAAGTGATTGAAATATACTTAAAGTTGCAAACAACCAGCTTTTGCCTAAAAATGAAAGTAATAGCAAAAATAATGGATACCCGGCAGGCCAGTAGTGTAATAATCTTTCTGTTGAAAGTATTCCATCTTTTACTAAAGCCTCATACGCATAAACGTAATTCTCGCCATCTGCACCTAACCAGGCATTTCCTTGAATATTTGAAATAATTATTAACTTCACAATTAAAATAGCAATAGCCCAATACATAAAAGATTTCGAAAGATTACGCTGAGGTGCCATACGTGCGCGTTTAGACTTACTTGCCATTTAAGCCTCCACTATAACTATTAACTAGTTTACCCACTGATTTAAAAAGCTGAGACAAATCTGAGTTTGTGCCTGAGGCTGAAATCAAACTTTGATTGCAAAAATCTTTCCATTTTGAAGGATCTTGTACCAAATTAATTAATGTTTCACCAGACATCTCAACCACATTAGGTGGTGTTCCCCTTCGGTGGGTGCCCCCTTCAACACATTGGATTGCTGCATATGTTGGAATTCGTAATTCAACTGATCTACCGGGTGCTAACTCTTCAACTACTTTTAGTATCTTTTTAACCTGATTCTTTACATCAATATCCTTCTTCATCGAAGGTCGGTTAACTCAACCTTAGAGATCACACCTTTTATTTGAGAACTGATCGTCTCTTTAACTGTATTGGACTGCTCAATAGCCAATCCAACAAACTCTGCTAGATTTTGAATCAATTTATTTAGTTGATCAAGTGAGAGCGGAAAATCTTTTTCACTCACAAGAGCTGTAAAGAAATTACTTGGAGTAGTTGTTGTGGCGTGTTTTTTGATTAACTCATGAGATTCTTCTCTGCCTATTCCAGATTTCACACACTCTAATAAAATCTTTGTAGTAGCAAGAAATGGTAATTGTTCACTTAACTCTGAGTTAATTTTTTCTTCAAAAATACCAAA
>Ga0114969_10002557_pt1 | contig 14939 bp, 14 predicted proteins | sample M_130807_MF_Meta_FD_87316 | JGI IMG/M metagenome (GOLD analysis project Ga0114969, IMG submission 87316) | Freshwater microbial communities from Lake Montjoie, Canada to study carbon cycling - M_130807_MF_MetaG | ecosystem: Environmental > Aquatic > Freshwater > Lake | place: Lake Montjoie...
GAGCGAAACGGCGGTCGGTGAAATCGCGGTCACGCGGGTGCTCCAACGAAGCCGAATCTCGCCGGACGCCACCTGACGTTCGAACTCGGGAAGAATCCAGGGCTTGATAAGATGCGACACAAACCCGGTTTCGTAATGCACGAGTGTCACGCTGGCGCCGCAGCGCGCGAGTTCCATGGCGCACTCGACGGCGGAATTCCCACCACCGACGACGACGGCTTCGTGGCCAACGGCGGACTCTCCCTCGACGAACCGGTGTGAAACGTGCGGAAGGTCTTCGCCCGGAACACCCAGCATGTTCGGGTAGTCGAAGTACCCCGTGGCAATAACAACGGCGCGCGCCTGCCTCACAATCACCGGGCCACTCGGCGCGCCTGCTCCGGCACCGCGGCGCTCGGCCCTGGTATGCAGGACGAATTCATCGTCCGCCCGCTCCACGCGGATCACGCACTCTCGCTCGCGCACGTCCAAGCGATGCGTCGCGGCAACAGCGCGGTAGTAGTCCATCCCCTCGCGGCGCGTGGGCCGCTCGGCAGCGCACTTAAATGGCACACCGCCAATGACGAGTTTTCCCGGCGTCGAAAAGAACACGAGGTTCGTCGGATAGTTCTCGATCGAACTCACGACGCGCGCCTTCTCGAAGACGATGTGCGGAATCCCGACCTCGGTCAGCGCCACCGCTGCCGCCAGCCCACACGGCCCCGCGCCCACGATCGCGACCGGGGCCGGGGCCGGGGCCGGAGAGCTCACGTCACTTCGAGAATCTGGTCACGCCGCGTGCCCACGGACACATAGCGGATTGGACACTCCACCAGCGCCTCAACGCGGTCGAGGTACTTCCGGGCCTTCGCTGGCAGGTCTGACAGCTTCCGCGCTCCCGCCGTCGAAGTCTGCCACCCCTCAAACCACTCGTACCGCGGCTTGAGCCCCTCGAGGTCCGCAATGTCGCCCGGAAAGTCCTCGAGCATCTCGCCGCCCACTTCATAGCCGGTGCAGAGCCCAACCTGGTCAAGCGTATCGAGCACATCGAGCTTCGTCACCGCAAGCGAGCTGAGGCCGTTCACGCGAACGGCGTAGCGCACGACCACGGCGTCAAACCAGCCGCAGCGGCGCGGACGGCCGGTGGTCGCCCCGTACTCATTGCCGAGCTTGCGCACTTTTTCGCCCATCAGATCGTCGAATTCGGTCGGGAGCGGCCCCGATCCAACGCGCGTCGTGTAGGCCTTCACCACGCCGAGCGCTTCGTCAATCGTACGCGGACCGATGCCGACACCAATTGCGGCGCCGCCAGCCGTCGTGCTGCTCGACGTCACAAACGGATAGGTCCCGTGATCGATGTCGAGCAACGAGCCCTGTGCGCCCTCGAGCAGCACGGTCGCGCCCGCCTTCACCGCGCGATGCACGGCGAGGCCGACATCCTCGGTGATCGCGAGCAACCGTGGCGCCAGCGCGTTCAGCGCCTGCAGCGTGAATGCCGCATCGGCGCGCTTCGTGGATCCAAAGCCAGCGAGCAGCTGATTCGCATGCGCCGTGCCACGTTCCACGAGGCCCTTGAGGCGTTCCGGGTGCCGCAGGTCGAGCACACGCACGCCGCGGCGGGCCACCTTGTCTTCGTAGCATGGCCCGATGCCGCGCCCGGTGGTCCCGATCGCTTTCGACGCCGCGCTCTCCTTGTCTACCAGCTTGTGGTATGGCATCACGAGATGCGCCCGATCGCTGACATAGAGCCGACCGTTCACGTCCACGCCATCCTTCACCAACTCGTCCACTTCGTCGAAGAGCGTCTCCGGATCGAGCACCACGCCGTTGCCAATTGCGCAGCGCACGCCGGGATGCAGAATGCCGCTCGGGATCTGGTGCAGCACCGTCTGCTTGTCGCCGATGTGCACCGTGTGCCCGGCATTTGCGCCGCCCTGGTAACGCACCACCCAGTCAGCACGCTCGGCGAGTACATCCACGAGCTTGCCCTTGCCCTCATCGCCCCATTGGGCGCCTACGACAACGAGCGTGCGGGTCTTGGAGTCGAACATGGGGGCCCGTGGCAATGCGTTGGAGGACACAAAAAAACGCCCCGGGGAATGTCTCCGGGGCGTTGGTGAAATCTACTGAGCGCAAACGCCGGGGCAACAGCGACCGGCGATTGCGCGATGGGCCCGCCGGCGCTGTTGGCACCTGGGAGAACAAGGTCATGACGGGCCCCAAGGACAGCGTCGCCAAGAAGGGCCTGCAGACGACCACGCGCACCACGTCGCATTTCAAGGGCAACACGTCGACCGGCACCTTCTCCGCCAAGTACTCCGACGGCACCACGCTGAGTGGAAAGATGGGCGGCACCAGCAGCACCGGAGAAGAGGCCGTAACGGTTCGTCGAAAACGAAGCGCCCCCGGAGCTCAGCTCCGGGGGCGCTTTCAATTCAGAGCGGCAGGTCAGGCCGCCACGACGACCCCCGCCAGGAGTTCGCGCACGCGCTGTTCCGCCGCCTCGTCAAGATCCACCAGCGGACGGCGGACAGTGCCGCCCGCAAGACCAGCCACGTCGCACGCCGTCTTCACGCCGGGCACGCCGAGCTCAGCGACGATCACCGTCGCCAGTGGCTTCATCGCGACCTGGAACTCCTTCGCCGCGGCGACGTCGCCCTTCTTGAACGCGTCATACACCTGCAGACACAACGTGGGTGCAAAATCGGCGACGGCGAGGATTCCACCACGCGCGCCCGCCTGCAGCGCCTGCGCAAAGGTGCTGCCGTTGCCGGTAATCACCGAGAACGAATCGCTCTGCGCCTTGAGGAATCCGCCGAGCATGTTGAGATCGCCCGAGCTGTCCTTGATGCCGATGATATTTGCATGTTGCGCGAGCTCGCCAACGAGCTCAGGCGACAAGGCGAAGTGCATGTACTTGGGGATGTTGTAGAGCATCACCGGCAATGGGCTCTGGTCGGCCACGGCACGATAGTGCACCCGAAGCGCCTCGATGTTCATCGCGTTCGAGTAGTAGTGCGGAGCCACGACGAGCACCGCATCGGCGCCGGCGGCTTTCGCATCGGCGCAACGCTTCAGTGTCTGGCGCGTGGACTCCGCGCCGGCACCCATGAGCAGCACGCGGTCGCGCGGCGTTGCGCCACGCGCCGCTTCGAGCAGTACGCGCCGCTCATCATCGGAGAGGAGCGCCGCTTCGCCGGTCGAGCCGCACACGACGATGCCGTGCAGTCCGGCGCCAACGAGCGCGTGAACGTTTCGTGTGAACGCGGCCACGTCGAGGTCTTCAGACTTCTCGTGGAACGGTGTGATGACGGGAGCGAGTACGCCTTGGAGTCGGATTGTCATGGTCGTTAGTGGTGTGTGGGCGTCTACCGCCTACCAACTGTTTCCCAGAACTCAAACCCATTGCTCATCCCATCCATCCCACCCGTCATCGTCGCCGGGTCGGAGGCCGCAGCCGGTGTCGCGTGCTCGGGCGGCAAATCAATCCGCTTCGCCGTCGTCGAGCGGCGGCGGAACGTCTTCATCTTCAGTTCGAAGTCGCTCGGCCGTGACGACGCAGCGATCGCGACCTCAAACTCCACCTCGTCGTTCGTGACGAGATCCATGAGGTGCTGGTCGAACGTCTGCATGCCGTACTGCTCGCGGCCTTCCGCAATGAAGTCGCGGATTTCACCGGTACGATCCTTATCGAGGATGAGGTCCCGGATCGCCGCCGTGTTGATCATGATTTCGAGCGCCACAACCCGGCCGGCGCCGTTCTTCTTCGGCAGCAGCCGCTGCGACACCACCGCCGCGAGGGAGTCGGCGAGGCGCACGCGCACGACTTCCTGCTCTTCCGGCGGGAACATCGACAGCACGCGGAGGATGGTACTCGTCGCGTCGGCGGTGTGAAGCGTAGACACGAGAAGGTGGCCCGTTTCGGCGGCCTTCATCGCCGTGTCCATCGTCTCGCCATCGCGCATTTCACCGATCAGAATCACGTCCGGATCCTGCCGGAGCGCAGCGCGCAATCCCATCTTGAAGCTGTCGGTGTCCACACCAATTTCACGCTGCGTCACGGAGCACTGCAGGTCGCGATGCAGGAACTCGATCGGATTTTCTAGTGACAGAATGTGTTTGTGCTGCGTCGCGTTGATGTGGTTGATCAGCGCCGCCATCGTACTCGACTTGCCGGAGCCCGTCACGCCCGTGACGAGAATCATCCCGCGCTCGGTCTCTGCGATGGTCTTCAGCACCGGCGGAAGGTGCAGCTTCTCGAACGACGGCACCTCGAACGGAATCACGCGCATGACAATCATGAAGCTCGACCGCTGCTTCATGATGTTCACGCGGAACCGTCCGATGCCCTGCGCACCCCAAGAGCAATCGTAGTCCTGGATCTTGTCGATCTTGGAGCGGTCTTCCTCGTTGGGAATCAGCCGGAGGGCGATGGACCGCGTCTGCTCGGGCGTCAGCACCTGCTTCGTGAGCGGCTGCAACTTGCCATCAATGCGCGCGCGAAACACATCGCCGGCCTTGATGTGCAGGTCGCTCGCGCCACGGTCAACCGCCGCCTTGATGATCTTTTCCATCAGTGCCCAGCCTGCCGGTCACGGGGTAGGGAGAACGCTCGGAAGCTGCCACAATGAACGGTACGACGCCAGCCGCGACATCAGTCGAAAAAGACGTTTTTGACTTCGGAACGTGAGGCCAACTCGGTGTGCGCAATTTTGAATCGGCGGGCCGGGCCTTTGACGCGCAATTCACAAACGCGGTCGGTGGAATGATGGAAGTGGTGGGCCTTCACGATGCGAGGCCCTCCACCTGCAATCGCTCCTGCACCCGCTCGAGGGTGATTCCGGGGTTGGGACGCGCGACGTCAGTGCGCCGAAGCGGCGAGCGGCAAGCCCATCCGTTCCTTCACATCGGCAATCGTTTTCCGCGCAACCACTCGGGCACGCTCGGCACCGGCGTCCATGATGTTCGTGAGACTCGCTGGGTCGCCGGCGAGTTCCTGCGCCCGCGCTCGAATTGGCGCGAGTTCCGCGACGAGGTGGCCATGCAGCGACTTCTTGCAGTCAATGCAGCCCCACTTCGCTCCGCGGCAATGCTCTTCCACTTCGATGACGACCGCCGGCGGCGAAAACGCCTTGTGCAGCTGGTAAATCACCGGGCACTTGTCCGGGTCGCCCGCATCGGTCTTCTTCTGGCGCGCCGGATCGGTGACCGCAGGACGAAGCTTGTCCCAGATGGCCTCCGGCGTTTCCATGATGCCGATCGTATTGCCAATCGATTTGGACATCTTCGACCGGCCGTCCAGGCCCACGATACGGCGCGTCTGCGTGAGCTTCGGCTGCGGCTCCGGGAAGTACGGCGCATCCGGCGAGAAGCGCGCATTCCAGTTGCGCGCAATCACTCGCGACAGCTCGAGGTGCTGAATCTGATCCTCGCCCACCGGCACGAGGTCCGCCAGATAGAGCAGGATGTCGGCTGCCTGCAGCACCGGATAGTTGAGAATGCCGGCCATCACCTGTTCCTGGCGCCCCGACTTCTCCTTGAACTGCGTTTGCCGCTCGAGCTCGCCGAGCGGGGTGAGCGTATTGAAGATCCAGGCGAGTTCGGTGTGCTCCGGGACCTGAGACTGGATGAAGAGCGTGGCCTTTTCTGGATCGATCCCAGCCGCGAGGAGGCCAATCGCCATCTCCCGCGTACGCGCGATGAGGTCAGGTGCCGCGTACGGCAGCGTAATGGCGTGGTAGTTCACGACGCAGATGAACGACTCGTACTGCGACTGGAGCGCGACCCAGTTCTTCACGGCACCGAGGTAATTGCCGATATGGAGTTCGCCGGACGGCTGGATACCGCTGAAGATTCGGGCCATCGGCTAAAGTTAAGCGTCGATGAGAGACCGATCAAACTCCCTGCCTTCACCCGGCCGCCTCCTGGAGGTGGCCCTCGAGGCCGCCAATGCCGGTGCAGCCGTGATCCGCGACGCCGCGCCACGGGTGCGATCCATCGAATGGCAAACCAAGAAACCGGCCGATTTCGTCAGCGAAGTGGACCTCGCCGCTGAGGCGACAATCCTCAAGATCGTCCGAGCCGCTCTCCCCGACGCCGGAATCCTCGCCGAAGAGTCAGGGTCCGCGCAGTCTGCCGAGGAGCGCGAAAGGGGCGTCCTGTTCGTGATCGACCCGCTCGATGGCACCACGAATTTCCTGCACGGTTACCCAGAATACGCGGTCTCCATCGGCGTCCTGATCAACGGCAGCCCAGCCGCCGGCGTCGTCATAGACGTCGCGCTGAACGAGACCTTCACCGCGACCGCCGGTGGAGGCGCGTTCTCCAATGGCCAGCCGATCCGCGTCTCGCCGATTGACGATCCGCGCCGTTCGCTGATCGGCACCGGATTTCCATTTACGCGGGTCGAAGAAGTCGATCCCTACGCCCGCCAGCTCGCCGGCATCATGAAAGGCACCGCCGGCGTGCGCCGCGCCGGCGCGGCCGCGCTCGACCTCGCCGCGGTCGCCTCGGGCCGGTTCGAGGCCTTCTGGGAAACCGTGCTCTCACCGTGGGACATCGCAGCAGGAATCCTCCTTGTCCGCGAGGCCGGAGGGATCGCGACGGATCTGGCCGGCACACCATGCCCCGTGGCTCGGACGGGGATTGTGGCGGGCAATCCTGCGATACACGAATGGCTGATGGGTGAACTGCGTACCGAGTAGCCGGTAACGACAACGGCGAGCACCGAGTACGCGTACCGAGTGCAACCAACCTCGTGAACACAACCCGGTATGCAACACGCAGTACTCGGTACTTTTCGTGAAGTTACCCACCACCCGCTACCGTCAACGCATGGAGTTCCCGTTGCCCCGCCTCGTCGAGTGCGTTCCGAATTTCAGTGAAGGCCGCCGGCCCGACGTCATCAAGACCATCACCGATGCCATCGCCAGCACGCCCGGCGCCGTCCTGCTCGACGCATCCAGCGACGCCTCGCACAACCGTACCGTGGTCACCTTCGTCGCGCCCGCCGAGTCCGCGGTCGAAGCGGCTTTCCGTGGTATCGCGAAAGCACGCGAACTGATCGACCTCACCACGCATCGCGGCGAGCACCCGCGCATCGGCGCCACCGATGTCTGCCCCTTCATTCCCCTCGGTGACACCACGATGGACGAGTGCGTCGCGCTGGCCAAACAGCTCGGCGAGCGCGTCGGAAAGGAACTCGAAATCCCCGTTTTTTTCTATGAGCGCGCCGCTTCGCGCCCCGACCGCACAAATCTTGCCGACGTCCGCCGCGGCGAATTCGAAAAGGCGCGCGACGACATCGGCACCAATCCCGATCGCACACCCGATTTCGGCCCCAACAAGATCCACGCCACCGCCGGCGCCACGGTCATCGGCGCGCGACCCTTTCTTGTCGCCTACAACGTCTACCTCGGCCCCGCGACCAACGTCGCCGTTGCCAAGGAAGTCGCCAAAAAAGTGCGGTTCTCCAGCGGAGGGCTCCCCTGCGTCAAAGGACTCGGCCTCGAGGTGGACGGCCAGGCGCAGGTGTCCATGAACCTCACCGACACTGACACCACGCCGATCTGGCGCGCCTACGAAGCCGTGAAGGCCGAAGCTGCCGCGCGCGGAGTGGACGTCACGTGGAGTGAAATCGTCGGCCTCGTGCCAGAGCGTGCGGTGCTCGAGACCGCCGCGCATTCCGTACAGCTCCGCGGATTTTCACGCGCGATGGTGCTCGAACAGAAGGTCGCCGAGGCGATGGCCTCTGAAACAGTCAACGAGTTCGTCGCCGCGGTCGCGTCAAGCGCCCCTGTCCCGGGTGGCGGAAGCGTGGCCGCGCATGTCGGCGCGCTCGCCGGCGCGCTCGCGCAAATGGTCGCTGGCCTCACCGTCGGCAAAAAGAAGTACGTCGCCGTGGACGCCGAAATGCGGGCCCTCGCCGCGTCCGCGGACGCACTGAAGACGAGGCTCGCCGCGCTCGTGACACTCGACGCCGCTGCCTACGCCGTCGTCAGCAGCGCGTACAAGCTCCCGAAGGAATCACCCGAGCAGCAGGCCACGCGCGACGTTGCGATTCAAGCCGCGCTGATGCACGCCGCCGCCGTGCCGCTCGACACAGCCCGTGCCGCCACCGAAGTCGCAGCCCTCGCCGCCATCTGCGCGGAAAAGGGCAACGCGAATGCCGCCAGCGACGCCGGCGTGTCAGCGCTGCTCGCCGAGGCGGCATGCAGAGGAGCGGCCTACAACGTGCGGATCAATGTCTCGTCGATGTCCGACAAAGCCGCCGGGGCACCAATGGCCGCCGAGGCCACGCGCCTGGTCGCCGCCGCGAGCGAATCGGCCACACGCGCGACGCTGGCCATTGAAAAGCAGATTGGCTAGGAGCGGCACCCGAACACGCGGGCCGTAAGCCGCGTGGGAGCGACCGTAGCAGATCGCCGTCGCTAGCGCGCGTGGGCCGCTGCTGGCGGCGCCACAATCCGCAGCGCCACCGCATCGCGACCGCCGCGCCGTTCCTCAACCACCTGCAGCCCCTTCGCCTTGATCGCTTCGACGAGCGGGCGAAGTTCGTCGCGCGAAGAATCCTCAAAGAAATGACTCGCAACGACCCACGCCGTCCCGGCAAACGTGCCGTCAACAATCATCGAAACGCGTCGCGCTTCTTCTTCCGCCCAACCCAGCGACGGCCCGTCGATGCTCGTCGGCCCCGCGATCCGGTAGCGCACGCCGGTCCCGAGCCCAACGAACTCCAGCGCCACGAACGCGCCGCGCCCGTTGCGCAGGGCATGTTCGGCGCGCGTGACGAGCCCCTCCCCTTCGCCATCCGTCACGCCGCCAACGCGGGCAAAGTTTTCGTGCCCCGGTGAATCCGTCGAGCCGGCGGCCTCGAGAAAGGCGCTGACTCGCTCGCGATTGGTCGAGGCCCAATCCGTCGTCGCATACGCCCAAGCTGGCACCGCGCGCGCAAAGACATACACGCCCGCTCCACTCGAATCCGCCGAGGCCTTCACGCCGGCAAATAGCGCCCGCGTCGGCTCGAGCGAACCTGGCGCGCGAATAATTCGCGCGCCGTCCATGCCGACTCCGGCGGCGAGGAGGATCGCGGCGGCGTAGGCCAGTGCGCTCGTTGCGACCGCTCCCTTTAGATGTGCCACAAGCCCAGTAATCAACTGTCCGACCGGCTCAGCAGCCACGAGCAGCGCAAGCGGCGCGGCGAAATACGCCAGACGGTCTGAAAGCGGGTACACCCCGGCGATCGAGGCCAGCGCAGCAACGGCAAATGGACCGGCCGCGAGCAATCCGATTCGCCAGTCGCGCCGCACCATCAGCACGACGCCAACAAACCAAAGCGCAACCAACCCGAGCGCCAGCGGCACCGAGCCAATCCACTGCACCGGAGTGGCAACCGTCGAGGCAACGGCCCCAATCATGCGCGCCGAAAAATCACTGGCGCGCCGATCGAGCATCACCGGCGCCCAATACTCGCGCAGATACTCGCCTCCAGACGACTCCTGAATCACCAGCAGCCAGAGAATCCCGAATGTTGCGAGCCAGACGGCACCAGTGCCGAACGCCACCGTCCGCACAGCCGCACGTTGCCGCCACGCGTCGCGCACAAGCGCCGCACCAATCGCCGCGAGCACGAACGCGGACGGCAGCGAGATCAACACGCCAATAGTCCCCGCGACACCGAGCAGCATCCATCGGCGCAGCGATGCGGGTTCGTCCAGGACCTGCAGCGCAAAACCCACGAGCGCGACCGCGACAAATGCATCACTCGCATACGGTTTGGCCTCGGCCGAGTACCGAAGCGCGAGCAGCGAGAATGCCAGCACCGTGACCGTCAGCGCCGCGGCGCACGGCCGCACGAGCCGGCGGCCGGCGATCCAAACGACCACGAGCGTTCCCGCGCCCGTCACCGCCGGCCAGAGCCGAAGCACCCACTCAGCGGGCCCCAGAACAGTCGTCAGCCCCTTCTCCAACCAGAGAAAGCCCGCTGGGGCGGCCTGCCCCCAGTCGAGCGGCCGCGCGAGCCCGCCGAAGTCCCGGCCGAGGATGTTCAGCGCAAGGGAGGCCTCGTCGAGCCCGAGTGACCCGCGCTGCGTAAACACCCAGATCCGGAGCACCACGCCAACGACAATCGCCGCCAGCGCAACGCGGGCGGCGGCACGGTCGAGCGGGGTGGGGTGGGATGCACTGGCGGACATTGGCATGGAAGCTAGCCCTACCGACAGCCGTGAACCGTCAACCGTCCACCCGCTGTTGAAGTCTTATCGCGTCAGGACTCGCGGCCCGTCGGCCGTCACGGCGACAGTGTGCTCGAAGTGGGCGCTTCGCTTGCCGTCAATCGTCACCACCGTCCACTTGTCCGGCAGCGTGCGCGTTTCGGCACGCCCCGCATTCACCATCGGCTCAATGGCGATGGTGAGACCGGCAGCAAGCTTCGCGCCACGCTTCGGCTTTCCGTGGTTTGGCACCTGCGGCTCTTCGTGCATCGACTGGCCAACGCCATGCCCGACCAGATCGCGAACGACCACGAAGCCGCCTTTCTTCACGTGCGCTTCGATCGCCGCGCCGATGTCACCCACATGATTGCCCAGACGCGCTTCCGCGATGCCCGCCTCGAGCGATTCCTCGGTCACCGTGAGCAGTTTCTGTGTTTGGGCATCCACCGTGCCCACGCCAAACGTCCGCGCCGAATCAGTGTGCAATCCGCCGTAGTAAACGCCGATATCCACCGACACGATGTCGCCGTCCTTGAGCACGCGCCGTGGCGACGGAATGCCGTGCACAATTTCCTCATTCACACTCGAGCAGATGCTCGCGGGAAATCCGTAGAGCCCTTTAAAGCTCGGGGTCGCACCTTCGTGCGAGCGGATGAACTCCTCCGCGACGCGGTCCAGCTCCGCCGTGGAGATGCCTGGGCGAATCGACTTACGCATCTGCTCGTGCGTGGCCGCGAGGATCTTCCCGCCGGTGGCCATCGTCTCGATTTCCCGTGGCGACTTGAGTTGCACCATTACGCGACGCCCGCCGCGGCGTTCACGAGCGCCGTCACGCCATCAACCGTCCCGAGCGCGGCAATGGACTGCATGTTCGCGCCATGATCGCGGTACCAGCCAATCACCGGCGCCGTTTGCACATCGTACACCGTGAGTCGGTTACGAATCGCTTCCGGTTCGTCGTCCTTGCGGCGAACGAGCGTGCCCTTGGGATCCTTCAGGCAGTCGGCGTGCCGCTCGCCCGGCTGGCGTCCCATGAACGGCGACTGGCACGCCTCGCACACCACGCGGGCGGAGAGTCGGCCGACGAGTTCTTCATCGGCAATTTCGAACAGAAGAACGAGATCCACCTTGCGGCCAAGTTCGGTCAGCACGCCATTGAGGCCTTCAGCCTGCGGCGTCGTGCGCACCACGCCGTCGAGGACGACGCCCCGGGCCTGCTCGGGGGCCGCGAGTGTCTCGCGGATGATGTCCATGATGAGCGTATCGGGCACGAGGTCGCCGCGATCGTAAAACGCCTTGGCCTGGAGGCCGAGTGGCGTCCCGTTCTTCATCGCCGCCCGGATGACGTCTCCGGTCGAGATTTTCGGCACCTTCAGGGCTGCTGCCAGCCGCTCTCCCTGCGTCCCCTTCCCGCAGCCCGGAGGCCCAAGCAGCACGACAATCATGATGGCCGCTGGGCCTGCCTGCTAGAAGCCGCCCTGCTGGCGTCCGCGGAACCGCACGCGGCCCTTCTTCATGAACGTGTCGTACTTCCGGAGCAGAAGGTGCTGGTTCATCTGCGCCATCGTGTCGAGCGCCACGCCCACCACGATGAGGAGTGAGGTGCCTCCAAAGCGGAACGTCACATTCACGAAGTCGGCAATCCAGACCGGCAGCAATGCGATGACCGTCAGGAAGATCGCGCCAGGCAGCGTGATGCGGCTCACGACATGATCGATGTACTCCGCCGTCTTCGAGCCCGGCTTCACACCGGGAATAAAGCCGCCCTGCTTCTTGAGATTTTCCGCGAGGTCAACCGGGTTGAACACGATCGCCGTATAGAAATACGTGAACGCGATGATCAGGACGGCCGACAGAATGAAATAGAGCGCCGTGCCCGGCTGGAAGAGATCCGAGAAATCTCGGAGCTTTTCGTTGCCGGAGAACGTCGCCAGCGCACCAGGCACCACGATAAGTGACTGGGCGAAAATGATCGGCATCACTCCGGCCGCATTGATGCGGAGCGGAATGAAGTTCTTCGCCGCTTCTCGCATTCGCCCGCGGCCCATGGTTCGCTGCGGAATCTGAATGGCAATGCGACGCGCGGCGAGCGTGATGACCACGACGCCTGCGATCACGCCCGCCATGACGGCGAGCAGCGCGATCACCGAGAGAATCCCCACACCGCCCGTTGAGACGAGCTGCACGGTGCTCCAGATCGCCGGAATGAACCGCTCGACAATCGAGAAGAAAATCATCAGCGAGGCGCCGTTGCCGAGGCCACGCTCCGTGATCTGCTCGCCCAGCCACATGACGAACACCGCGCCGGCCGTGAGGAAGAGCGCCATTTCCGTCTTGAAGCCGAAGCCCGGCGACGTCACCGCGCCCTGCACACTCTCGGTGAAGAGCGCATAGCCCCATCCCTGCACCACCGCGAGGCCAACCGTGGCGTAACGGGTGTACTGAACGATTCGCTTTCGGCCCTCTTCATCCTTCTGCATCTTCTCGACCTGCGGAATCACCGCCGCCGCGATCTGCGAGAAGATGCTGGCCGAGATGTACGGCATGATGCCGAGCGCAAAGACCGTCGAGCGCGACAGGTTGCCGCCCACGAACAAGTCGTAGAGCCCGAGCAGTCCACCGCCCTGCTGGCTCTGGAAGAAATTCACCATCGCCTGCACGTTTACGCCCGGCACCGCGACGTAAGAGCCTACGCGATAGACCGCGAGGCAGATGAACGTGAAGACAATCTTTTCCCAGAGCTCCGGCGTGCGATAGATGTTCGCAACGGCCTGGGTCGGGCTGGCCTGAGCCATGTGGTTCTCTTACTCCTCGACTTTGCCGCCGGCCGCCACGATCTTCTCGCGCGCCGACGCGCTGACCTTGATGCCACGAACCGTGAACGCCTGCGAAATCTCACCATTGGCGAGCAGTTTTGCCGGACCCTTCGCCGTGCGAATAAGTCCTGCCGCGACAAGCGTCTCGCGGGTCACTTCTGCACCCTTCGGCAACTTGGCCAGATCATCAAATCCGAGCGTCTGCGACTCGACCCGGAACGGGTTCGTGAAGCCGCGCTTCGGCAGACGACGCGTGAGCGGCATCTGGCCGCCTTCAAACTGCGGCTTTCCGCCACCCGGACCATGATGGCCCGAGCGCGCCTTGATGCCCTTATGTCCCTTGCCCGACGTTTTGCCCGTTCCTGAACCCGGACCACGACCGATGCGCTTCCGGTTGCGGTGCGAGCCTGGGTTGGCCATCAGGTTATGAAGTCCAATCTTGTCGCTCACCGTATTACTCCTTGTCTGCGGTCACTGGGGTCACCTTGATCAGGTGACGCACCTTCAAAATCATGCCCCGCAACGCCGGCGAATCCTGCTTGATCACCGACGACTGATGATGGCGGAGCCCAATGGCTTCGAGCGTGGCACGCATGCGCGCCGTGTGCCCGATGCCCGACCTGACCTGCGTGATCCGGACCTTGCCCTTTGTCAGGGTGTTGGCCTCGGTGTGTTTTGGACCCTTGGTAGGGTGCCAAACGAATGTCCTAGGCATGAGCGGCCACCTTCACCTTTGCGCGCGAACGGTAGCCGAGCGACGAGACTTCGACGCCACGCTCCTTCGCAATCTGTTCGACAGTTGTGAGGCTCTGCAGGCCATCCATCGCCGCGAGCACCATGTTGTGTGGATTCGTTGAGCCGAGCGACTTGGTGAGGATGTCCGAGATACCGATGCATTCCATCACCGCGCGCACCGCGCCACCGGCAATGACGCCGGCGCCGGGAGCTGCCGGCTTCATCAAAACCTTTCCAGCGCCATGCTCACCCACGATCTCGTGAGGAATCGTCGCGCCCGTCATCGGGATGGACACCATCTTGCGACGCGCGGCTTCCACGGCCTTGCGGACCGCTTCCGACACTTCGTTCGCCTTGCCTGTCGCGATGCCGACGTTGCCCTTGCCATCGCCCACCGCCACGAGGGCGTTGAACGAGAAGCGACGGCCACCCTTCACGACCTTGGCCACGCGATTAATCGCGATGACGTTCTCGACCAGGCCGCTCTCTTCGCGATCACCACCACGTCCACCACGATCACCGCCGCCACGACCGCCACGGTCGCCACCGGGGCCACGTCCTCCACCGCCGGCGCCACCGCCCGGGCCACCGCGCCCGCCACCGGGGCCGCCACCAGGGCCGCCTCGGCCACGGCCACCACCGCCGCGACCGCTGCGCGCGCTGCCGCCGCCGCTACGGGCTGAGCCACCGCCCTGCGGCGGCGCGCCTGCCATCGGTGCCGCGCCTGCCATCGGCGCCGCGCCTACCGTCGGAGTTTCCGGCGCTGCGCCGGCCTGAGTGCCTTCGTTTTCTGCCATTTAGAACTCCAACCCGCCTTCGCGGGCTCCGTCGGCCACTGCTTTCACGCGGCCGTGATATCGGTATCCGGCACGGTCGAACACCACCTTGGTGATCCCCGCGGCCTTCGCCTTCTCGGCGACCAGCTTGCCCACCGCCGTGGACTTCTCCGACTTCTTGCCCTTCAGCGCGGAATCGGAAACGGACATCAGCGTACGCTGCGTCACGTCGTTGACGATCTGCGCATAGATGTGCTTGTGCGAACGAAACACGACGAGGCGCGGCCGCTCTTCGGTGCCCGCCACTTTCGAGCGCACGCGAATGTGACGGCGCGTGCGAAGCCCGGCGGGCGTCTTGGGTACACGTTGTCCTGGCATTACTTGGCTCCTGCCTTGCCGGCCTTACGGCGAACCACTTCGCC
>Ga0114969_10002559_pt1 | contig 14937 bp, 16 predicted proteins | sample M_130807_MF_Meta_FD_87316 | JGI IMG/M metagenome (GOLD analysis project Ga0114969, IMG submission 87316) | Freshwater microbial communities from Lake Montjoie, Canada to study carbon cycling - M_130807_MF_MetaG | ecosystem: Environmental > Aquatic > Freshwater > Lake | place: Lake Montjoie...
CCTTCCGACGTCTTTCGTCGTTGGATGCGAGAATGGCGCAGCCGCGTTGAACCCACCCTGAACCCGGCTTTTAGCTGCCGTTCATTTTCCTATTGAGGAGGGACCCTGCAATTCCTACCAGCTATTCCGGCAGCTTCAGTTCGGTCGCACCCGATTGCGTGCGTTGAAGCTGGAACACGATCGAGTCGATGAAGCGTCCCGGATCGGGCGAACCGTAATCGCCATTGGCCGGAAGAATGGTCGCTTCCAGAACGATCATCTTGCCGTTGACGAAATAGAAGCCGCCGAGTGTGCGCCCGCCATTGTTCGGCTGCTCGACCGTAATTTTGCGGCCGTAAATCGCGTCTTTGCCCGGCTCGACGCGGCCGAACGTGTCCATCAGAACTTTCTTCTTGTCCTGAAACATGTAGGCACGTTCGCCAATCAGCGAGGCGCCATCGGCCTGCGCCTGCATGAAGCTCATCACCGTGACTTTGTATTCGATATTGTCGTCAACCGAGCGGAAGATGATGCTCTCATGGGGGCCCGCGACTTGACCGCGATAGGTCCCGGTCGTCGTCTTCACGTCGCCGGGCGCTTCAAACGAAAAGCCCAATTTGTGGCTGACATAACTCTGCCAAGCGGCCTGCGCGGGCGCTGCCATCACGGCAAGCGACGCGCCCAACACTGTTGCAATTGCAATCCGGCGCATGATGTCCTCCCCTGGCCGTTCTATTTCGCCAGTTGCAGTTCGAGCGCGTCATCCGCGGCGCGAACCGGATAAAAGGTGATCGAGTCGACGAAGCGCGCCATCTCCGGGCTATCCACATCGCCATCGGCCGGCACACTCGCCTGCAGAGTTACGATGCGTCCATTGACGAACCAGAACGCCGCGATGATCCGCCCGCCTTTGTTCGGCACATCGATGGAAAGCTTCCGGCCATATTTTCCGTCGACGCGGCCGAAGGCATCCATCAGCAGTTTCTTCTTATCCTGGAAAACATATTCAGCTTCGCCCAGCAGCGTCGCGGATTTGTTTGCTTGCGCGGTGGTATCGACGACAATGACTTTGTACTCGACACCTTCGTCCGTCGCGCGCCACACCATCGTGTCACACGCGCCTGCAACCGGCGCCTGATATTTGCCTCTTTCGAATTTCAAATCGCCCGGCGCGGCAAACGCAAACCCCAGGGTATGGCTGATATAACCGCGCCATGCCGCGGAAGCAGGGGCGGACGAACCGATCAGCGCCGCGGTCGCAAAAGCCGCCACTGTCCATGCTGAAAAGCGTGAACGCATGCTGCCCTCCAATGTCATCGCGCAGCTCGGGCTTATGCCCCCGCCCTTCACCGCACGCCGTCTCACCTGATGGAATGCTATCAACACCCATCGGTTTGGCCAAGCCGCTTCGGCGCACTACTTTCGGCCACCCTGCCTTTCGCCCTTATTGCAAAGGCAGTATATTGGCGTTGGGTAGGAATAAAAATTCGGGGTCAAACACAAGCCGGGAGGCGCACAATGAAGTTGAGAGCTCTTTGCGTAGCCATGATTGCCGCAGCATCGTTTTCGGCGCCCGCGGGCGCGCATCATTCCTTCGCGATGTTCGATGCGGGCAAAACCGTCACGCTGCAGGGAACCGTGAAAGAGTTTGAGTGGACGAACCCGCATTCCTGGCTGCGCGTGAATGTGGCCGATGACAAAACCGGAAAGAACCTGATGTGGGCTCTTGAGTTGAGTTCGCCGGCGCGCCTGACCACCATGGGCATGCATGCCGATACGGTGAAGCCGGGCGATAAGGTCTCCGTCACCTTCCATCCGATGCGTGACGGCACCCGCGGCGGACAATTCATTCAGGCGGAACTGCCGGGCGGCAAACAAGTCGTCCGCGCCAACGCCAGAGACGAAAACGAATAGACGAACTGCACCACCGTCTGGCTCAAAAGCAAAAGGCGATCCCTCACGGGATCGCCTTTTTGTTTGCAAGGGAGGCGGCTTACTTCGCGCCGGGACGCACGGGCGCGAGCAGACGCGGCCCATCTTCGCGATTGGCCGGCAGCGGCGGCGGCACATTCCAATCGCGCTCAAGGTTGTAACGGATCGAATCCTGAAAGCGCGCGGCTTCGGGATTTTCGACATCGCCCTTCGGCGTGATGACGCCCTCAAACATTAAGAGCAAGCCATTTACCAGATAGAACTCGGTAATCTTCTTGCCGCCGTCTTTGGTCAGCACCGTTACGCGGCGGCCGTATTTGGCGTATTTCGGGCCGTTGTCCGTGCGTGCCGTCGTATCGGAGACAAGCTTGCCTTCTTGCGTCGCCAAAAACACCGCCTCTTCCAAAATCACCGGGGTTTCCGCCAGGCGATTTTTAAAATCGGCGATAACAACCTGATAAATCGTGCCGTCTTCTTCGGCGGAGATGATCGTGGTCGGGACCCGGCCCGCAACCACGCCGCGATGCTCGCCCTTGCTCATCTTGGGGGCAGCGGGAAAGTCCACGCCGAACCCATATTCCGGATAGGTAAAGGCCTTCCAGGCCGCTTGTGCCGGCGCCGCGATCAGCATCGTAGCTGCCATCGCTAAAGCGATTAGACGCATAAATGTCTCCCGATTTCTTTTCCGCCCTTGCCGCTTCTTACTCCACGCACCGTTCTGAAGCCATACCATTGTACAAAAACGGTCCGGGCAATATACATCTCCCGTCATCATTTCGTTGCTCCGGGAGAACCGTCCATGACGCTTAAGACTCTCAGCCTTGCGTTTGCCTTTGCTTCAGCCGCGGCCCTTCCCGCCTTGGCGCACCACTCCTTCTCGATGTTCGATCAGGAGAAGGTCGTGCAGCTGAACGGGACCGTGAAAGAGCTGGAATGGACCAATCCGCATAGCTGGCTGCGCATCATGGTGGACGATCCCAAGACTCATCAGCCGCGCCAATGGTCGATCGAACTGGCTTCCGTCGGACAGCAGTCGCGTATCGGCTGGACACCGACAATCGTGAAGGCCGGTGACAAGGTAGCGGTCGAAATCAATCCGCTCAAAGACGGCACGCGCGGCGGCACGCTGCTGCTGATTACGCTGCCGGACGGCACCAAACTCGGTCACGGCGGCCAACGCGGCAACCCGCGCGGCGACAACTGATTCGTGAGTGGTGAGTAGGGAATGGTGAGTGGCGGGGGCTGCCCAACAGCAATCTCCGCACCACTCATTACTCCCCCGCCCTCCCCCTACTCAGCTGCGGCGCGGCGGGATATATTTCGCCCATAAGACTGGGAGGATGACATGCACTTACGAACAATCGGATTGGCGGCGCTGACGGCGGCCGCGTTTGCAGCACCTGCTTTCGCGCACCATTCCTTCGCGATGTTCGACGCCGATAAAACGGTGACCGTGAAAGGCGTGGTCAAGGAATTCGAATGGGTCAACCCGCACAGTTGGCTGCGTGTCACCCTTCAGGATCAGGCAACCGGCCGTCCGACTCAATGGGCCTTTGAAATGGGCCCGCCGCAGCAACAGATTCGCCGCGGCTGGAAGCCCGACAGTCTGAAGCCCGGCGATCCGGTGACGCTGAGCATGCATCCCTTGCGCGACGGATCGCGCGGGGGCCAATTGCTGACCGCCACGCTTCCCGACGGTCGCACGCTTGGCGGCGCCGGCGCTCCTGCGGTTCAAGAATAATCCGCCCGGATAAGGAACCCCGACGATGAACATCAAAGCTCTTGTTCTTTCCGCTGTTGCGGCACTCGCTCTCGCAGTGCCCGCCTCGGCGCATCATTCCTTTGCAATGTTCGATGCGGAAAAGACCGTCTCCGTCACCGGAACGGTGAAGGAATTTGAGTGGGTCAATCCGCATAGCTGGCTGCGTGTCACCATCGACGATCAGACGACGGGCCGCGCGGCGCAGTGGGCCTTTGAAATGGGCTCCCCCGGTCAACAAGCGCAACGCGGCTGGAAGCCCGACAGCCTGAAGCCGGGCGACAAAGTCACGATCAGCTTTCATCCGTTGAAAGACGGCTCGCGCGGCGGCCAGCTCCTTACCGCGGCCTATCCCAACGGCGAACAGGTCGGCCGATAAAGCTGCTGTCGTTTTGAAAGCCGCAGCGTCCCCCTGGCGCTACGGCTTTTCTTTTCTACCAACGAGCTTGCAGCGAAAAACCAAGCGGCTGACGCGCAAATGCCGCCGGCATGAGTACGGGGGCGGCAATTGGCCCGGGAAGCTCGCGGTAGCGGAGCGTCGTGATCTCGCTCGCAGCCCAGCCAAGCGCCGCGCCAGCGAAGACATCGTGCCAATAGTGGCGGCCCGACTCGACGCGTGACCAGCCGACGAAAGCTGCTACGGCGTAAGCCGGAAGGCCATAGCCCCAGCCGTAACGGATTTGCAGAAAACTCGCCGCGGAAAATGCTACCGCCGCCGAATCCGATGGAAACGAGTACCGGTCGGATTTGTCGGGCCGTTCTTCCTCGATCAGCTCCTGCAGCAGCAAAGAACTTCCCTCGGCGAGCAGTTCGGACGCACCGAGCTGCAATATCCCGTGCTCATCACTTTTCCCGAGTGAAATTCCCGCTGCGGCCACGGGCAACACAATGCGCAGAATTTCACCGGCCGTCCTTACATCCTGAGCGTATGCCGCTTCGGCAGGCGCCGCCGCGCAAACAGCAAGGCAAAGGCCGAGGACGGTACATCTGTACACGGATCAATGCAGGGTGTTGCGCAGCCACTCGCCGATTAGGCCTGCGATCTGCAAATTGTTCTTTTCCAGCATCATCATGTGGCCATTGCCGTGAATGCCGCGATCGGCCAAACGGATGTGCGTGTTCTTCACGCCCGCCTGCGCCAAATATTGTGCCGTGCAGTGGTCGTAAGGCGCGTGATAGGACGCCTCGGACGAAATGATGACGACAGGAATATCGCGAAGTTTCGTCAGCGCGCGCGCCGGCTCCTTCTGCTTCCAGCATTTCAGAAGCTCCGGCCCGTCCGCTTTTTCCTGCTCGGCAAAAGCTAGATCGGACGCGTTTGTCACGCCGCCATAGGTGAGCGGCGCCGCCGTTATCCCCCATGGTTTCGTCAGCGGTCCCTGACTGAAATAATCCGGCGCGCCCTTGTAGACGACGTCGTAGACTGGCGGCCCGTTCGGTTCGACCGCGACAATCGCTTTCACCAGATTGGGGCGGGCATCGGCAATGGGCCACCCCATCGCGCCGGATTGCGAATGCGTCAGCAGAATGGCCGGCCCGATCTTATCGAGCAGCGCGGCCCCCGCATCGCGGTTCAATTCCTGCTGCTTGGGAAAATCCGCAATCGAGGGCAATTGCTCGGCGTAGAACTGATCGAAGGCCGGATCGCCCGCGACGCCCGTCCCTGGCCATTGCGTGTGCAGCTTGGCTTGCGGCCAGAGTTTGGAACGCTCGGGCGCGGTAAAACGCTGCTCGACGGTGGCCACCGAACTGATGGCGGTTTTTCCGTACACGGACGCTAAAGCCGACCGGCCGCGCCCAGCCTGGTCGACGACATAAACGGCATAACCCTGCTTAAGAAAATACTGCGCCCAGCCTTCGCGCCCATCCGGCGTCCCCGTGAAATTGGAGCCCGATTGGCCGCCGCCATGGATCATCACAATCGGATAAGGATGGGTGCGGTTTTTGGGAATTTGGTACTCGACATAGGCCTGACCGGCCATGAACTTGCCGTCCGGCGTATCGATATATTTGCCGCCCGCGAACAGGTAACCCAGGCTGGCGATCTCAAGAACTCCCGTCTCGGCCGCCTGCGAAGGCGATGCCAATCCCGCCGCGAGAACCGCCGCAGCAACGACGCCAAATTTGTTCACCCCACCCTCCTCTAACGCTCCAAGCGTACCCGAAGCGAGCATTGCCAGCCTAGCACGGTCTTATTTCGCGGCCATGGCCATCGGCGTACCAGCGCGGTTGCGCGCTTGCGCCGCCACCCAGAGCGAAATGTCCGCCCACCGCTCCCCGCCAGGCAGATCGCGCAGCAGCATGTGATAGCCGTTCGGATAGTGTTTGACGGCCGGCTTGGCGCCGAACTTCGCAAGCACCTGTTCCGTGGGGCCCTTGGGAATAATCTGATCGTTGCCGCCATATAGGAACATCATCGGCAGTTTGTTCAGCCCTGCGGGGGCTTCGTATGCTTCGTCCATCAGCGACACGAGGCCGTAAATCTCATCGGCGCGCGTGCGCTTCTGGAACAGCGGATCGCGGCCAATGGCAATCAGCATGGGAAGATTATCGCTCGGCGTGATCTTGAGCCCCGATCCCGAAAGCGCCCACCAGCGAAACGTGTGCGACGTGGTCCACAACGCCAGCCGATAAGACAGCGGCATGGTCTTGCGGCTCCACACTGCGGGCGCGACCAGAATAATGCCATCGGCTTTGGGCGGAGCATTGGACGCGAACGCGGTCATTGCAACAGCGCCCCCCATGCTTTCGCCCAGCACATAGACGGGTAACCCCGGATGGCGCGTCTTCACCACGTCGACAAAGTCGGCAAGGTCGCGCCGCAGAATGGTATTGCCCGGCCAGATGCCCGGCTGCGGCGAGCGCCCGAAGCTGCGCTGGTCATAAGCGTAGGTGGTAATGCCGTGGTCTGCCCAAAACGGCGCGGGCATGGCGAACGCATTGGAATAATCGCTCATGCCGTGAAGCGCCACGATGACGGCGAACGGCATCTGCGCATCCCAATGCGTCAGGCCCAAGCGCAAACCGTCGCGCGTCACATAGCGATCCGGTGCGGGGCCTGCCGATTCAACCCGCTCGATAGCGGGCATGCGCATCTCCGGTCCTTCGGTCGCAACGCGAGGCGCACAGGCCGCCGTCAGCACAAGCGCGCACAGGGAAACGATGCGGACGAACGCTGCCAAGCGGGGGCGCGCAAATGCGGAAGCAACTCTGTCTCGAACCACGGATTTTCCTTCAGCCATCCATTGTTGCGCCCAGCGCCCGGAGCCCTGACTTCCCGATCACGCCTTACGGGCAACCACGATTCCTGCTCCTAAGCAATTCACTGCGATGGCAGCAACCCCACCACGGCGCCGGTCATGCCGGATGCGATGGTACCCGAAATGAGGGCCTTGAGCGCCAGTTCAACGACCTCCCCGCGCCGCTCCGGCACCATCCCGGATATCGCGGCGATCAGGATGCCGACCGAGCCGAGATTGGCGAAGCCGCACATCGCGTACAGCATGATCAGCCGCGAGCGCACGGACAGCACCCCGTCGGGCAGCGCGGAGAGTTTCAGATAGGCGATGAACTCGTTGAGGATTGTCTTGGTGCCGAGAAGCGCGCCCGCATCCGCCGCTTCGGACGCCGGAATACCGTACAGCCACACCACCGGCCAAAACAGCCAGCCGAATATCCGTTCCACGGTAATGGGCGCCCCGTTCAGCGAAGGCATGCCCGCGAGCAGCAGATTGGCCAGCGCGACAAGCGCCACCATGACGATCAGCATGGCGATGATGCCGAGATAAAGCTTCAGGCCGTCCTCCGTCCCCCGGGCAATCGCGTCCATGCTGGAGCGGTAAGACACTTCGCTATGCGCGTGCGCCGGTGTGGTCGGCTCGCCCGGCACCATCAGGCGGGCCGTCAGAATGGCGGCGGGAAGAGAGATAAAGGACGCGACCAGGATGTGCCCGAGCGCGCCCGGAACGGCAGGCTCCAGCACCGTCGCGTAAAGCACCATGACCGTACCGGCCACGGTCGATAATCCCACCGTGAAGAGGATGAACAACTCGCTCCGGGTCAGTTGCGCCAAGTACGGGCGGATCAGGAGCGGCGCTTCGATCATGCCGAGGAAAATTGTCGAAGCCGCGCCGAGCCCGACCGCGCCGCCGATTCCCATGGTCTTCTGCAGCACATAGGCAAACCCCCGCACGATCACGGGCAGAATCCGCCAATGCCACAACAGCGCGGAGAGCGCCGACATCACCAGGATCAGCGGCAGCGCCTGAAAGGCCAGACTGCCCATGTTCTGGGGTTTGGCCACATCGAAAGGCGCCGCGCCACCCCCGATATAGCCGAACACAAACGAGGTTCCCGCCGTCGTTGCCGAGGACAGCGCATCGACAACCCGGTTCAGCTGGTACAATGCGTTGCGCGCGAACGGTATTTCCAGCAGCACGGCAGCAATGCCGATTTGAAGGGCGAGCGCCATCAGGACGAGGCGCCACGAGAACGCCTTCCGCCTGTTCTCAGACAGCGCCCACGCCACGAGCACGAGCACGCTGAGTCCAAACGCGCTCTGCAACTGAAGCCACGTCATATCGGTAATGCGCCCCAATCCCCGTCCGATCTATACGGTTCCGGAACAGCCCATGCAAAACCGGCTGTACGCGCACGAAGGGCGTGTCAGGCCGCTTGGTAGAGAGAAACGATTCGCTCGGGCGGGAATGAAGCGGTGACGGTCGTGCCGCAGCCTAGCGTACTTTCTATGGCCAATGCCCCGCCATGAAGCCCGAGCAACTGCTTGGTGAGGGGCAGGCCCAGCCCAGTGCCCTCATATTTGCGAGCCAGCTTGTTGTCGACTTGGCCGAAGCGCTCCAGGGCGAGTGGGATTTGCTCCGCCGACATTCCGATGCCGGTGTCGGTCACGCGAATGTCGAGTCCCTGCGCGGTGCATGTCGCCGAAATGCGCACCTCACCGCCCTCGCCGGTGAACTTCACGGCATTGGACAGCAGGTTCAGGAAAATCTGCCGCAGCCGGCGCCTGTCGGCGCGAAGACCGGGCAGCTCGGGATCGATTGTCTCCAAGACCGTGACTTTGCCCTTGCTCGCCTGGGGTTCCAGGAACCGCATGCAATCCAGAATGATCTCCCGAAGATTCAGAACCTCTTCGCTCAAATCCAGACAGGCCGCGTCGAGCTTCGCGAAATCCAACACGTCGTTGATCAAGCCAAGCAGATGACTGCCGCTGGCAAAAATGGATTCGGCGTAAGAGCGGTAGCGTGCATTGTTGATCGGGCCGAGCAACTCCGTCTTCAGGATTTCCGAAAAGCCCAATATGGCGTTCAACGGCGTGCGCAATTCATGGCTCATATTCGCCAGAAACGCCGACTTTGCGACGTCGGCAGCTTTGGCTTCGTCGCGGGCGCGCAAAAGTTCTTCGGCACGTTCGCGCAGCCGGTCGTCGGCACGCTGGCGTTCGATCACGCGGCCCAATTGCGCGCCGATCTGCGCCATAAGCTCCAACAGCGCGTCGTCTGGTTCGCGCGCATCGCCGGCAAAGAACTCAAGCACCGCGACGACATCGTCGCCCGACAGAACGGGGAACGCCGTCGCACCTTTCAGTCCGCAGGTCAGGGCAACGGCGCGGCGCGGAAAATTGTTGCTTTCCGTAACATCGTGCAGCCACAGGGGCCGGCCTGTGGCCAGAACCTGACCCGGCAATCCTACACCGGCGCGAAAATCCAACTCTTCCGTTGCGCGGCGGAACTCTTCGATCCGTTCGCTCTGGGGCCCAAACCACATTCCGGTCGAGCGCAGGCATAACGCTTCTCCGCTCCCCTCCGCCAGATAGGAATGCCCGACCTGCCAATTGTTGAATTCACATATCTGCACCACCGCGAAATGCAGCGCGTCTTTCACAGAGGACGTTTGATTGGATGCTGCCGCGATTTTCGCAAGCAACTGCACCTGCCGTTGCTTCTCGTAAAGATCGCGAAGACGGCTGACCGCAATGGCGTCCGTTTGCAGGCGAATGGCCCGCTCGCGTTCGAGCTGGCTTTGCAGGCGCTGTATTTCAGCCCGCAAGTCCTCCTCGGCTGCCATCAATGTCGCGTCTGCCAACAGCCAAGCTCCCGCTTCAACGGTCTGGTCGATAGGTAAAATTAGTCAATCTTCGTTAATCAAAACTAAAACCACTCCGCCGCGGCCACGTCTAATCAATAATCATAAGACCGGCTCATCGACGAAGGGCCGCCCCGCGCGATCTTCGATCTCGACAATCCAGATATCGGGATCGATTCGAATCTGCTTGGCGAAGTACTCTGAAACCTTTGCCTCGTCGGCCGCCTCGCCCACGGGACGCGTCCAGACGCGCTCCTCACCCCGGCGTGCGGGGCTCATCACCATGAGCGTGCCATCGAGACGGTTCAGCTTTATAAAAACGGCCCCAGCCTCGTCGGAACCTCGCCGCACCAGATAGGCGGATGCGCCCGCGGTTTCACAACGGCGAATGAGCGCCTGTACGTAAATGCTGCTTTTTAGCCGGATCATGGAATTCGCAAATCAGCGGAAAGCGCAGACTAGCCGGTTTTCAGCTTGCGGTCCGCAACAAGGACCGCCGCAGGCAAAATGCTTTTGGCGCCCTGCGCGGCGTTGGGAAGCGTGATGGTGACGCATGTTCCTTCCCCGACAGTCGATTCAATCTTCATTTCGCCGCCATGCAAATGCGTCAGCGCGCGTACAAGCGCAAGCCCCAGTCCGGTGCCCTCTTTGGATCGCGTGTATTCGCTTTCCACTTGTTCAAAAGGCTTTCCCAGCCGCTGGAGATCGGCCTCGCTGATGCCGACGCCTGTATCGGCGACCGCGATTTCCAGCGTTCCCTTGACCGCCCGCGCAGCTAGCGACACCTTTCCGTTTGCTTGCGTGTATTTGACCCCGTTTGAAAGCAGGTTCGTCAGAATCTGCAGGACCGCGCGCTTGTCGGCAGTAACCTGGCGCACCTCGGGGGCAATGTCGTGGGCGAGCGCCACACCATGGCGCTGCGCCTGCAAGCTCACAAAGCCGACCGCCTGGTTCAGCAAATCATCGAGCTCGAAAACCTCCGGCGTGATCGTGAACCTCCCGGCCTCAATTTTCGACATATCGAGGATCGAGTTGATCAGCTCCAAAAGGTGCGAGCCGCTTTCGTGGACCAAACGCGTATATTCGAGATACCGGGGGTTGCCCAAAGGCCCGAAATATTCCCGCGACATGACCTCGGAGAAGCCGATGATCGCGTTCAGGGGCGTCCGCAGCTCGTGGCTCATGTTCGCAAGAAAGCGCGATTTTGCGCGGCTTGCTTCTTCGGCTTGATCGCGGGCCTGGATGAGCGCGCGCTCCTGCGCTTTGCGGCGGGTTATGTCGCGGGTGACCGCAACGATTTCAGCCTTCACATTGCGGCAGCGCAATTCGCACCAGACATACGTGCCCGTCTTGGACCTCAGGCGCAGTTCGGTGCTGGCAGGCCTTCCCGCTCGGGCGTCGGCAAACGCGGCGTCGAGGTTTTTCTCGTCGTCGGGATGACAGATGTCCGCTACCCGCACACCGCTCAGCTCTTCAGGCGCATGCCCCGTAAGCACGTGGGACGCATGGCTTGCAAACAGGAACTGCCCATCCGCGTCATGCGACGAGATGAGGTCCAGAGCACTTTCGGCAAGAAATTGGTATCGCGCTTCACCGGCCTCGATCGCCGCGTCGGCGGCCTGCCGCCGTTCCTGGGCTGCAATCGCCATAGCGCAGGCCTGTGCGATCGCCACCAACAGCGCCGCCGTCACCAGGAATGCATTGGGTTCGATCAGCCGCGAGAGAGGCAAGAGACCTGAAAATTGCATCATCGCAACGCCAGTAAAGCCGGCGAACGCGACAGCCCCGGAAAACACAACAGGTTTGCGCCGCCCGATCAGCGCGCCTTCAAACGGCAGAAGGACCAGCCAGACCAGGAAAGGCGAGGACAGACCGCCGGTAAAAAGGATCAGCAATGACAGCAGCGCGGCGTTGACGGCGATCGAAGCTGCTTCAAGCGTTCGCAGTGAAACCGGCGCAAACCCCAGCCCTGCCAGTCCAAGCGGAGAGGTGACCGCGAGAAAGACCAACGTTTCCGCAGCGTCAGGACCGCCGAAAACGATTCCGTAGAGCGCGCAAAGCAACAGCCCTAACGCGCCCTTAACGGTCTGCGTCCGGACAAATTGCCACCTCGGCGAGAGGATGGCGTTCGACATCGTACTCATTGGCACCAAACGTCTCCCGCGCCCCCGCCGGTAAACGATTCCTTACCTCGGGAACCGAATGGTTCATGTTTGCAAAGGAAGTTTAACGAAAGCTAAAGAATGGGAGCGTGGAGGCCGTGCCGGGACTGTGGCGCCTTAACCGTTTGCTAAGCATGTTGCCTGGATGGCGCCTTATCCCTGCAAATCCACGGCATTTTATGAAAGCGCTTCAGGTCTCAGCAAGGTCACGCGCATACTGTTGCCAGGTAAAGTCGTTCAAGCCGAGTGTCCCTCTCCCTTCTCGCGCTTGGAAAAAGCAGCCCGCGATTCGGCGCTCCGCTAACTCCCCCCAGCGGCTCGCCAGCGCGGGCTGTTCCTTTACTAAGGGGCCACTGCACAGTGGCCCCCCTCGACAAACCCATTCCAGCTCGAAATAGGAGGTTGCAGAAGGCTCGCGACGGCGCCTTCCCGCGAAACTGCATCGATGCGCCTTGCCGCCAGTGACCAGAATGTGAACATTGTCCGGCGCTTCGCCGCTGAGCGAGGCCGGTTATATGGGCGCGCTGTAGCGATCACGTGGCTCTGGCCACCGTGGGCGCGTGCGAAGCAGAGACAAAACAACGGGACACCGCATGAGCTGTGCCGACATCATGACGCCAAATCCCCGCTACGTGCGCGAGGACGACACCATCGGCGAGGCGGCGCGCGAGATTATCGAGCACACCTACATCAACCTGCCCGTGGTCGATGCGGAGGGGCGCCTGGTCGGGCTCTTTGGCATTTACGACCTGCTGGCGCTGCTTGTTCCGCGCGTGGCGGTGATCGGCAATTTGCTGCCAAACTTGCGCTTCATGAGCGATGACGATTCCGAGCTGCACCGGAAATATCTAAGCCTCAAAGACAATCCGGTCCGCCGGGCGGTCAACCGCGAAGCGGCGCGGGTCTATGCCGACACGCCGCTCATTGAGGCCATCCGGCTGTTCTGCCTCAATCACACCACCATTCCTGTCGTCGAACGCGGCTCGGACCGGCTTGTCGGGATGATCTCATACTGGGACGCGGCACGGCACATCGTCGCCCCGAAGAATGCGGCGCCCGGCGGATGACCTCCGCCGCCGGGACCGCCACAAGCGCGATGCTGTTTCCTGCCGCGCTGTTTGTATTGGCCTACGCCGCGATCATGAGCGAGCGCGTCAACCGCGCTCTTGTGGCGCTGCTCGGCGCCGGACTCGCCATCCTCGCTGGAATGCTCAATCAAGAGCAGGCAATCGCGGCCGTCGATTTCAACACGCTCGCGCTTCTCACCGGCATGATGATCATTGTTGGTATTGCCAGAAAGAGTGGGCTTTTCGGCTATGTCGCCATTCGCGCTGCACAAATCATGCGTGCAAGGCCGGCCGGCATTCTCATCGCTCTGCCGGTGATCACGGCGATCCTTTCGGCCCTGCTCGACAATGTCACCACGGTCTTGCTGATCGTGCCGGTGACGATGGTGATATGCTCCGAGCTGAAGGTACGGCGCTATCCGTTCCTGTTTGCGGAGATATTCGCCAGCAACATCGGCGGCACGGCAACCCTTATCGGCGATCCGCCCAACATCCTTATTGGCTCGGCGGTGGGCCTGACCTTCAACGATTTTGTCTTCGCGCTGACTCCCGTCGTCCTTGTGATCCTGGTTGTGCAGACCGCGTTGAACCACGTCATCTGGGGACGGCACTTGCACGCTGCCGGCGCGGATCGCCAACGAGTCATGGCCATGAGCGCGGACAGCGCGATCGAGGACAAGCGGCTGCTCTGGCTTTCCTTGGCTGTCATGGCTGCGACCATTCTGGGATTTGTTCTCGCCCGGCCGCTGGCGGTGGAGGCCGGAACCGTCGCGCTCATCGGAGCGGCCGCTCTCATGCTGCTGGAGACAATCGCGCACCCGCGCGAGCACCACGCGGAGTTGGTTACGTCCGCTCTCAATCAGGTAGAATGGGTGACGATCTTCTTCTTTATCGGCCTGTTCGTGCTCGTCGGAGCAATTGAACAAGCGGGCGTGCTGCGGTTCCTATCCCATCAGCTGCTGACCGCGACCGGCGGCGACCTTCACACAACCGCGCTCGGCATTCTGTGGGGCTCGGCCATTCTTTCCGCGCTCGTGGACAACATTCCTTTCGTCGCAAGCATGATCCCGCTCATTCAGGAGCTGGCGCCCGCGATGGGGGGAGACGAAGCGATCCGGCCGCTTTGGTGGGCCCTTGCGCTCGGCGCCTGTCTCGGCGGCAACGGAACTTTGATAGGAGCCAGCGCCAACCTCATTGTCGCCGGAATCGCCGAGCGCGCCGGAGAGCGCATCGGCTTCATGGCGTTCCTTCGCTTAGCCTTCCCATTGATGCTTCTGCAAATTGCCATATGTAACGTTTATGTCGTCTGGCGCTTTTTCTAAAAAACTAAGGTCGCGGCTTGCGGCGCTTCTTCCCTGCGCCGCCGTGATGGCCTGCGTCACCGGCGAGCCTGCCGATCGCTCACCGTCGTATGACGCCGGTTTCGGCGATGGTTGCGCGACGGCAAACAGCGAAGGCGCGCCGGTCCTGCGCACGGCGACCCGTGACGAAGCCGCCTTTTCTGGGGATGCAGATTATCGGGCCGGGTGGATCTCGGGCCATGCCGCGTGCCGGATGACGTCCGGCACGCCCCGTCTGTGACAGCCGGGGCGCAGGCGCCACGCGAACTAATCCCTACACGGGGCGGGATTTTATCCTCATGCGTTAAGGCTGGCTGTGGAGACAAGCCCGTCACAAAAAGTTCTTCCGTGAACGAAGCTTTTGTTAACGGGAAGCCCTCAGGATGGTCAGGCGGAATCTTGCGCGTCCGTACAAGGAGCGTATACTCCGTACACGACACACTTCCTGCGTCTGGAGGAGGAAACATGCTTCTGGCACGGCTCGTTACTGTGAAGACAGATTCTCCGGGCGCCCATCAGCAGCATTCCGGGGGCGTTTCCGCGACCGCATTTGAACGGATCCTGAAGCGGCTTGCGGCCCTTATGGGCCGGAAATA